>Ga0307515_10008243_pt1 | contig 20368 bp, 24 predicted proteins | sample 17_EM_MG_FD_194513 | JGI IMG/M metagenome (GOLD analysis project Ga0307515, IMG submission 194513) | Populus trichocarpa ectomycorrhiza microbial communities from riparian zone in the Pacific Northwest, United States - 17_EM | ecosystem: Host-associated > Plants > Roots > Unclassified | place...
AGGTGTACTAAAGTGAACAACAAGTGCATTATAAAGCGATAGGAACCGGGAACCGAACAAACGCGCAAAAAATCCATATGGATGTTGCCCGCGTAAGGATCCCGGGGTCCTGGACGGTACCGAATGAGAGCGAGATGGACAGGATTATTTGTAATGTCGGTGGTAATCAGGGATCACCCGTGCGTGAATGGCGAGTGCGCATGATTCGATGCGCGCGCACACGGGTGCCGACTGGGAACAGTGAGAGTAAACAAGAATGAGGGATGGGAGTAAATACACTGATGACAACTTTCATGAAGGAACGTGAACCGAAGAACCACAATCGAAAACAAGAGGAGGGTAAGATAGGAGTGAAGCAAACGCGATCCACGCTGGATATGATCCAGCGGTATTACCGGGCATCGAAAGAGTGTTGGAGTATGTATTTGTTGCAGGAATAGTGGGCGGGGATTATTTGAGAGCGGGTGAGAGTGAAATGGAAGTAGATCCGCAGTCCCGAATACTACGAATCGTTCAGTGGTGAATCATCCGAATACCTTCGACCTGTACTTGTACGAGGATGTGAGGAACGGGGGAGGGAGGGGAGGGAATTATTCCGCGACGATCGAATTGGATCGAACCGCGACACCGCCGACCGACTCGGAACTCTACCACCTGCATGCACCTCTGGTTGCCTCGGGGTGCACTCAGGTTCCGGGCTCCGGGTAAGCTCAAAGTTTGGATAGAAGCTGTCGGATGATAACCGCCTTGAATTGGGGGACGTTGTGTAATTCGGCCCACGCCATGCAGTCGTGATCGGTAGTACCGTCTCCGGCTCCCATTGTGGTTGCGGCTCCAGTGTGAAGGGCGGGGGGAATGTCGTGGTGGTGGGTGATGTCGGGGGCAAGCTGGTAAATGATCGACGAAATGATGGGACGTCTCGGAGAGACGGCAGGCCTGTTGGCGGGTGATCAGGCGGGGGAGACGATAATCCCATCTGGACCAGGGGAGGTAAATCCAACGATCCCTCTTGTGATGGCGGTTCCCTCCCCTGAAGTGGATCAAGGCGTGGATAACGAGTTTCGGTCGCCAAGGGTAATCGGCGAGTCGGACTAGCGGAGAGACGGGGGAGACCCTCTCTAGGTGACATCGCACGTCTTGGATGAACGTCCAAAGGACCGCAAGTATCCATAGGAGGGTCCAAGGTGGAGTAAGCGTCAGGTCGACCGGGAAGAGCAAGCGGAGAGGGCCAATGAGGATCGTGCACGCTTCCTGCGCTTGTGGGTAGTGATTCCGCCGAACGGGCGGGCAATGGATAGGAGGGGAACGGACCAAATTGCGGCGGACGATCTAGCCTCTGCGGTGCAGCGTTCTGCCCTTGCGGACGTCTCGCCTTCTGCCGCTGATTCTGTTGCGGAAAAAATGTTAGCAAGCTCAACGGACCATATGACGGGACAAAAAGGCGCGTGCCTGAAACCAGATCTAAACTCGAAATGTGAGTTTGGGGGTATTTACGAGAGAACAATTAAAAACGGACCTGCACTTTGCGCGCACTTAACCCGATTTGACGGCCCACCTCTTCTCTCATAGCTGTAGTGGGAAAACGCGACTAATGAACGTGTCGATCAGAAAAGGGTGTTAATTGGAATAGGTGGGATGATGGAAAGGGGACGGACCTGGGCCAAGAGGGCATGAAGGACGGCGGACTGGTGGGGCGTGGTCAGAGTCCTCGTACGCTTCTTCTTTTGGGGAGAATCCTGGGGCCGGTGCTGTCCAGCAGGTTGACTCGAGGAAGGGCCGCTCTCCATCTCGGTATCGGCAGCGTCACCCTGGGATGAGCTGGATGGACTATGCATTCTGCGATCTTGACTTGTCTCGGATGGACGACGTCGGGGGGATGCAGAAGTGGAGGGGGACGAGGGGGTGTGTGATGTGCCCGCTTCGACCTGTTGTTGTAGGGGTTGGCGGGTCGAGGACGCCAAGGGGGGAGAGGAGGGGTGTGGGACGGAGGTGGTGGCGGAAGAAGGATCGACGGAGGATGTTCCTCGATTATTGGGATTAAGTTCGGGTCGTGAAGAGTAAGGTAGGGAAGAAGAAGGACTAGGTGGGATCGGAACGGGAGGGGAATGGGAGTCGCGAGCCGGGCTCGTTGGCGACATCAAGCGGTGCCTGGAGCACGGAGATGGGGAAACAAGAAACAACAGCACAACGAGGCGCAGGGAGGAAACGCGACGGACGCTCAGACTCAGAACATAAATCTGAGGCCCACACCGTGGTGGTGGAACGGAAGAAACGGTGCCCAGGTTACAAACGTCGCGTTCGTAACATAATAGCTGTTTCATAATTTGACTAGGGACGAAGTCTTATGACAGCGCTGGACCGTAGTAACGTTCCCATCCTGCCTTTTCCGATGGGACCGTCGTTGCCGTTGGGTGATGATGCTTTAAGCATCTTAGCCGTAGCATCAAGGCATTTGGGAAATTTGATCTGATATGACACGGTGCACATTAGCTCAATTTCGACGGCTGCTCCCACACGGTATACACGAGTGTTTCATATCACCTCTCCGCCGTTTTTTGCGTGTTTTGGTGATGTGGGTGTATGTACACGAGGACGATGATTGAGTCGGAGGAGATGAACCTGGCAACGGTCGCAGGTGTATTTCATTATGCTATGGCCGCGATCATCCTTGTTCCTGTTTGAGTTGGACCACTGCCCGGTTCACAGCTCTCTCTCTCTCGCGATTTGCCATGAGAGGCGGCGTGTATATTTCCAGATGGCTTCTAGCGCGACGGTTAGAAGTTGGTTGTCTTCCTCATACGAAACGAAACGGTTGCAGTCGAGCGTCGGATAACTTGATGGAGATAATTGTTCGTAATGAATGATAATGAAGCGCTAGCCTCTCGGATCACCTCCAATGGGGGTATTTCGGATATCCCGCCCGCGTCCGAACAAACTGACCACGGAACGTCGTGCATAACATCAGATACGCCACTGAAATCGAGCAGAGAGGACGTCTCTCGGGGGCAACACAGACTTGAGAGGCGTCGCCATGCAGATGACACGTAGACCATTGAATATTGAACAAGTAATCAACGGATTCAATAATAATCTCAAGAAAGAACTTTCTTACGTGCAGAGTAGCAAGCTCATCATCAACACCCATCGCCTTGAAATGATCGGTCCGGCCTTTCCATTCTTTCCCATCCTCTCTCATACAGCGGCCCGGCGTCTCCCTCTCTAATTTCCGCAATGAAAATGTCCAAGGGACGAAAGTTGGTCGCTTTCGAGAACGGACAGAATGCTCCTCCTCGACCCGTAAAGCTAAAGCCACTCAGGGGCGTCCTCTCGAAACTCATCGCGCAGATCAAAAAGTATCCACCCACAACATTCAACTCTGAAACACGTGGCTAACCAGTCTCCCCAGAAAGGACGATTACGCCTTCTTCCTCAAACCCGTGGATCCAAAACTAGTCCCCGGCTACGGCGATGTCATTCAGCAGCCCATGGATTTCGGCACCATGACCACAAAGGTCGCCAGAGGGAAATACCGCAGCCTCGAAGACTTCGCCGTCCGTGACACCCTTCCACGTCCTTTCTAATCATGCTCACACAACGCCCATCGCCAGAACGATTTTCGTCTCGTTATTTCCAACGCCAAGTCGTTTAATCCCCCAGGCAGTATATATCACACAGAAGCCGGAAGAATAGAGGCCTGGGGTCTGGACCGCATCACGAAAGCCTCCGCAACAGTCATCGAGTACGAAACCGATTGGAATATCGAGATCGATGGTGATGATCATCGTCCGAACGCCCCTGAAGAGGAGGAGGATACACCTGAACCGGAAACCACGGACGGTCGGGCGCAATCAATTTTGTCAAATAGCCAGCCCCAACCTTTACTTGGTAGGAGGTCGGCTCGCGCAGCCGTCACCGCCACCGCCCCTCCCCCTGTCGCACCGACCCTCAAAACCCCAAAAAGTGTCTCTGAAACCCTTCAGTCCGATGGCGGCTTACCCGGTGCCAAGGATGGCCTGGGTAAATTCCCTCCGGGCTCGGACCTGGCGCGAATAATGCTCGCATTAAAATTGAAAGGTTCGTACCCTTTCATATATCCTCGTATGATCGTATGATCTTTTTTTCGTGCTCCTGATGGATGCTTCTAGGCAAGAAATACAAGACAAAGAAGGAACGTTTGCGTATCGAGAAGAGCGGTCTTCCACTATCAGCGGATGGAAGTTTGAATTATTGGGAAGGTGATTCTTTTCCATTTGCGTACAATGTCTAAGCGAGGGTCTGGGGGTTGCTTACCTACACGTTTAGTCGAGGACCCGTTCTCACTATTTTCGGCGCTGGTCGACGTTCATCAGCCCAAGTTGATCCTGAACCCAATCCATCCGGAGCCATTTTCGGACAACACCGTCACAATCCCGTCACCAGTCAACATCTCATTAAAACGTACCCTCCCACAAGCTGCTCCAGAGCTCACAGCCACACCTACTAAACGGCGCCACTGGACTATTAACAGGCACTCAGGGCGTGGAAGGGCGAAAGATGGCGATGAGGAAGACGCTCATACTTCGCTTCCCCCACGGGAACATGCGACGACCGATTACGGGTCAATGTCTATCCTGATGGCAGATCTGGCCAGGGAGGCGACCGTGCAGAGCATCAGCGACCAGCGAACGCTCTTTGACCTCCTTCGAAACTCGATTGATGGTCGTGACATATCCTCAGCACCAAACACGGATCCCACCGAAGCCGCCGCCCTCAACGCCCAAGATTATATCTGGTCCCTCGTTTACGGCGGCGTGGACGGTGTGGCGTATGTCCGTAGCTTGGCCGAGTTCGTCGGGAGCCCTCGGTCACCACCTTCGTCGAATACAGAAGACGAAGACTTTCCCCTCGAGGACTGGGTGGAAGACAATGTCGTGAATTCTATAACAGACGGTCACCACAAACTGGTTCAGAAGATTGTACACCAAGTTGCCACCCAGGTTACCACCAAGTCGGACGAACCGCTGGACCCATCTGCTTCCGACATCTCCGGGGACATCCGCCGCTCGCTTGGCGTGTACCCGCAACAGGGAGACCTCATTGCCGCGCTCAGCAGCCAAATCGACATTCAGAATCTGGTGAACCGACCACTCGAATTGGCTCAGGCAGAGTTGGAATGGAGTGGGACAGCGTTCAAGCAAGCACGACGTCAACGGAGAGAAGCTTCGGGGACGCTGACGATCGATAACCCCATGTCTGCACTCGTTGCCCCCTCCTCCCAAGACGCGGTGAACGACGCTGATAAGGACGATCACGAGGTCTTAGACCATGCGCTCGAGTATAGTCGACAAAGGCTATTACAGCTTGTACAATCTGATTTGGTCAAGAACCCCCAAGCCTCCGGAGTCGAGGATCCATATACGAGGGACTTGAGGATGAACCTTCTGGCTTTGTCCAAGAGAGTTCCCCTCCAGCTTCTTTCCGTATCCGGTGTCATGTTGTAATTGCATGATACATCAACAAATAAATCGTGATTAGATTAGAGATATGGGTGTCCTTCGCCCTCTCGGTCGATTTACCGTCGCTTCCTTAACAACTTCCCACGGTAACCATCCCAGTCGATGGCGTCCGCGGGTCTTTGCGGGACTTCAGATATGTCACAGAGGTGTCGCATGGTTGGGCGTCCGTGGGGGCAATTCCACGGTTGTTCAATTGTGCTCATGTGTTGGAGAATCTGTATAGGTCTCGTAAGCCGCGTCTCAAGGTGGACCCTGAGTTCATATATATGTGCCCTTGCCTTGACCATTTGTTGACGATTCAATGAGTCCCCGATCATGACACTCTTTCTACACGCACGAGAAGCAAACATTGTTCGAACTTTTGAGCATCGTACCATCTGACCGGTGGGTCGATCGTGCATGAGGCTCAGGATTTCCTCAAGATCTGAAAGGCAGGCAAGGAGGAGAAGAAACATCAAACACCATTCATGACGCGTGAAATGAATTTCGGGTGAGATATAAAATGAAGTTTCACACACGCACCTTTCATGTCGAAGATCACGCTTTTGCTGACCGGTTGCCCGACCAAACTGAGACGCGCCTTCGAAGGGTCCCGGTCCTCGCTGTCATCGACGATAATGTCAAATCCGTTCCGGTTAAGGACTTCCATGTTGTCAATCGCCATCAATTCATCTGCCGCACTTAGGCGCAGTGGTTGAGACCTTTGTAACGTTTCGTCAAGTTCGGAACTAGAAGTTATTTTCGGACATGGAGTAACACTCGTACCTTATCAATCGTTGAGACTCCACTCGGGTTGTTTGTTGTAGAGTCTCGAAATTGTATTTCTCATCCGACGCGTGTTGGTCGACGATGAATAGGTCGTCCATAATGCCGGTTTGGGTCGACCCACCGGAACTTCTGTGTCGCCGAGCGATGATGAAACCCTTGTTGAACTGCCCGATAGGGATCATGATCTTGAAGTCTTCCTTGTCAATCACTCGCGACAGGGCGGCCGCCGCTTCCTCCTCGTTCTTGTTCTCCAATCCAGCTCGCCTGTCGCCTGCAACAAGGTTCTGTAGTACCTCACTGTCTGCGACCAGCGTGCGTGAGGATCGAGCGCTCTGCCATCTAGTCCCAATCTGCGCGATGTCGACAGACAGCACAACGTCACTGCCACCGTCCGGACCCTGCTGCGATAGATCAGAAGGCGTCTCCTCTCGTCCCGTTTCTGGTTCCGAGACGTCAAGAACCACGGGCTGGTTGGGGCTACTGGATGTCACACTTTGTCCGCCGCCGACGTCGATAATTTCACTAGGTTTGGCAACAGCCAAACCATCTTCAATATCGGGCCCGTTATCGATGGGAAGTTCAGGCGAGCGAGTTGAACGCCTCTCCTGATCGTCTGGGGTTTGAACGGCCTCGTTATCGCCATCCCCGACTTCTGGGCCTTTGGTCGAGGCTTTCGAAGGCGTCTCTACACTGTCATCTCTAGAAGCGCCTTCTCCCACCCGAGGATGCGAACTTCCTGGGAGCGCAAATGCCCACAAACCCGCCTGTTTCTTCCTTGTTGAGTTGGTGGACAAATGGTCCAACGCGGCAGGTCCCGAATCGATTCTCGCCCTCTTCTGTGGTCTGTCCCCATCGGTCGTCCCCTTCGTCGTTAAATTCCAGGAAGCTCCAGATGTATTCAGGACCGTCTGGATAGGTGGATCCTTGCGTTTCATGGGGGTCGGCTCCGATGAACGAGGAATAACTATTGTGGTCCCGGAGGTTTCTGATGGAACGTCCGGCTCCCGTGACAGGCGTCCATCAAGTGAAGGACTCGTCACTTGAGTGGCAATCGGAACACACTCATTAGAAGGTCGGTCTCTGTTGGGCGGGGTCAGCGAAGGGTCCGACTGATTACGCGTGGGCGCTGGCGGGTCATCCGCAATCAACTCCGGGGTTTGAGGTCTAGATACATCAAATAACGGGAGTGCATCGCGTTCGTTGTTGCCGGTATCCGTGGATCTGCCGGTGGTGATCGGCTGGGTGGAAGGTGATGGAATTTGCTCGGCTATGCTGGTCGTGGTAACCTCGTTGTTCGCTTTCATTGATGCTTCGTCCAGAGGCGTCCTGCCGGTTGCGGGGTGTTTTCCGGGTTCCTGGGGCGGCGAAGGCATGACCTCTGGCTGTGATCTAGATGATGAACGGCCAGCCTCGTTGAGGTCATACGTCGACCGCGAGGTGGAGAAAGCATCTTCCAATGAGGCCTTCCGGGCACGAGCGCTAAATTTGGAGCTTGCGGGGTGGTTGCATTGGTAGACATACCTTGAGTGCCCTGATCAGGTTGCCCTCACTATGAAGCAAGATTGTTCGTTTGTCAGGGCTGACATTGATATCGCATGAGTCTTCATATGTCGCTTTGAGCGGGTCCGTACAGGAAGACAAGTTTTGAGACATACCCGTCGGAAGGATGAAATCGGCGACAACAAAGGGTGATTGGTTGATGTTGAACGACCGGTACGCCTCATTGAAGGCTTTTTGGACCTTTGAACGCGGATCTGAGGCCAATTAAAAATAGGCAGTAACAGGTTGACATACTTTGGCGGGATTACAAGGACGACCGTTAATGAAAAAAAATTGCCGGTCTGTTGTTGTTCTACCACAACCGAGAGCAAACTTTGAGATTAACCCTACGACCCGGATCCGATTGTTGCCAGGTGACGATCTGCAGGACTCGTTGGTTTGCATATAAATCTGAGGAGTGTGTGGGCCTACGTCGTGATATCGTGTGCTGCAAGGCGTCGGAGAACAGCCTTCTCAGTCTCAACCTCAAAGTCAAGATTAAGCTCAACGATATCATCGAGTGCTTTGGGACCCCATAAAGCGGAGACGGAGGCTTTCAGCGAAGGTGTCCCATCTGTGCGCAGCGCAACGCTCTTCCGACTGTTCAGAAATGCGTCAAATCTGAGCAAGCTCCGTGGTGGACAACAATCTCTCACTTTCCATCCTGGTTTGACACCGTAAGCCGGACACCTTTATTCTCCTTCGAACACGGGACCAATGCATAGGCGTTCAACAGAGTTAGAGCTTTTCCGAACTCGCGCTTAGCATTGCGCTCAAGCTCTTTTCGACGAACGGGGAGTGGTTTGAAGAGTCCTGTGACAGTCACAGTAGTCCCTCTCTGTTGGAGTTAAGCTCCGTTCTCGCTGCGAGTGAACAGGCATGCCAACCTGGCGAGCAACTTTCGTGCTTCTGCTTGTCACTTTCCCGCTCCGGTCCAGTTCAATCACCGTACCCATGGGGGTCTCGGAAACCGTGGCAGTAGTGACCGTTACCGACTCGCTCAGCGCGCATAAGGAAGAGATCGCTTCTCCTCGAAAGCCGAAGGTAGAGACAGTGGTAAGTTCCTCAAACGAAGATAACTTAGAAGTGTGATGTTTTAGGCCTGCAAAGGGGGAGATACTTGAGTGAGATCATACGGATGATGGTCAGATACACTCACCGATGGCATCATAATTCTCTGGCGCGATCCCAGAACCGTTGTCAACAACCTCGATAGATTTGAGACCGTGGTCACGGAACCGTACCTCTTCGTAGCTGGGTTTTGGAACAAATAGATCCCAGGAAGCGACTCTGACTCACCAATAGTGGTGGCTCCCGCATCGAGGCTATTCTCGACCATCTCCTTCACAGCGGTCTGGAGGTCCACCACCACTTGACCAGAGGTGATCTTGTGGACGGACGAGCCATCTATAGCCTTGATTGACCCAGAGACTGCGGTCATCGGGTAAGGGGGGAGGTAAAAGTGGAACGCTTAGGGTCCCCTTGATAGTATAGATTGTGCTTGTTCCCTCCAAGAGGGTCGGTGTGACTTAACAACGCGTGACAAATTGGGACATGACATGGTCACGCCGCGTCCTCTTTGGTGGAGTGATATTTCAGAAGAGCGAATCACCTATCGGTGTAATCACCAGCGTAGGACTTGTGCGCGCGTCCTACCCGCGAGACAGAGACTGGTTGAAATTATTCACCTTTCGAAATGAAAGCGTGAATCGCCGCTGATGATCCATTGAATATGTCACCATCCTATAATGGAGAGGTTACACACTCCGGCAGAAGGGGTGAATACGTGTAAAAGAGCTCCTTGCAGACACCCACAGCTGGCAAAGTTAAACACCGAAACGAGAAGGGGTAATCGCGTTTGTGAAGCACGAGACCATCAAGGAAGGATTTAAAGTAACCTTGGACTCTAATAAAGGTGGCGTAGAAACAAAAGACCCAGAAAGCTACGCAAACGAGGTGGGGAAAGACAAGTGCAAACCATGCGAGAGAGAAACAACAACGGGTACCTATGCGTTCGGGTATTGGTGGACAAAAGTGTTGAGACAACATATTCGACATGTAATATACGATTGCTTTTAGTGGGAAGTATGATATCCTTCAACGGTACTTTAGCCCAGCAGGAAAATGCAGGGGATCAAACACGCCTGCACCCTGAATTACACAATTCCTTTTACTAACATGCCCTCCAGCCTGCAATATTCAGGAACAATGGCGGCGTAACTCATAAACGAGTCTACGTCTGGGTCGGTCACTTTGCCGAGGCCAACCTGCAAGTCGTTATCCGAGGTCGAAGTCATCACGGTAACTGGAGTTAAAGGTGCACTCGTTGTCGCCGAAGTCTCGCCTCCCATGGTGTTGGAAGGATCGGGGGAGAGCAAATCGGAACTGATGAACGGTGCGGGGTTTTGCCCGTTTAGAGCGGATGCGGCCAGCGCCGAATTGGAGAGCAGGTTGAGCGAGGAATTGGTGGTCTGTAGAGGGCCGGTGATAGTTGAGGTTGTCAGAGACCTCAGTCTGCCGGTGGCCACGTCAATATCGATTTCCTCTTCGTCCTCTTCAACAACTACCGTTGTCCCAAGACCAGATCGTGGATGATGACTGTATGGCGTACTCGAGCCACTGCCACCTCGACTGCTTCCGCCAGTAGGAAGACCACCGACGACTGGAGTGGAGACCGCCGAGTTACTGAGCTGTGGAATGGCGTTGGCACTTGTCTTCAACACTAATCCTCCGGTCATCGTCCACCGTTTCGAAAAGACTTTTCGTAGGTCGTCCTCGAAAGCGCCCCCTGCACGTATACCACCCCTTTCCCTACCCCAAACCCACCTGGCGACATACGCACCTCCCATGCTCGCCCGTGATGGATGACCTCTAGCCGGGGCGTTTCTGTGAGGTGTCACCTGCGCAGCGTCGATCTGGGAAGTGGGTATGATGACAGGGGTATTGAAAATATCGCCAATGATGTTGACGACAGATGGGAAGTTGGCAGCAGCACCGGTCGCGAGGATTCGTGATGGTAACGTGGAATAATCATACGGATCGAATGCCAGACCAAGCTTGCTAGGTGGTGGGTTGGTAGTATTTGAGTTGGGGACGGTCCCCCCTCGACCGACGGTGTTTCCGAAGATACCTGATGTCAAAACCCTGGACCAACGGACGCGGAATGAGAGGAACTGGCTCTCGAGAAGGCACCGCGGATTTGCCCTCAGATCACGGAATTCGTTGACCTTGATGCCCGTTTCGAACCTGAAGATTCCTTTCACGTGAGAGAAGGGAAATCCGTCAGCTTGGAGGAACCAAAAGCTGAATAGTTTATCGTCCAGCCTTGGAGAGTAATTTAGTTCGGACGAGAACTTGAGAAGGTAATAACTCACCCGATCGAACCACCTGGTGGTACAATATCTACCAGACGATCGAATGCGCTCCAGCTTTTGGTATACATGTCTCTCACTAATGCTCGTGGTACATCGGCATTCCTACCCACATGTCAATCCACATGACCGAGGCAAACATAAAACAAATAATACCTGCTCGTCAACGCGACAACATATTTGCGCTTCTCGTTTGGGTCTTGGGCGGGGTGGGGGTAGAGGTTAAAAAGGCGTGAGGGGACGTAGTTGGCTGCAGATGCCATGAAGTAGTCCATCGGCCCCAGCTGCACGACGGCGTCTGCAGGTTGGGGAATGAGAGAAAGGTACGAAGAGAGCGTGTCCAGGGCGAAGGGAGTGACGATCGTATCTGAAACTCGGGGTTTAGACAAAGTAGGTGGAAGTTCAAACAAGCCCTTCACCATGATCAAAGCGGTATCTGTCGACGAGATACCGGCTAATCATTCCAATCTTTCGACTGCCTCCAGAAAGATCCACGTCACCGAGCCAAGTCCTGATGCGCCTTCCCTCTTCCCGATTACCGCCGATGATCTCAAGCACACCTTCGTCCCAATGGCCCGGACTGCTGCTTGTTCCATGGACCCACATTCCAGTCGCGCAAGCTTCTGGTTCGTTCATTCCAACCCACGATCCACACATCATACTGCATAAGAACGCAGAAGCGACTTGAACGCGACCTGTCCTTGCCCAAACGTCTGGCCAAGCTTCGCGCACACGCAATAATTGTGCTGCTATCAGGGATGACTGAGCGCAAGTTCCAACACGAGCTGCCATGTGATCGGGACCTCCGAGAGCCGCTTCGATGGCAAGAGCGTGAGTGTGTGCCGAGGTATCCTGGGCAACTGGAACGTTGGGTATTGAAAAACATTGTGAGGTGAGCTGACTGTTGAGGTTGAGCCGAGGGTCTAGTGCGGCTAGATTTGGAACAGCATTTGCTTTCCACCAGACGAGAGCGTGCTGCGGGGGGCTGGGTGAGTCGGTTGGTGAGGGCGGGTGACAGCGAGGAACTGACTTGGGCCGAACCTCCTATTGCACGTATCCTCGCGAGGTCGTGGCCTCTGTGGAGCTTTTCCAAGAGGATGTCTGAGCGTGGGGTCAGTGAGATCGAGATACCAAAAAAGGACAAGGTAAAAAGCGGGAAGCAAAAATTGGTTCCGCTGGGCAAGCAGAAAATGTAATGAAGACGCACCGAGTGCTTTGACCCACATATCGACCGGAGTCGTGTACGCATCACTTGGCGTGGTGAAAATGCCGCCCTGCGTCCTAGACACGAGGACAATGCTGTCAGCTCACAGACTACACGACCGATACCATCGTGGACTAGATTAAAACGCGACGAAGATATTCGGGATGTACGGAAGGACAGATGGACGGGATACGAATACTCACTGGTATTCCGGAATCTCGTTGTCAAAATCCACGCACTCTACACCCATCAACTCAAGATTGTCATCCACGAGGGTGGCACGCAGCTGGTCAGTCGCCAACTCGATGCCGAGGAAGAGGGAGGATCCAGGCTTGGATTGGAGCATGTCTTTTGATCGTCAATGGCAGAGAGAGGAAACGAAGGGGGAGAGGGGGAGAAAGTAGTGCGGTTAAAGAGATGTTAGATGTACGATTAATGGCGCCCGTTGTTGATAACACGATGAACTGAGGAGATACCAGCCAGAGAGGAGGAGTAGGAAGCGGAAGGGTTTTGAGCAGATCACGACAGAGTTTGGTCACGGTCAAACGGCCATCATCGTTGAAGACGACGGTCAAGAGTTTACATCACAAAGGCCCATCCGTACCACCAATTCACCACCACCTTTCCTTTTCCACCTCCCCTGCCCACCCCCGGCCGGCATCTTCCGCTCCCCCCAGTTCACTCTGGGTGACGTCTCCTCCATTCTCCAAGCCCTTTTCCGAATGCGCGGGCATGAACCCCGTCCGGAACCAAACAAAAGGTCACCCCTTGAGGACAAATCCAGATCCAGCTCCGGAGGCAAAGACACAAGTCATCGGGTGCTTACCGAGTGATTCCACCTCCTTATTACGTATTTCGTCGTCAAAGAAAAGCTGTAGGCTTGGTGGTCAGATTGGCGGAAGAACCGTTCCCCGAACTGACCATCTCAGAGTATGGTATCCCTGTTGCTTCGTGCAGCTTGCGGAAATGCGTCTTCTTAGACCCTGTCTCCGTTATTGTCTCTGTGGGGGATCGGTCTAGGCGAAGACGCATACCTGGGTATATCTCCATCTGATCGAACAGTTTCTCAGCCACAACTGGCGTCCCCTGTTTGTCTCCGTCCTTTGCAGGGACCAGGAGGAGCGATAATGCTTGTCTCGCCCTATTGTTGATTCTCAGACATTGCCTCTCCAGATCTCCGCGCCATGTCTTACACCGAAACCGCGCTGGTTCTAGAGCACGCTGCAACAAAAACGCCTTCCGCCTTCAGCCGGTGCAAGATCTGAGGCACATCCTGGTAGAAACAAATCTCGTTGTTGTATCTGGCTTCTACTCAGACCACCGTGATTTGTTGGGATGGTTTGAACTCTCACCTATCCAGCACCTGGTTGGTCGTGTTGCCGTCTCTCCTCAGTGGTTCTGTTTATAGCTCAGACACTGTTGCTGACGCACACCACTGCGGGTTTACCTGAAACATGGGTATCGACCCAAAGGTCCCATAGGGTGTAACTGAACGTGAAATATATTAGTGATTTGTTGAGATCAGATAGGACAAACCGACTCTAAATCAAAAGCGATTAGCTTGGGCATACGACTCGCCATAGTGGTAGTTTGGGCGGACAAACGGCTGGGTTAGGGTCCTCGGCGACAAAACGATGAGTCGCTCAGGATCGCCTATGAGCGCTAAATCCCAACCCGCCCACTCCAACGGGTTAGCGATCCGCAGCGGGCGACCACGTCTGATTTACACGTTATCATAGTGACCAGGCCAACTGTGGATATATCTGGACGTGTCGCACTCACGACGGCACATTTTGGATCAAGACAAACCCAAGTCTGGACGCGAGATGAGTTCGTTGGCCTTCCTCGTGACGGAGCTGCAGGTGCGCATTTACTATTATCCATCGCTGCCTGGATACTCAAGTGGCTATAGTCTCTATCCAGCGAGACGAAGCGAAGGCACCCGGAAGTTAGAGAGGTGTTTGTGGTGTCGTTCAGCTCACCGATTTCCACACTAACGTCATCGCAAGGCTGCCGAGAAGTCATTAGCTATCCTGAGGGCATCTCCAGAACAGGCCACCACAAATCTTGCATCCGGTACGCGCCTTAATCCTTACCCCATCCTTTCCTGATCGCTATTTGCGCGATAGATGGACAACAGTCCGACGACCTCCTCCGCCCTGTTTTCATGGGATGCGCAACGAAGAATGCGAAGGTCGTCGCAATCTCGCTCGGCTCCCTTCACCGCCTCATATCCCTCAAAGCAGTCCCGCAATCAGCGGTCCCCGTGATTGTCAATACTATGGGAGATTGCATTAACCAAGGGGTGGATATCCAGTTGAGGATCCTCCAGACGCTCCTATCGCTCATCACCAATTTTCCTTCCATCCATGGCGAACTCCTCGGTGACGTTGGTCATCTCAATAGTGTCTTACACTCAAGTATTAACTCGAGCGCGTGTAACAGGCTCTGCTCCTATGTTTCAAACTTCAAGAGTCTCGGATTGCGGTGGTATCCTCGACCGCCGCAGCTACGCTTAGGCAGCTGGTCATGTTCGTCGTTGACAAGGTTGTCGAGGAAGACAAACGAGAGGTGCTCAGCGACGTCGAAGATATATACCTGCCCGACGGTACCACCAGAGCTCTCAGTCCGGCTGCGCGTGACGCGTTTGCAGTTTTCGAGGATCTGTGTTTGCTCGCGAACTCGGAGAGACCCAATTTCCTCAAGTTGGAATTCTTACACAAAACATTCGCACTCGAATTGATAGAGAGTGTGTTGACGAACTACCATGACCTTTTCCGGAAGGTACAAGTGCCGCTTCACATCTTTACGTTTGCTGACTAGTGACCCTTAGCATTCCGAATTACTTTTACTCCTCCAACACCACCTCAGCCCGCTGTTGCTGAAATCTCTATCCGAACGCCCGTTGTTCCCGTTGACTCTTCGGTCCACCCGAGTGGTATTCCTTCTACTGAAACAGTTCTCTGCTGAGCTAGAGACCGAGTCGGAGGTCTTCATGATGCTCTTGATCAAGATCATCAGCGGTGGGAGTTCTGGTGAAGTAGATTCAAACCACGAGCTGTCAGGGGTCCCACCCCGTCCCTTGTGGATGCGGGTCCTTTCCATGGAAATTATGCGAGGGTGGGCGATAACCGATCTTTCAGTGAGGTATTAATTAATCTGCGGATTTAGGCTGTGTAGTGACTCCGAACTTATGCGGTCCTTCTGGGAACGTTACGACGCTCAAGAGACCGGCTCGAATGTGTTCACCTCGTTGATTACTGCCCTCAAACGACTCGCAACCGAGAAACCAGTTCTCCTAGGAGTTAGCTCGCAGATGTCTGGAGTCGGTGTTCTTTCGAGCGGAGATTCCAACTACGGCCACGACGTAGGTGGTGTTGCTGGGATGGTTGCCACAGCTGCGAGTGCCACAGTGTCGGGAGTCGCGGGGCTGATCGGAACTGGGGGTGGCCTGAGTGTGCAGGGGTCATCAATGAAACTGCAATGGTAAGCCGATTGGAGTGACCTTGTTGGACGGAAGTTGACCGGCGTCTAGTATCGACCAACTCGACAAGGCTGATTCACCTCCTATCCCCGAATCCTACATTTACCTACTCGCGGTACAATGCATCACCTCTCTTTGTGAAGGCTTCGCCGCGTTCACCGGCCCGATATATACCTCGATTGTCGTTCAAAAACCGCGAACTGCCGGTGAATCGGTCATTCGTGCCCCTCCCGCCCTCGATGTCGACAACCTCCCTCAAGAAGACAAGGTAGCACTTCAACTTCGTTCTGTCAGAGACATGGTTGCCAGCGGGTGGCCAGCGTTGTTGGCGGCATTATCGTTCATCATTTCCACGAATCTTTCAGACGAGTTGTTCGGAGACGTGCTAGCGAGCTACCAGGCGATGACCAACGTATCTGGCATGCTTGGGCTCACAACTCCCCGAGACGCATTTTTCACCAGCCTCGCAAAATTTGCGGTCCCTACCAAGGTCGTATCGAGCGTAGATGCTGCCGAACCACCTACGCCGCGGACAGCACAGTCGTTGACTGATAACCTGGGGTTGACGGGTCCACCACTACCACCCGGACTATCGGAGCGCAACTTGGCCTGCCTGAAGGTGTTCGTTTCTAGCGCTCTCTATCTCTCAGGGAGTCTCGACGAGAGTTGGTTCGACATTTTGGAGGTGCTGCAGAACGCAGACTATGTGTTGACTTCCAAAGGAGGAAAACCCACTACTTCCACTTCTCGCAGAAGTTCCATCATCCCGGGCCCCGGCGCGTTGGGCCGGTCCGTCTCCTCTCCCGCCGCGACATCATCCACCTCAAGCGGCGGCTTGCCCTCTTCTAGCATTCACCACCCTCTACTTACGGAACTCGATCCCGACAACGTGCAGAACACCATCCAACGATTATTCGATACATCGAAGAACCTCGAGGATGACGCGTTCAGATGTTTCGTCACCGCGTTGTGCAAGCTCAGCAGTGAGATGGTGGTGATGCAGTCCGGAGGACCTGGGATACCAGAAACTCCTACTTCAACCCAATCGGAGGACGGTGGTTCCCTCGGTGCGACCTTGTCCCCTTCGCCCAGAACAAGCATAGCTCACAGAAGACGGGTGAGCGGCATCCATATACCACGCACTTTAGTGAGTAGTCTACTGCTGATTCTTTTTACGGGTTCCTGACATGAACCTCAGCGAAGCGGTGACTTCGGGATCAACAAGCTGGGCGGGGTCGCCCTCCTCAACATCCACCGCCTCATCTATCGTTCACCAGACGTTGCCTGGAATACTGTCACGAGCCATCTCCTTTCCATTATTCACATTTCCACCGCACCCCAGTCGATACGGATCCAAGCCGCCCGTATTCTAGACGAGATCCTAGTCGTCGTCCCACGGAATCTCAGCTCGATGGGGGAAACGAAAGCGGAAGTCCAGCAACGGGTTTTGCAAGTGTTGTCCCAGCAGGTGATTTACGAAACTACCATTACAACCAGCGGGACAACCACTGTCGAACTGCGAAGAATGGGTCTGGAGACCCTCCATCTCATCCTTCAGTCCTCTGGGCATACACTTGTAGTTGGTTGGGAGATCATCTTCGAAATGTTGAGTAGCGTGTGTAAACCTGTGACACCATCGGTCTCCGAGTCATTGGATTCTCTCGACTCCGTCTCTACGGTTGAAGCACCTAAACCAAAACTGCCTCCCTTGGGATATATAAACGAGAAGGGTTACACTAGCCTCGTGAAGATCGCCTTCCAATCCCTCACCCTCGTATGTGACTCCTTGACCTCGCTCTCCCCGGAACACCTCCGCCTCTGTATCAAGACCCTTGGGCAGTTCGGAAAACAAGCCGACACAAACATTGCCTTGACAGCCGCGGCCAGCTTATTGTGGGGGGTGTCGGACTCGATCCAGGCGAAGCGGAAAGACACGGAGAAGGAGCCGGAGTACAGCACACTCTGGATGTTCCTATTGGAGGAGTTGCTTGGGCTATGCACGGATTCGAGACCCGAGGTCCGCGTGGGGGCTATCCAGACCTTGTTCCGAACATTGCAACTCTATGGGGGGACATTGAGTCTGGAGACGTGGCATGAATGTATCTGGAAGATCGCTTTTCCCCTCCTCGAGTTGCTCACACAAGCTGTGAAGCAGGTTTCCCCTTCTCAATCACACTCACATCCCCCTGATCCTGAGGTTATCGCGGCATGGGACGACTCAAAATCCCTCGCTTTCTCGTCAATCGGATCCTTGTTTTCCGACTTCTTAGTTTCAAAAATCGCCCACCTCGGCTCCTTCGTCGACGCTTGGGACACCTTCCTCGGCCACGTTCGTGATTCGTGGCTAAGCGACAACAGGACCATCACGACCCCTGCGTTGCGTTGCCTTGAAAAGGGTCTTCAGGCGCTCACGAACGCGGACGCGGATTTCAAGGATCAGGTTGTGGAGTCCTGCGAACGAGTGTGGGAGAGTTGCGATACGATGGGCGAAGAGTTGACGGAAGTACCTGGTATTCCCACATCGGATAAGCCCCACATCTCCTTCACCCAGGACAGTCTGGTCGCATACGTGGACATCTTAAACCACGCCAGGGCTCTGACACGTTCTCTCGAGGAGAGCGAATGGCCGTTGGAACGCCTTACGAGACTCATGTCTATTTTGAAAGGTAACCGAAACTGTTGCGTCGAAGCTCCTATGCTCACACAACCTCAGATGTTCTCACGTACAGCTTTTCTCCCGAGTACCGACCGGACATCGACAATCTCAGCCCTGTTCAAGTAGCGGTAGCGGAAGTTATCCAAGATATCGATATGACATCATCTGGCGTTCCCTCGTTGATCCTACGTGACCTCTCGGAATATGCCACGCTTCCGTTCATGGCAGCCTTCGATGTGCCTTCCTCAGGTAGCAAGCCGCAGAAGCGTGTTTCGTATATCGCGCTATCGAAGAAGATCATGCCACAATTGGTGGATCTCTTCTTGAATTTCAAGGCAAACCCAGAGATCTATGTCAACGGAACATTGGAGGCTATCCTGTCTGTGAGTCATATGTACCTCCACCCGCCCAACGATAGGCTAAACACTGTCCGATAGGCGTACTCAATCCCTATTAAACTGAAGTATGATTGTCCAGCCCCATCGAGATTTGGGAAAGACCCTCCATTGTGGAAAACCGCTACGACAGCTTTCCTGGTTATCGTCCGCGAGTTTGCTCTGCAGCTCAAAAACCTGAGTGACAGTATGCCTTTCGTTCTGGTCAGTTTCCGCATCTCTGAAGATCGTTGCCAGAAATATCCGACGATAGGATAGAGGGGATTTGGAGACAAGTCCTCGATGTCTTCAGGGGTGGCATCCTCGCGGATTGGTGAGGCCCAGTTCCCCTTTCGTAGCATCCGCTCACTGTCGCGATTTTCTAGCTCTGCCATATTGAGTTTCCCACCTGAAACCCAAGAATCGGAAGAGAATTTTGATCTCGCTCTTATAGCCTCGTTGGAGATAGACGTCGTTCCACACCTGGGAGATTCCCGCGTCCCCGATTACTTGGTTCTACAGCTCGGCAAGACGTTGCACTCCGGGAGCCAACTACAACAACACGAAGACGGTCATGACTCGGAAGTTGAGACTCCCAATACCGCTGGTTCGGATGTGTCGTGGTCGAAGTCCCATAATGGGAGGAAGTCGTCAAGCAAGGGCGGCAGTATCGTGGAAGTAGAGATTGGGACTACCAGGTCTGGGAAACTCGTTCCAAGAGAGAGATTCTCATATTGGTGTTTCGACTTGTTACTTTTGATCTGTTCCGACGTAGCAAAAGGTATAGTTAATCACGGTTCAGTTTTTCCATCCTCTAAACACCACCAGATCGGGAGCCAAATAGGAGACGGGTCGCCTCGATATGTCTCCCCCTGCTCCTCAGCAGGTGTCGATCTACACTTGTGGGGTATATTGCTGACGAAGAACTGAGGGGAAACCTCCCTTTCCAAAGGTATGTTCTCGCGCTGTCGGTTGGCCGCTCGCGTGATAACATTCTGCCCAGATCTCGGGAGGAGGAGTTGTTGTACGTCCTGAGAAAACTGCTGAATCTACAGCTTTGGCCTGGCACTCTCTGGGCCGCCCTTTCTCCGTCACCATCGCAGTATGCGGTCCAACAACCACGTATGCATATACCCAACCCTCCTTTACTCTCGGCTCACACCCGAGTTTGCAGTGATCGAAACCTCACTCGATCCAAAGGCTCTCATCACTGATGCCGTCAGACGGTCATCCAAAGCACACCTATTCCACTTTTATCATGTTTTCTGTGAGATTGCGTCGCTCCCGCGCAAAACACCCTCCGCCTGGCTTTCGTCAACTTCAGGAAATTCCACAGACAACGGTCGAAGCCGTATCGCCCAGGAAGAGCAAGAGAAAACGAAGGATTTCGCCGAATTCGATGCTCGAACCCTAGCTCGAGAATGCCTAAAAGCAATCGGTCAGGAGATGGGTTTGCTCAGGTGATTGCGTATACAAT
>Ga0307515_10008244_pt1 | contig 20366 bp, 10 predicted proteins | sample 17_EM_MG_FD_194513 | JGI IMG/M metagenome (GOLD analysis project Ga0307515, IMG submission 194513) | Populus trichocarpa ectomycorrhiza microbial communities from riparian zone in the Pacific Northwest, United States - 17_EM | ecosystem: Host-associated > Plants > Roots > Unclassified | place...
TTCGAACTTCAGCCGCTCCAGGCGGCATCGGGCGGGGGCCACGACAAGATCGTCGAGCTGCTGCTGGGCAAGGGCGCCGACGTCAACGCGCAAGGTGGAGTCCACGGCAACGCGCTCCAGGCGGCATCGCGCGGGGGCCACGACAAGATCGTCGAGCTGCTACTGGGCAAGGGCGCCGACGTCGGGCTTACAGCTCGGGGGCGGCGGGGTCACAAAGTTCACAACCTTTCTAACCACGCTCAACTTGTGACCCCGGTGAGCTTTATGCATATGCAGCGCATATACAAATAATTTTTCTTTTAGAATTTAAAGCATTAAATGAATGAATGAATTAATTCTATCCCTTGCACCGATAATAACGTCCTATGAAATGTGGCCCGTGCGCACCAATCATATATGGGCGGTAAGTCGTTCTGCCGCATCACTAGAACTCTTAAATGAAGTCACAAATATATTGAAATATTGGTATATATTGTATATAGGGCCTTATTCTTTGGAGTTGAGTCGATCTACGTGCTCCTGCCAACACGGGCCGTCTTTGCATAGTGGTATTTGACAGAGTTTACACCCGTACGTCGTTCTTGACGCCCTTTGAGGTCTCTTGAAGTCCTTGCTATCGCGCGGTCTCTTTGTTGTATTTACTGAAAGATTGTATAGAGGCTTCCTGTTCGAAAGCTTCTTTATGTGGCTCTTCCTTTCTGCCGCTAAGCATGCAGAGCAAGCCTTCTGCTTCCGATTGATCTTAACTGCTTTGTATCCATGATATACCACTGGGTACCACTGTATATTCTCCATAGAGACCTGCGCACGATTGGCTCGAGCTTGAGAGGCAGAGTGTTTAAATAGAGAGTTAACAAGAGCTTCGCGGAAAGCTTTGTGGCTGGCGCGGTGCACCCAGCCACGGGTACACATAGAGGATAATTTATAGGAGTTGGTAACAGTTGTATTAAGGAGGAAGTGGAAGAGAGGCTTCTAGGTGCGGCGGTAGATTTTGAGTGAGGTGTAATAGGATCTTATTTGGTTGGCAGTATCGACGCCTTTTATAAAGCGATTATACATATCAATAAACTCTAGTATTGGTAACCACTTCCTAGCTGCATCTCCGAATACTTTGCGAGTCTGTCGGGCGCCGCTGGAGGTGGTGGCAGGTCGTCGTCGCTCACGTTCGACGAAGTTCAAACCTGCGATGTATGACGTCATTAACCGCAGAGCCTCAAAGTTGAATTTAAGTACGAACCGTCACTAATAGTACTCATAAATAAGACCATATTAGCGTCCTTTCAGGCAAATTCCATAACTGTTCCGTCTTTAGAAAGCCTTTTATATAATTTGCCCCATTTAATCTGGCTCTGGTATATTAATTTGAGCTTAACAAGCTGTCGGTTAATTTGCTCAATTGGTAATTGATTTTGCGCCTTTTTCCCCTGCCCTTTTTTATTGCCTTTTACCTCATCTAAATTCCTCACGCTTCGTTTTAGTTGTCCGTACCGTTCCTGTACCCCCAATTCCAAGCTTCCGAAGTCGCTGAAGTAGTTTAATAGAGGTAAAGAGGTTATCTAGCCAGATGATGTGCATATTTGGCTGATAGAGACGCTGGCCCGTCTCCGGATCTTCCTGAGTCAACAGATCCATTACTACTGCCTGCGTCTTTGAAAACCCTTCCTCCTCCGTCCAAAACTTATCTAGATCCACCGGGCCTTTATTATTACCTTTTGCATGAAACATCCAATTAAGAACATAGCCTTGGTTGCCTAATAGCCATATCTTAAAGCCCTCTGGTGTAGGCTTTGTTGGTATATTTATAATCTTAGGAGCGCGACCGGTAAAGCGTTCAATTGTCTTATTAACGGTAAGGTGGATTCCGGGTTTGTAGTACTTTATTGAGGCAAGGCGGAGTTCCTTACTGAGTTCCTTAATCCTCTTAAATGTATTTTGGAAGGCTTCATCGTCTTTAGACCTTGGCTTGGTGTAGTAGAAGTAGCGATTAAGTTGCTGCCATCGATTTGCTGAAATGTAGTTTCGAAGAATATGCATTGTTCCATGGCTAAAGTCCTTATGCCAATAGTCCTTGATGGAGCTTTCTATGTGCAAGCCTATATGAATTAGCACTGCCAAATATGCATACAGCTCCTGCCGCGATGTAGGCTTCCACCTGCGGGGGAAGTCCTTATCCTCAGGAGGTGGGTGGAGCTTTGCATTCTTATTCGTATGCTTTACAAGCCGGTCAATTAATTCGTCTGTCCAAAACAGCTTAAACAGCTGCCAAGGATCCTCATTATTGATATTATCTGGAAGATTTGGCTCGCTGTATTCGTTCTCGTTGTATATAGGGAGAGGGTTGAAAGGAGGTAGTGGTTCAGGCTCTGGCGGTGGCTTTTTTGCAACCCGATTTTTGGAAACAATATATTGAGTAGGCTGCACAAAGTCTATATCGTTGGATATATGGTTACGCACCATCTTGGTGGTGTATTTGATTGATGAAGTTATCTATTTACTACGCGACGCGCCAGAAAGTTGATGTTCTTGACTGCGTGCACGGGCCACATTTTATAGGACGACATCGGTGCAAGGGATAACGCTGAAGTTGCATATGCCTTGCATATGCTTCCTACTAACTAGAGCATTAAATAGGTCAGCTAGATTATTAGTGTATGGTGTATGCATATGATTAGTATATGCGTTATATATACTAAGTATATGCATACTCTAGCGCCTAATAAGGTAGGCTGTGCTATAGTTCTATATAGTAAGCATATACTTAGCATATGCCTATATTATTACTTATTAAGAAGTTATTTAACTACTGTAATATAGGTATCTTATAAATATAAGCGCATATATCTGCATTGCATATGTTAAGCATATGCTAAGCATATACTTAGCTTATACACCATATTACTTATATAAGGTGGGCTGCGCTATAGTAACTATTTGGTATATGCCTAGCATATGCTTAGCATATGCACTATTAATAAGCCGTTTAACTACCGCGGTATATTCTCATCGGTATATGTATATACTTAGCATATGTATCGCATATTCAGTGCATAAGGTCGCTGAAGCTAAATTGTGGCTACCGATGCGCGTTCTGTATGGGTAAAAGTGTGACCCCGCCGACCTTTTTCCGGCGCTCCATCGGTGACCCCGTTCAGCTTTCGCCGACCCCCGTTCAACTTTTCCCCTACGAGCTGCACCCCGGCCGACGTCAACGCACAAGGTGGACGACACGGCAACGCGCTCCAGGCGGCATCGGGCGGGGGCCACGACAAGATCGTCGAGCTGCTGCTAAGCAAGGGCGCCGATCTCACATAGTGTAAGAAGAGTACAGTAGTGAGGTTATGGTAGCCTTACATATATAATATATTATTTTTTTCATATCTCTATTTCATAGAGGGTCAAGGGGACCATGTGCTTATATAGTCGTCGTATTCGCCACTGTACTTCGAAGCTAACTGCTCGCACCGTCCAATCACTTATCTAATCATTTTCCGGAATCACTCGCCAAAGGACGGGGAAAACCTCCTGAGGAAAAGAGAGAGAGAAAGGTTACGGCGCTCTCGAACCTGGCTCATCAATTACAGTCCCAATGGATCGTTCATGGTTCTTCAAATCCCTCCGAAACCACCTTTTAGCCCAAACTGATCAAACATTCTGCTCATAGTTCTCCACTGTATTCCCAGTAATCCCCTTCTCTTTTTCATCACATTCATCGTCTTCAATAGAATTCGCAATTGCTTCCCGAAGCATCAACCTTCCCTCTTTCCTCTCCAAGAAGAAATTTACCGTTGCAAATACAGTAATCATCCAGGTAAAGCCCCTACACCAAAGCCAAAATCATTTAGCAGGCCTTCCAATCATGCAATCCGGACGCGCACCAAGGTGCAAATAAGGAGCTACTTACAGCGCGATTGCCCCAGCGACGATGATATCGCAAACGAGCGCACAGTGAGCTTTTTCAATGTTCTCCCAAACGGGCGCGAAGTTTCTGCCCTCGCACCACGCCTGTACATAGGGGATCTGGCGCAGCTCGTAGTAGCCGAACGACAGCAGCACGCTGGACAGGCCCGTCGTTAGGGCCAGGCATCGATGATTAGGCTGGCGGCGGGTTGAGGTGACGGAGATGGCGGAGGTGATGTAGTTTTCGAGGAAGGCGTAGATGCACTGGGCACAGTTAGGATATAGGGCTCGGCTTTGAAGAGGGAGTGATGGGGAAAAGAGAAGGGCACGCACGGCTGAGAGTAGGACAACGAACCCCCGTGGAGTAGGAATGGCGAGTCTGTCGTGCCACCAGATAAAGTAGCAGGTGATGAAGCCCGTGATGGCGGTGGAGCCACATTGGATGAAGCGAAGAAAGAAGAGGAGCTGGACCCTGCGCTGGTGGGATTTTCGGATGGCTTCCATATCCATTTTATTTTAGTCGCTAAATGCTGTCTTGTTGTAGTCGTAGGATTTGATAAATAGTATCCCACACAGGAATGGTGGTCTATCGTCAAACACTTATACAGGCAGCAAGATCCGGGAAAGAGCGCGACTAGGAGAAGAAAGGAAAGTGTGCCTTATTTTAAATGGATAACGGCCGTTGTTTTCAGCTCTTCGGCCGTTTTGTTCTTGTGTTTCACACTTCGCCGTCCTAAAGCATGATTGGAGGGGCGCAATAATTTATTGGAGGCGTTGATAAAGTGGTGGCTGTAAGCCGAAACTGACCAATAGTAGCGCAGCAAAAGCTTGCTTACACGGAACTGTTGCCTGGTTGGCAAAGCCTGTGCGGCCCCTGCGTCGGCCGATGGCTTTTCGGGAGTAATAAACTGATTTTGAATAACGTAGGTGACACGCGACTGGCTTGCACGCTTTTCCTCAAAATATACTAAAATACACCTATTCAATAAAATATTAATATAAGTTAGCGGTTCAATACCACCTGTCCTTCACTCAGCAACCCGCCGATGATCGACGATCTCGATTCCATCAGCGACTTCGTCAACTTCCCAGCCACGGACTCCATCGCACAACCCAATTCAGAGGAGCCACTGCTCAGTGCACAAACCATTCACTATGCGCAGGACGCGCCAGATATGATGAATCATGACGAGTCCAAGTTACAACCTCAGAACCCCAGTGGGGTCGGCATCAAGACACAGATGGTGGATACAACTTGTTCCAGTTTCCTGCCAGCTTAGACGAATTCCCCAAGTCATACTCGAAACCTTCGTCAAGAGCGATGGTATTCACACCTGAGAGCAATGCTTATTCGGGCAAGCAGTTGAAAGAGTGCACCACACGTCCTCCTCCGGAAGATACAGAATTCCCACCTGCATCTCATTCAAATAATGATGACCCACGAACGGATATCACATATGGACTCGTCATGTGCGGGGGTGATTCTAGTGGACAATATGCCAACACAAGTAGTCCCTTTTACCAAGATCATTACACGCTTGCTGTTGGCTATTGCGTGCGTCAGAGGATGGGGATGAGGTGGCGGTACAGCTGCTCCTGACTCGAGACGACATCGAGCCGGACCCAGAGAGCCTGTATAGCCCAACGCCCCTTACTGTGGCGGCGGAGAACGGGCATGAGGCGGTGGTGCGGTTGCTGCTTGACCAGCACGACGTTAACCCAGACGCTAAGGATGACAGAGGTCAAACCCCATTGTGGTACGTAGCGCGGAAGGGGCATGAGAGCGTACGGTTTCTGCTTGAGCAAAATGGCGTCGACCCAAACGGCACGGACGACCAGGTGAATGGCCGCACTCCGCTAATGGTAGCGTCGTGGAACGGGCATGAAAAGGTAGTGCAGGTACTATTGGGAAAGAATAATGCTAATCCTAACATTCCAGATAAACGTGGTGAGGCGCCTCTATGGTGCGCGGCATGGTTAGGTCACGCCGCTGTCGTAAAGTTGCTCCTGAAGAGGGACGGCATCAATGCAGACCCCAAAAATGAATGAGGCGATACGCTGCTGTGGTGGTCGGCGTTTAACGGACAGAGCGCGATAGTACAGCTGTTGTTGCAACGCGATAACGACAATATCGATCCGAATTGAGGTACTGATGGCCTAACACCACTGATGATTGTGGCATAGGGCGGGCATGAGGCGGTGGTGCAACTGCTCCTCAGTCATGGAGACGTGCGTCAGACCAAATATTCATGCCCTTTGTGGCTAGACTGCTCCGACATTCGCGGCACATAGCGGGCATGAAGCAGTAGTGCGGCTTCTGCTAGATGACGTCAATGCAGATGAAGCACTGTCCTTTGCGGTGTATGGAGGGCATGAGACGATACTTCAGGTTCTGAAACAAAACGGCATCAGCTCTCACAATCAGCGAAATTATATCGAGAACAGATGGTACACAAAGGAAACTGCCTGTTCCGCGAAATAGCACGCCTTATAGGGGTAGACGGGGAAACGTTGGACCAAAGTACCGATGATACTATAGTAGTTGCGGGGAGAAAGTTCAAGACCGGAAGCCGGTCCTTCACCCACAAGCACCCCTAAGCCATCCCGAGCTTAGGGCCTGTCTGCATCGGAGTGGTTCCGAGCAGCTCACAGCAGCGGCGTTCGACCTAGTTTGTTCTTCAAGTCGGTATCGACCTTGCCTGTCTCGAGCAGCAGCTTAACGACGGCCTCTTGCCTGCTCTCAGCAGCGTATAACAGTGGCGTCCAACCGTCTTCATCCTTCCTCCTGCTGGGCGTATAAGTTCGGCCACAAGGCCGGAGAAACAGGTCGTGATGGAGAATGGAGGGAGATGGTGGCGCACTCCGGTTTCATAGGAGTCAGCTGTACGCACTTGGAAGGCGACCCGACTGTCTCATGGATTATCGAAATTGATACGGGCTGTCGCAGTGAGCCCACGGGAAAGACAGTTAACGTGGGGGCTGATGGCTTTCTGGAATGTTAGTCGGAGACATATTCAAAATTCTTTTGTATCCTTTATGGGGTCATGGGCAGGTGAGAGTATCATCTGCGTAGGTCAAGGCACAGGCAGGAGATTATCAACCAGGTATGCTCACTAAGGACAAGGAGAATGAACTCCAAGAATCCGTCGATGAGAAAGGGCAGCCAATGACCCTATTTGACTTTACCGAGACTTACACCGAAATCAACTCTCGTGTCTCGTTACCCACCACGCTGTTAGGCCAATTCCCCGACACCAAGCAATATTTTAAAATGTTAGATCACGATCGCCACCAAATACTGAAAGCAGTTAGAACTCTCGGAATTCCACCCCAGTGATCAACTATGGATTCTTCGAAATCTAACAACGCGGGAATACATTCGTGTTGATGCGATTGCTTTAACATCCGAACATATCCACGGACCTGAAATCGACCTTGTGGGCTTCGGTGAAGTAATCGGTTGCAAGGATGTACGATAGGAATATTCATGGGGGAATTTAGGTAGGGTATTATTTCGATATCATGTTAGGTAGACATAGAGGATACGAAGGAAGATGTATGGAGAGACATTAGTGAGAAATGTGGCTAAAGAAATTGCAAGTATTTGGGAAAGTGAATACGGTAGCGGACGGTATGACTAGGAAACTGGGTCCTAGAACGGTCGTTGAAGTTAAGCAAGAACACGGGCGGTATGTATGTGATATGTGAAATCGCCCTCAGATTGATCACAAAGATAGCCAAGGTAGGACTAGCCACGACAGATTTAGGGAGCCAAACCCAGCTATCATCTATTCATTATCGAAATCCGAAATCCAAATCCCTCAATCTTTGCCTTTGACTGCCCAAACGACTCAAACTTCCAATGCAGGCCTCTTCCTCCCTTTTCCTCTAGTAAATCTAGTTGGCAACAAAACTCGCAGTTGGAACTCTGTCATCATGCTTGGCCGCGCCACTCCTCCAACGACTGGGCACCAAGTCGTGACCCCTCTCTCATCTGCCATACGAATCTGGTGCCTGGCATTAAGCCCGGATCTCGTGATATGTCCTGTATCCTGGTCCTGAAAGGTAAATATGCCCAAATCATTAAGGTCTACCCAGGGCCGGCGTCTCTGATTTTGGGATCCTAGAGAATTTGTGGAGGCTTCAAACTTGACAATTGTAACATTGCTGCTGAGTGAGAAGCGTTCTTGACAGAGCGCGCGGAAGGTCTGGGATACTTTTGCGCAAGCGTTTTGTGTTGAAGAATCAGCGATTTCGATGATTCTGGCGTATATCTCAGTTGGGAAACATCCGTTGCCGAAGACTGAGAGATGGCGATTAGCTGCTACATTGAAGAAATTCTGCAAGGAGATAAAGCCTAAGTGTTTGCGACAGATTTGTTCAACTAGACTGACAGCATCAGTCTGACAGTTGACATCATTCATCCTGCTTTCGTCGTAGATAGACACCACTCCAGTGCGTTTAATAGCCTTGACGCCGTCTTTCACATGTACCTCCAGCATAATAGCATTGAAAATCGAAAAGATCACGATCTGAAAATTTGTCTTGCCTTCTTCAAGCCCATGCTCTACTGCTTTCGCCATAGCAGCTTCCGTGTCCTTTTCAAAAATGGTGTTCGGCACAAGACTGATTAAGACGTTCTCGAACCAATATATACTGCCTAATGGAGCGGAACCAGGCTCCTGGTCCGGGCGATGACACCCCGAACCAAAAAGAGGCATTGGTTTTGGCTCGCCACCTTCATTTCGATCTATGAGATAGCCCCTAGACTCATCTTTGTTATAATAGCCATAGAATCGATTAGGGTTGTCAAAATAGTACTGGCCTGCAGCAAAGGATAGAATGGCAAAGGCTACCTCGCGGAAAGCGAATTTCTCGTGCCCCCATCCAGGGGCGTATTTCCAGAAATTCGAAGCATACGGGGAAGTGGACTCTTCAAACAACATTATTCCAATGATTTGCTGTAGAGCAGCTCGGGAGGAAACACGGATGTCGGAAATGGCTTCTACCGTCAAGTGGCTATACTGCTGATATATCGTACGATATTTGTCGCACTCGCCAGCGGTATCGTCACCAAAGTACTTAGGTAGGTTAACACCAGCTGAGCCTTCAGGACAAATCTCAAAGGAAAACACTTTCCTACTTCCGTCATTCTTGAAGGCTTGGATCCAGCGATCGCGAGGGATATCCCAGAGGTCGAAGAAAATCCAGTTGCCGACGGAGAAGAACTCATTGTCGAGATCAATGATGTAGGTCCACTCAATCATAATATCGATTCCTACATCACAAAAGGCGGTAGGGAGTTCCTGAAGTCCGCTGTCTATTATTTTCCAGGTAGGCCACACTTCGCTATCGTATTTATCGAGCGCAGTCTTTATATTCGCAAAGCTGTCTTCAGGGAGAGTAAGGATTTTGCTCTCGAGCTCTGCCGTTAGCTTGGCGTAGAAGGCGCGTTCGCTCTCGAGCCATTCTACGGCAGATAGTTAGCTAGACTGTTCACTTAGAAGAAGGGGTGAGTGTTCAGACTACCTTTGTATTGCTCCGGGTCAGTTGGTATGTTGCTCACAAGTTCTTTGCCGAGCCCTGTCGGGTAACTATCGTACTGGTTGTAATATACGAAGTATCGGCCGCGGAAGAGTATGATCCTTAGCCCTTTGGTGCCCATAATGTAGCCGTAATGAGGTTGAATGGACGAGGGGGTTGAATGGATGATGGATGAAGAGTTGAAATCCGCGACGGCTTGTTGGCACGAACTCAGTGGCGCACAGAACTACCAGTATTATATGATTTATAGTAAACCGTTCATGTGCTAAACCAAGAAATACTGTATGAGTCAGTCGCTTGCAAAGGAAGCGTAATACAAACCTAAAAAGCCGCAATAGGCCATGCAAACCACAGTGATGAGCTGTTAAATCCTCCGGATTACTACAACTAACATGCTGCTGCCTCGTCCTGTATCTGCCCATATCGTTATTCACCCGCTTTTCTGCCACCCCGGCTTACGAGATCTGTGCACCTCGGGTACAGTTGCTTGCAAAATCGGCTTCCCCTTGCGCACGCACTGAGGAATTCTCGGAGTGCGGGTCGGCCCCCTGCTTTGTCTCAGCATGCTCAGACCAAGAAACCGATGAATATCCGCTGCGCGGATTATCGAATATCCGCAAGCTAACCTATTCGATCGATCCATCTGTTCCTTGGTCTGAGCCGCTTTGGCGAGCTTTTGGAAGCTGAGCCGCTCTGTTTGTATAAGGCAAACCATTAACTTTAACGAAATTAATGTAAGCAACCGCTACGTCTATTATCCTGTTAATACCTACGTTAGAATCGCCTTAATTAGCTCTCTAATCGATGGATTTTCTAGAACTAACTGCCAGCCATGGGTACATTTAAAAGGCGTCAAAGAAACCCCTCTACTTCATCTAGCAGGAGCTAGTCTCAAGCTTTTAATCGAACGGTAGATATCTGGGACATCTGCACTATGTGCTAGTACAACTAGAATTTGAATTTAAGACGTTAGGTGCGCATATTTGGCGTATAAGCGGTCTTTGTTAATATCCGCAAGCGTTATATAGAGTTAATTTTGCGACCGTAAGCCCCCTAAACAGAAAATTCTTCTCTAGTAACAGCAGCATTATAGCCGCGATAGATTAACTAGCTGCAAATAGTATTATAATAGGCAGCTATCTACTCCTTAGAATTAAAGAAGATAATTATTTTTAAAATCAGCTAAAGCTAATAGAGTGGGTGGTTAGGGTTAATGCGTTATTAGTACGGATATTACTAATTGTTTACTTTAGCAAACCGTGTCACAGCTATTTTAAAATTAATATTAGGAACGGGAAGGTAGGGAGACTTCTTATATAGACCATTTAATTCGCTGGAGCTTAGTGTATAATTAATAGATTTTTTAAGCTGCCTAAACTTGTCGTAAGAATAAAAAGTAAATATCTGTAATATCAGCTATACGGATATACCGACCTGCTTTACAAACGTTGGCTAAAGTATCTTAGACCATATAGGGACAGATAGCCTAAACTGGTTTAGTGCTATCGGGCCGGATTTATCCGGCCTCCCTGTGGTCTAAGCATGCTAAGATAACCCCCTACTAGCGCCGCCTAGTTTCCACATAACCTTTACAAGAGCAGCCTATAGTTTATCTTAGTATACTTAGACTATAATAGGAGGCCGGATAAATCTGGCCCGATGGCACTAAACTAGTTTAGGCCATCTGTCCCGTTGTGGTCTAAGATACTTTAGCCGACATTTATAACGCACGTCGTAATATTTATATAGCTAATATTACGGATATTTACTTCTTATTATTTTAACAATTTTAGGCAGCTTAAAAAATCTATTAATTATATATTAAGCTCTAGCGAATTAAATAGTCTATATAAGAAGTCTCCCTACCTTCCCGTTCCTAATATTAATTTTAAAATAGCCATAACGCGGATTACCAAAGTAAATAATTAGTAATATCCGTACTAACAACGCGTTAATCTTAACCACCCACTCTCTATCTATTATATCTATAGTCCAATAATTAAAACCTATTAAGATCTATCTATTATAACATGTTTAAGCCCTCCCTGCCTTTATCTAACCCTCTACTCTCCCTTCGCTGCCTTTAAGCGCTATCCGCTAATGCCTTTATTAAAGCAGATAAGGCAAAAAGGTCGCAAATTATAAGCTAGTTAAGTAGATTAACAAGCTAGTAATACACAATAGGCTAGGGATTATATTAAAACGGATCCCTAGCGGTTTCTACGGCTATATAGCCTGCGGAGGGAGCTACCCTAGCTTATAAGCAGCTCTTATAAGCTTTAAATAAGCAAGCTGAATAAAGCTATTGCGGAGATATATCCGTACCGCGGTTATACGGAGCAGCTTAAGGCCCTAAGGGTGCTAATATTTAAGCGGCGAGATCTTATACTTATAGTAAAGACGTCCTTTGGTAAGAGTATAATAATGTAAGCACTACTATATCTCGTACCTAATGCAGTTATTATTATTATTCTTCTACTTAACGCGATTAGATTAGAGTAAGTAAAAAAGATTATAAAGCTACCTTATGTTTGACCTATTTATATATAGGGGAAGATAATATCCGCCGAGCTAATTGAGGATATTTATACGGGCAGCTACACATATATCCTTATCTCCCTAGAACTTTTGGTTAGTAATAAGCTATATAAGGTTCTAATAGACCCAACGTTTTGTTCCTATATTACCCTTATAGTAGTTAATAAAGTATACCTACTTGCTAATTAGGGAGAGACCTTCCGTATAGCGTACGTATAACTCTTTAAAGTACGTTCGGTCTTAGTTAATAAGCCTTGGTTTATATATACCGTAATGCTAGACCCCTTTACGTTTCGGATTATATATAAGCTGGCTAGGTTTAAACCTAATATATAAGTTATTAAAACCCTAATTAATTAGCTAGAGCTAAAGATTATATAGAGGGTTATAACCGTATAAGAGAAGAAGGACTTTCGAGTTCTTTACTTTACTATTGCTGCTACTCCAGTATATTCGCACACTGCTAGTAATAGTAACTAAGGAGAGGGCGAGTAATTAAGAAGCTGCTTAATATCTATATAGCGGATATACTGCTAACAGTTTAATCAACTTTAGCTAATTTTAAAGATAATTATCTTCTTTAATTCTAAGGAGTAGATAGCTTCCTATTATAATACTATTCGCAGCTAGTTAATCTATCGCGGCTACGATGCTACTATTATTAGAGAAATAGTACAGAGCTACTACGTAACGCTTACGGATATTAATAAAGATCGCTTATATACCAAATATGCGCGCCCAACGTCTTAAATTTAAATTCTACTTGTATTAGATGCAGTAGCACACAGTACAGATATCCTAGATATCTACTATTCTATCTAATATAGAATGCCTCGCTATAAATCCTGTAATATGCTAATACAGCGGTTTAGCCGGGCAGGCTAAGGAGAAGGCCTCTTAGGTAAAGCAATCTTTATAGTTAAGAGCCGCTAGTGGGGTCCTTATAATAAATTAGGTGGTTCTAAGCATACATAACCTTAGTGTATAGGCGATCTTTACGTAAGCGCGCTGCGTAATAATATCTATGGGCGATAAGACGTAGAGACTGCGGATATTATAAGCGATACTTTATCTATAGCGTTAGTTAGTACTAAGCGGTTGGTAGATATAAGAAGCGGGTATAGGTTAAGCCCTAGTAGTTCTATAGTACGCCTACCTAAAGAGCTTATCGTACTAACCCTACGCCTAAAGAAGTAGTTAACTAATACGCAGTTACGTAGTAAGCTGCTATTCACCCTATGGCGGCTAGTTAATAAGGATTAGGTATACTTGCGAGCAATATAACTTATATACTATAGAGACCTACAATCTACTATTAGTAAAGACTTATATTGCAGTAACTATAACCCGGTAATATTTACGGATTGCGAGTATAATATCCGCACTATAGCTAGTATAGATATCGCGAAAACCTGCCGGGAGCCTATATTAAGCAATATATAGGGGTGGTTTATGCAATAGGCGGAGGCTAGGTATTAGGATACACTATAAATACCTATAGTTAATTACGTTATACCAGATAAGCAGCTCTATCGCCTCTATAATATAGGGTGGGTTCTAGATATGGCATTATTAAGGCAAGCAATGCCTAAGTAGGATCCTAATATCCTTAGTAAGGATCTTCTATCCCTTATTAAGCTTTTAGCAGATAAGAAACGAAAGTAAAAATAAGAAGAAATAGGGCAACTCTTAGGTTCTTTTAGGTTAATTATACAGATATTAGAGCGGTTTTCCTAAGCGTTAGAGTAGTACACTACTGCGGATAAGCGCTTATTATAGGCTCTTATACGGGCTTCGCAGGTTTTAGATAGGAGATTTAAAATATTAGTACCGTAGCAATTAGCGCCTTACCGTGGCGCTAATATATTATAGGCTAGTTAATAGTTAGCTATAGACCTCTTACTAATAACTTAGAAAGAGAATATACCTATACCTTTACTAACTCTTAGGTCTCCAGCTCCTACTCCTCCATTATTACCCTTATACTAGCCGTTAGATATATTTATACCGCTAGTAACCTACTAGTTAGATATATCTATATTAGTACCATAGAGGCGGTCGGCGCGATTAAATAGAGGCAAATATATATAAAGAGCACTAGATAAAATTAACGGCAACGCTAATTAGTATATAGCGGGCTAATATTAGGCGAGGTTAGCTAATATTAGGCGGGGTTAGCTAATATTAGGTAAGTTTACCTTATATCCGCTAAGCGGATATTGCAACTAGTAGCTAATATCTATTAAGACAACGGCTCCCCTTTTTCTCCTACCTTATACTCCTAGCAAGCGTGGCCCAGAACTAGATAGATTAATTAATTAATAATATTAATTACTTAGGAATATATACTAGTGCTACTAACTATAGCGGATATTAAACGGCTATAGTAATAGCTTGCGGCTAATATCTTATATTACTTATTAAGCAACTTATACGCAGGCTAAAGCTAGGTTTAAGTAAAGTTAATAGGTAATATAAAGCTATCTAACTTATTATTATCGTTATAGAGATTAAGCTCATTAAACACGGCGGAAAGATTACCACCTAGCCGTAAATTAAACTCGTTAAGGGCAGATTAATTAAGTTGTTTAATACCTAGTTATAGTAGAGGCGGCGCTTTTATCTTTACTTGCCGTGCTTAATGGCGGATAATAGAACCTACGGCAATCGCATTAGTAAGCGATTAAATATCTACTGTAGTAGATTTAACAGTATATTAAGTAAACATCCGTTCACTAAACGTAATCTTAAACTTTACACATAGTGGCCCTATATAATTAGTTATATAGATACTCTAGCAGAAGAGCGAGTCTAGGTTAAATATTAAATTACTATAAGTGTGTATAAGCTGCTTCAGCTCCCTATTAAGTAGCTCGTTATCAAGATCTATTAGGTAGTAACTATTCTATTTACCACGGTTATTTACTAGACTATTTACTAGGATAGCTTACTAAAGCTTAGGGGAATAGGCATCTATTAAAGTTAATTAGAAGAAACGTAATATCTCTAGTAGATAGTTCTTATTTTAACTACCTGCGAAATAGATATAGATATAGGGGAGTATGTGGCTGAGCAGGCCGATATCCGCAAGCTTAATAGCGTGCTTAAGGACCTTATACGTCTCTACTAGTTATAAGAAGCGGACATACATTAGAAACTCTATATTAGTAGGCTTAGGAAGTGTCTATAAGGATATAGCACTACTAGCCTACTTAGGGTAACCCTTTTACCGCGGTTCCGTAGGCTAGCTAGTATAGTTAGCCGCCCAAGAGACTTCCTAACCAAAAACAGCTGTGCGGATATCCTTAATTACCGCTAATAGACGTTACGGAGATAGACTCTTAAGGTACTGCTTAATATTTATAGGCGACTTAGTGTTATAGGAGTCTTTAATCTAAGTATAGAGTATCGCTATAATACAAGTATCGAAGCTGTGGAGAATTAGCTCCTCTATATAATAAAACGGCGCGCACTTAGTTGGGATATTCCTTTAACCTAGGTAGTTTATATAGGTATATAGTGTAGAGTACTCTTGGGCTGATTGCTCGCTACTATAGTAATACCGTATAACTATATATAGGTAGTTTAGCTTTAGGTACTAAAGAGCTAGAATAGGTAGAGCCTAACGCAGGCTATTATAGGCGGATATTAATTTAGTATATTCTCCCTAATACGACCGAATAAGCTTTACAGTTTTTTAATTACTATAGATTAGGAACAGTCGCTCTTTAAATACTTTATCGGTGCGTTATAGATTTATTTAATAGAGAAAGATATTATTTAGTACCTTATAGGTTTTAGATATAGAGGCCTCTCTAGTTATAATAGGTTCTAGGTTAAGCCTAGACGTCCGCGCAGCGGGTATTATATTAATAGTAGGCATATATAGATATTTAAACCGTGGGTTTTTGCTAAGTAATATATTAAGGCCTGGGTACGCTTCTATAATAGCTTTATAGATTAAAGCTGTTAAGATCTGCTTCTATATCTTATCTTATAGATTACCCGGAGCCTCTATAATATCTAAGAACTTAATTAGGATATCCGCATAAAGCATACTCTATTAAAGCCCACTATTAGGTATATATACGCCAAAGATAAGCTTACTAGTTATGCGCGAATAGAATGTCCTAGTATCCCTAAGTATTTAATACTAAACTTATTAGAGGTAGTCAAAGTTATTATAGACGACAATTGTATTAGAAGCCGTACCTATTAAGCGGATTTTTACCTGTATATAGGTTAGTGTATATCTATATTATAGAGATTATAGGCTAAACCTTAACTCCTAGGCTACCCGCTTCTTCTGCCGATTTAGAGTAATATAACCATTAATTAATCTAAGCCTATAGAGTACAGAAAGCATATAGCGCTTAACGCCGTTAGCTTGGAGATATATCCCTAACAGCTATAGGATATAATTTGCGGAGTTTTGTAAAAGGCTAAATGTAAGCGTAGAAGCTATTAGAACCGCACGGCCTTTATATAGAGAATATTTGCGTTAACCCTCTTAATATGCTATAATTATATACTCTAGTGTAGGTGCGTAAGTCTTTATAGCTTAATAGCACTGCCCAAGGTTAAGCTGCTTAATATCCGTATATTGGTTAAAGCTGCTAAATAGTAACTCTTTCTCCCTTAGCTCTTTAAGCTCTCCCTAGATAGTAAGAGTAATACTAGCACCCGCTATACCGTGTTTCTCTATCTCTTTAGTATAGATATCTAGGATATTAGCATCCTCTAGGAGTTTGCTAAGGAGCTCTTTTACTCTTTTTTTCTTTAGTACCTTGCGTAAACCTTTAGCCATTATAATCTATTTAAGCGCTAGGTCTCCTATAGATATCCGCTATAGCCTAAGATAGTTAATAATTACCCGGACCTTCTCTGCAGCGGATATCCTATTAGTGGATATTGCGGATATTACGGGTATTTCGTTAACTCCTACTTCTTTATCCTCTTGGGGATCTATATAGTTTAGTAGCGGTGAGTAGGCTATTAAGGACCATATTTAAGCTAAGGAGAGTAATAGGGGAGACGATAGGGGAGATAATAGGGGTGGGATAAGACCGCTAATGCCCTCGGGTATTATATCCGCTGTATCTCTTAATCCTCTAGCGGTATTGGTTAATAGAGAGGGTAGTTTATTATTGAAAGTTTAAGAAGACTGGCTCCCGCTAGACGAAGTAGAGGGGTTTCTTTAACGCTTTTTGGATATACCTATAGCTAGCAGTTAGTTCTGGAAAATCTATTAATTAGAGAGCTAATTAAGGTGGTTCTAATATAGGTATTTACAGGATAATAGACGTAATGGTTACTTATATTAATTTCATTAAAGTTAATGGATTGCCTTATATAAACAGAGCGGCTTAGCTTCCAAAAGCTTGCTAAAGTGGCTTAGACTAAGAAACAGATAGATCTATTGAATAGGTTAGCTTGCGGATATTCGATTATCCGCGCAGCGGATATTCATCGGTTTCTTAGTCTGAGCATGCTGAGTCAAGCCTGTGGTACCACGCGAACCTGCTTTTGACACTTGATTTTCATTAATATAAAGACGTATGCTACCGTAATTAAGAGGGTTAGCAAATATACGGGTAGTCTTAGGGCAGGACCATCCCACAGAACCAGATTACTTAGCAATTAGTAAGCTCGCACGGACCACTATCGCCAGTTACCTCAGCGAGCTCAGACGTGATTTTTTTGGCTAGCGTCGGAATAACAGCTACGCCGTCTCCTTCTTGCAAAATCACGTCTGAGAGCCTTTGGCGAGATTTGTTAAAAACGTAAGCAAAATCCAATAAATAGAGATTATAGATATCTAATTTATTTATTTACACAACGCGCTATTATTACCAAAAGTTTATATATTATTTTTAAGGCTTAGTACTACTAGATAGTATAGATTTTATAATACGGCTATAGCCCAGTCCTGACATCAATTTCGTTAAAGTTAAAAAACGCGTTGTTAAAAGCGTAAGCACATATTATATCTTATTAAATAGTCTACTAATATAGACAAAACTATACAGATACATAGATATCTACTACTTAAAGCTATTGCAACACCTAGTAGGTGCTGTAGTTGGGTCCTTCCTTAAAAATATCCTCCCTTGGCCCGGAGTGCCTCTGCTACTACTAGGGGATAAGCTTTGGGCAGAGCCTCATGCAGAGCCTTAGTAGAGCTTCGTGCAAAGCCACGTGTAGAACTTCGTGCAGAGCTTCGTGCAGAACCACGTGCAGGCGTGCAGAGCTTCGTGCAGAGCTTCGTGCAGAGCTTCGTGCAGAGCTTCGTGCAGAGCTTCGTGCAGAGCTTCGTGCAGAGCTTCGTGCGGAGCTTCGTGCGGAGCTTAATGCAGAGCTTCGTGCAGAGCCACGTGCAGGCGTGCAGACGCGTAGATGTGCAGACGTGCAGACATGCAGACGTGCAGACGTGCAGACGTTCGTACGGGCGATCAATTGCAGAGATGTTTGTAGAGACGATTGTATGGGCAATTGATCAATTGATTGTATGGGCGTTCGTACGGGCGATTATAGAACCTTCCTAGTATATTAGTGCTGCGTGTTAGTAGAGCTTTAGAGCTCTATATAGGGCTTTAAGTAGAGCTTTAAGTAGAGCTTTAAGCAGAGCTTCAAGCAGAGCTTCGAGCAGAGCTTCAAGCAGAGCTTCGAGCAGGGCTTCGAGCAGAGCTTCGAGCAGGGCTTCGAGCAGAGCTTCGAGCAGGGCTTCGAGCAGAGCTTCGAGCAGAGCTTCAAGCAGAACTTTTACGGAGCTTCGTGCGGAGCTTCGTGCAGAGCTTTTGCAGAGCTTTGGTAGAGCTCCGTGCAGAGCTCTGTGCAGGTCTCCCCCTGAACTTCGTTCCGCAGAGCTCTCGCAAAGCTCTACGGCTCTACGTAGACGCAGAGCTTGCAACTCTATTAGGCCCTACACTATAACCTATAAAGGGCTACAAAGTAAATAAATTAAATAGGTATATACCAGATGGAATACCTACTGGTTGCGAAGAGGGCTGGCAACGTGGGCGTAAGCGTTTAGCATTGGTGTTTACTGCGCGGCTTAGCGGTATAGAGGTAGAATTGGGGCCTCTACGGTAACGAATTCCTCTTAACATCGCGCGCGTATAAGGGGCTAAAGATCTCATAACTTATAGAGTAGGCTTTTCTCTATAATTTGGTGTAATTTTTATGTTAATAAGTATTGTAGGAAGGCAGATCAATTTCGTTAAAATTAATGAGGTCTTCTCATATAAATAGGGTTTAGGTTTTCTACAAATCTCGCCAAAGGGCCTCAGACTAAGAAAACGATTACCGTCCTAAATCAGCTTAGCGGACGGTGCGGATATTTCTATATCCGTAATCGATTTCTTAGTCTGAGCTTCTGAGGTAATATCGCCAGCGCATAAATAACTTTAAAAAAGCTAGCGTTTACCATAATCTAAATAACTTAATATTCTACTAACTATAGAGTATATATGCTTATTTAAGGTAATAGATTAACAGTCTAGTGTGCTTATAATAACCCTTAAATAGCTTATAAAGAATATCTTGGTATAGGGTGAAAAATTAAAGGCCGAAGTTGGAGTGTAGAATAGTTAATTTCTAAGGATTATTATATACTAAATATACCCCTTTTAAGCCTATATTGACTTCCTACTATATAATATGGCCGACAGCTCTTTGTTTAATATTGATTTGTCCCTTCCTGACCTTGACGAGCTCCTGTAGACCAGGTAGGCCCGCCCAGCTGTTGCTATTGCGGACGCTCCCTTGGGTGCTCCTGCTGCCCTTTTTCGAAAACTTGGCGACCGACAGAGCAATCCAATTAAGCTCTTTGATACACCACCACCTTGTTAAGCCGTCCCTACTCCCTCGCACGAGGTTACTTAAGGTCCTTTGTGGCTCCGCAGGCCCTAGTTTATAATATAGAACCATCTAGTAGCGTCTTAAGCAGATATACAGGCTTCTGCGGAGGAGCCTTTCCCTACATCAGGAAATTTTTTTTTGGGCGCGTTGTTGCAGATTGCGGCAATTTGCTGCAAACTGTGCGATTTGCGTGGTCGTATATGGTCGTTAGCGATTCGCGCAAACCGCGCGTTTCGCAACAAATTTGCAGCTTCTGCTAGCAAATTGCAGCAAAACGCTTAACCACCAAACCAATGCTAGCAAAACGCTACCCTATAAATAAATAGCTCGCAAACTATACAAATTATAAAAACTATACAAATTATAAAAACCGTACGAATTGTAAAAACTGTACAAATTATAACTATATAAATTGTAACTATAAATTATAATTATATTACATAATAACCAAATTATCACATATTCCCATAGATTTCTATAATATACTTTTAAATATATTTATATTATAACTATATAAAATGTAGAGC
>Ga0307515_10008245_pt1 | contig 20366 bp, 8 predicted proteins | sample 17_EM_MG_FD_194513 | JGI IMG/M metagenome (GOLD analysis project Ga0307515, IMG submission 194513) | Populus trichocarpa ectomycorrhiza microbial communities from riparian zone in the Pacific Northwest, United States - 17_EM | ecosystem: Host-associated > Plants > Roots > Unclassified | place...
CGCTAATATTCCTAGACTTAAGAGAACTTAGATAAGGTATATAATAAGCTAGATAGAAACGGGTTTTAGTTAAATAAAATAAATAATATACTTAAGCGCGGTCTTAACTATAAAGTATTATAAGACCCAATAGTTTATATAACCCTATTTTAACTATAACAACCATTAAGTGTCTAGACTATAACCCTACCACTATCTAGAGGAATACTAGTAGGACCTTCACCGTATGTAACTCCATAACCCTAAACTGCTCCCCTTTTACAGATGCTAACTATACTAAGATAGGGTAAAGAGATTTCTAACGCAGCAAAGATGTATATAGAGGAACTTAAATATAATAGTATAAATGGCAGCTTTAATTATAAACTTACCATCTTCTATAATATCTGTAACCGATTTAATGTTCTATAAGAGGCTTATAATAAAGCTTTACCAATTATATTAATAGGTCTAGCCTTAAACTAGTACTTTAACAGCGGACTCAGTAATCTCTTATTTAAAGACGCTTATAGGTACCTTCGCAATTTCTTTAAAGGCCCTAGCTTAGAACGCAAGAACCTTAGTAAATAGAATATAATCTTATTAAGGACGATAATGGATAAAAATACAGATAAATCGACTAGCAATTGCCTCTAAATATTAATTAATATACTCTCCTAACTATAGCATGGCCTTACCCTAGAACTACGAATAACACCATTTCTGACTAATAAACTTATTATATCTTGCTAGGGAATTCACGTATGCCAATTTGCTGTATTAAACCCATCTTAAGAACTAGGCCCCCTTATTAATAAACTATAGTCCTTAATTACGGCTTATAAAAAATAGAACCTAAAGTAAGCTTAAACTTAAGCTTACTATACAGATCGTTAGTACTTTAGAAGGGAGAATAACTATAATCGGTATTAAAACTATAACTAATATTAAAACCGAATTTATAACCAAAACTATAACCGTAACTATACCCGCCCTTATTTCTCTCTACGTTATAAACCACGTTGCTTTATATATAATAAGGAAGGCTGCCGATTATAGAACTATACCTAAGAAGAATAAGAAGAGTCTAAAGCTAAGTTTAGAATCGCCAATAGAGACAAGTTTAGTAAATTTAACAACCGATTTAATAAACGACTTAATTAATATATTATAGACTACGAAGATAACAATATTAACTTAGAAGAAGAGCTTAAGGAAGCTTTTTAAGCACTAACTATTAATATAAATTATAAGGCAACCGACAAGAACTCTTAACTAGATATTAACTACTTCTATACCTCTTTTAGCCAAGTAGAACAGTATAAAGCAACTTCTATAGCTACTACCCTAGCTAATAAAGCCTTTAGCCATTTAGTCACAACTATAGACAATATAATACCTCTTATAACCAACTAGGACCCCTTTACCTATAATGTAACTATATCCACGTCCCGCTATACTACAGACTACTTTATAGGCATAATGATTAATATAGGAGCATCTAAACGATCTATAGTAGGATATAGCCAATTCCTAGCATTCTAAAGACTTAATACTGGTGTATAACTTAATACTACTATATAAGGTATAGTTAATGTATAATTCGGCATTAGATTAACCTCATTAATTAGATTAACTAAAGTAACTACCCTAATTGGCACAATTGAGTTTTATATTATTAAAGTTAACACCCTATTTTTACTCTGCCTAGCAGACATGGATTAACTATAAGTGTACTTTAATAACCTAAAAAATATACTAATTACCCCTTGGAGCGAAGTACCAGTTATACATTACTTTGGCTATTTATTCCTTCTTTAAAATATATCCCTATGCAACTACTTAACTATGTTATTTAATTAAAACCCTTACTACTTAACTAATATTAAATTAAGACGACTATATCGTCGCTTTGGCCACCCTTTAGTTAAGCGTCTTACACGAATACTTAAACGCTTAGGGCATGATATTAATAGTAAGACTTTAGACCATTTTACATATTACTGCCACTATTGTCAAAAATATGGAAAGTCGCCTGGTAGATTCAGATTTACCTTATATAATGATATTGATTTTAACTACTTAATTATAGTTAATATTATGTATATTAATGGTACACCTCTACTATATATTATTAATAAAGGAACACGATTTTAAGCTAGTAGATAGCTATAAAGTATTAGCGCCAAGCATATATGGGATATACTATGAATATGCTAGATTAATATATACCTAGGACCCCCTGATATTATTATACACAACATAGGTAAGAACTTCGTAAGCAAAGAATTCAAACAATATGCTATAATACTTGGAATAGTTACAAAAGGCGTACCTGTCGAAGCCTATAATTTAGTTAGAATAGTAAAACGTTACTATAGCCCCCTCCGTTATATATACTATATTATTATTACGGAACTACCGGATATTAATAAAGATATAGCTTTATAAATGGCTTTTAAAGCAATTAACGACTCCGTAGGCCCTAATAGTCTTATACCTACCTTATTAGTATTTAGAGCTTACCTATATATAGTGAAATCCGACGTACCTAATTCTACGGTTATAAAATAAGTAGTAGCTCTTAAAAGGCTATAGAAGAAGTTAAGAAGCTTAGAGCTGAGCGCTAAGTAGTAGATGCCCTTAACATGCGCAACAGACCTAAGATAACCGCGATTTATAACCTACCGCTTAACTTACCTGTATTGGTATGGAGAGAAGGACCTATAGGCTAACCTGGCTACTAGTCTAGTCCGTATAATCTACTTAGTATTAAAAATAAGACCTATACTATATAACTTCCCTATAGACCCACTAACTTCCGCAGTATAGTTGTTAAACTATATATGGTAGACCCCGAAATTACAGAAGATACGCAACTAGAAGATAATAATATTAAACTACCTTTACCTTAAACCGAGCCTAAACCTTAACCTTAAACTAAGCCTAGACCTTAACCCGTTAAACGCGGAAGAGGTAGACTACGTAAGTACCCTATTAAAGCAAATACCGCGAACATCTTAATTTATCTATAGGATGAGGATAATAATTAACTTATAAATCCTAATTAGTTTATAGTATTACGCTAGAAGGAAATTAAGGGATTGCTTAAGAAAGGAGTTTTTAAATTAGTTAACCCTAAGGATATACTATAAGGCAATAGAGTATTTAACTCTAGATTTGTTAACGAGATTAAGAACCCTGGCACTAATAAAGCCTTTAAGAAGTTAAGACTAGTTATATAGGCCTATAACAACCTAGAGAAAGACCTCGTACTAACCTAATTACCTACAATTTAACGAGTCAGCCAACGCCTTATTCTTTGCATTACAGCCATAACTTAGAACGATGGTACATATCTCTACTTATAAGACATTTTATAGGCCTATATATAATTAACTATAAAACTAAACCGAGACTTTTATATCAAAGCACCTCTTAAACTTAGTATAGCACTTAGAGTCTTACAAGGCACAATTCTAAAGGTCGTTAGACCTTTATACGGCATTCCTAAGGTAGGCAATTATTGGTTTAAGACTTACTATAACTACTACATTAAAGAACTAAATATAAGCCAATCTACTTATAACCCCTACCTACTTTACCTTAACAACACTATAAGTTTCAGAATAGTTAGTTTATAGACTAATAACACCCTCCTACTAGCTAACTTAGTTTTTACAGCTTCGGAACAGAAGAAGATTAAGAAAGCTAAGTTTCTAACTAAAGAACGCGAGCAACTTATACTAGAATACCCAATCAAGTTCAACGGAGGCATTGTTTAATAATAGGATTATATAATTACACTTATATAAGAGCGCTAATGCTAAAACTTAACCCTTGTTAATATTAAGGAAGCTACTATAATAACCAGTTCCAGAGGCACTATTTATATAGCACTTACACCTAAGGACTAATATATCGCCCAACGAGCAAGAGGAGCTTATATTGCGTCCGTATGCTAGCCTAAAGCTTCTTTTAATTTATCCTACGCTGCCTAGGTAATTAACTCTAACAAAAAAGACGCAAAACTACTTAATAAGAGAATTTAGTAGCAAATTAAGAACTTAATAAGAGGCTTAAGCTTTGTTAAACTTAACATAAAGACACTTTAACTACTTATATTTACTAATTCCTTATTCACAAATAACAAAGACCTCTTATTATAGATTAGATATATCCTAGTACTAACAGACTTATTAAATAAGGCGAATATTATCCACTAGTCCTTAGTTAAGTATAAGAGAATCACTAGAAGCGTACTAGCCTCCAAATTATATGCTATAGCCTATGGTTTTAACATCGGCGCTGCAATTAAGGCCACAATTAAATTGCAACTTAATATCAGCCTCCTGCTTATTCTTTGTACTAATTCTAAGTTAATTTATAAATGCCTTATCAAACTAGGAACTACACAAGAGAAGAGACTTATAATTAATGTTATGTGCCTACGCTAGTCATATAAAAGACGCGAAATAGCGGAAGTTAAATAGATTAACGGAGATAGTAACCCTATAGACGCTATAACTAAAAGCAAACCATTATTAGCCCTTAAGCGACTTATTAATATAAACCGAATTAAGTTAAAGACAGTGGAATGGGTAAAACGTACTATGTTAGTAACCTAGTCAATCAACGTGTGAATATAGCAAAGAGGGTGTATATAATCTCTGTATTACGTAACCGCAATCTACGGCAATCTGCGGCAACCTATGGCAATCTGCCTGCACCTGTAACACTACCTAATACTATTACAACCTATACTGTAACAGCAAGGAAGGAAGGAAGGAGAAGTGCGTATATAGATTTTTAAATTACATAGTTGTAGGATACCGGATCTTTACGTTTTCTAAAGTATTTCCAGTATAGCTAGAAGTGTTAGATACATCATAAGGGCGGCCAAGGCGCTAGTAGTAAGCGAGCCAATGGCGATTTTCCATGCCGGGTATGGAAAATCGTAATTGGTTGACAGAGGCATAGGAGAATACGCGATAAGCCTTACCTCTCGCGACGCGTAGATCTTAGAGAATCAATCATCCATCTACAACACCGTATAGTACATATCATTGTGATATATATATTCTGCACGTTGTAAAAGTCATACCAATAATAAGAACCTTAGCCCCTATCTAATTAAACGAGTTATTAATAGGGGAGCTATATATAAGCTAGAACTCCTACCTACCCTAGCCACCTATAGAATATAGCCCATATTTCACCTATAGCTACTATACCTTTATTAGCCTAACCCCTTACTAAGGCAGATATAGTTTAAACCCCTACTAGTACTAATCTGAGATAAGAATAAAGATAAGAACTATAAGGAGTGGACCGTTAAACAAATTATTAACTTTAAATACTTTAGTAAAGGTAGAGGACGACGGCTCTACTACAGAGCTATATATATAGGATTTAACATAGATTAGCTAGAATGGCAACTATAGGAAGACTTAAAAAATATAAAGGATCTAATTAGCGACTTTTACTACGCGAACCCACAGAAACTGGGCCTAAACAGAAACTTTATACCTAATCCTCTATAGGAGCCCTTATAGAGTTAAACCGTTATACATTACCACGTAAGGGCAAATTGCTATTAGATTACCATTAGATTGCAGTAAAGTACAATTATATAACTAGAATATCGTTAAAATGTCCAGGAACTTTAACCGGCGGTTAAAGTTATCTAATTAGTCGGATTCTTAGATGCCAAGCCCTATTATATAACATTATTTTAAGCCTTTAGCAATACCCCTCTTTTTTTTCTTTTCTATACCTTAAGTGTCCCTTCTATATATATATAGTAACCACAGCGTCGCCGGAGCTCCGCCTCTATAAGAAGGGGGGTAGTGTTATAAAACCCCACCGCAGGGGCCTCTATAGGAGAGCCCCGTGCTTTTATATACACCTTACGTACAGCTTATGTTAGCTACGCGTAGGTATATCACCTCCTTACGCCCTCAACCCTTACGATTGATCGCGTAACGTCTTGTAGACTCCTTAAATACATACGCCTTATAGCCACTGCCTCCGTCCCGTAACATACTTTCTATAGAAGAAAAACCTAGGAAAAGTCTATATTTTGTAGTTTTAGTATTAGTAGTGGTAGTAGTAGTAGTAGTTTTAGTGTTCTTGTCCGTGCTTTGCTTATACACTAGGACCCCTTTTGCCAAGGCCTCTGTTGTAGAATAAAGGGGGTAATAAGGGGAACAAGTCTAGCTCTAGCTCGCTAGGTAGGCAGAATTAGGTCTTAAGAGTTAGGAAAACAATAGTTTTTAATAGTAAGATGGGTATGCGTAAGTTTGGAAGTGCGGCGCCACCTTTTAGTAAGGTTGCATGTGCGGTAAAAGTTTATAGAGAGCCGTTAACCTTATTCCTTAATCGAACGACAAATGATCGCAGCACGACTGTCACTGCCATCCAAATTTAGTACTGCGCTAGCTGTACGACGAGAACAGACACCGCGGCAAGGACAGGACCTGTACAAAGGCAGTAGCACGATATCAGTGACAAAGCACCGCGGAAATAGTAAAGCAGTATGCAAAGAGGCACTGCAAGAGGCCGTATACAGGGCATAGCTGACCATATTAAGCCCAAACCATTCTTATACGACTAAAGACAGGACTAAGCCGTATCTGGCTAAGCTAGTAAAGGACCTTGTTAAGGATTACAAGGGGAGCAGGAATTGGATATGTAGGAGCCAGCGCTTTTCCTTAGAGGTCGTCTTAACGAAGGACTATATTATGGACGCAAGGGCAAGGGATATGCGACGGAGGTGGTTATAATAGCCAAGAAGCTGCCACCGGATGGGTTTGAAGGACGGCTTAGACAAAGTATGGAGTTAGCAGGACAGCAATAAAGAGACTAAAAGCAGAAGATAATCCTAAGAAGGTTCTTAAGCTGGAAGAAGATTAAGGATACGTAAGCGTACTGCCAGCAGCGGGGATAAAGAAGCAGCCGCAAAAGCCTAAGGATGCACCAAACAAGCCAAAGGCAAGGACGGCCTAGAAAGGAAAGAAAGCAGCTACAGAAGACGTCCTAGAAAAGCACCGGGCCCACGATAGTGGTCTACTTAGACTTGTTAATAAGCAAGCAAGCAAGCAAGCAGGGTTTTGCTTACTTATTAGCAAGTCTGGGTCTACTAAAAGCTGCCGTTTATGCTTACAAGGAAGGGCGTCTTAAGACGGGTCTCTGGATTGGACGTCTGGAGGATGCCGAGAGCCTTGATTATATTATGCGGAGCCTTGATCGATTGCATGGATGCAGAGCTTTGACCGAACGACTACACAGCCAGAGTCTTGATCGGTTGTCCGCAGATGTAGAGCCTACGGATGCAGAGCCTAGGTCGTACGTGCAGCAGAAGACACCTTGAGCCAAGCCAGAGCCTCAGTCAAACCCTGATCAGTCGAACGCCGCCTGTACAAGTCAGGTCGTCAAATTAGAGCCTTCGGTCGGGCCGACCTAATACCCTATTTAAACGTCAGTCGATTGTACGTTGTCACAGTCAAATCGAATCAGTCACCGTCGCCGTCAGACGTCTTCGATCGGCAGTCAAAGATGCATCACCGCAGGCACGCAGGCACTAGACCCGGACAGTCTCGGGGCAGGCTCATCCCACAGACCCATCATGACTCAGCTTTTAGTAAGACGCGCACGGGCCACTATCGTCAAAATTAAAAAAGCATTAAAAAAGCATATGTACACCGCTTCTAAAATAATATAATAGAATAATAACCACGTAGTCTAAATTCTTATCTAAAGCTGTAATTAAATAGTTTATTATGTAAAGAACCTGCGCTAAATAGCTTATAAAGTATATATAAGTGCGGGGCCGAAAGATAAGGTCCGAAGTCGGGCGGGTGTATATACTATATATTTACTTTAAAATTATAACGTTTCTTCTTTATATTAACTTTCTGCTATTTAATATGGCCGATAGTGATCTTAATTACTCTCTTTCTGATCTTTCTGATATTGGGGTACTGCTAAGCCATCCGCACGTTATTTCTGCTGCCTCTGCCCTACCTAGTTTAACTAGTTTCCGTGTGCCTTAAACACCTAGTGATTGCTAGAGTAACCCGATCCTCTTTCCTAATACCCCCCTAGCTAGCCAATCTGTTCCTTGTTAATTAGATAAGGTTATATAAGGTCCGTTAGGGCTTCGCGAGTCTTGGATTACAGTGCGGAGGCGTTAGGTAGTCTATTGCGAAGCAGTGCACCTTTATTTGCGCGATACTTTTCCTCCTTTACTACTACCCGGAACCTTTTCCCCTATCCGTTATTAACGCTATACTGCTTTTAGTGCTTTGGAATAATAAATAGAGTATGCGGATAAACCATAGCTGCGATCGCCGATACTAGAAGTCCAAATTTCACGTCCTAAGTGGAAGCTGAGCCCCCGGTTAGATGTAAGCTTAGTTTTAATAGTAAAACGAGTCGTTGACGCTATACCCGCCCACCACCTTAAGAAGCCATATACTGGTGAGATCTTTAAGGATCTAGACGCCGCAGAAGAATGATATTAAAACTACTCTTTTTGCAAAGGCTTTCTAGTTATTAAAGTAACTGGCTTGGACGATCTATTAGCTAAAAGACCAGTAGCAATATTCGTCTGTAAATACTATGGCGATAACTCTTAAAACTGGCGCAAATTGGACGACTTTTGCGGTAAGAATAGCAACCGGCAGCGAGAGGCCACTAAGGTGTACTAAAAGAGTTGCAGCTAGAGTATACGTGTAGCCTAAAAGAAGCTGCCTTTGTCTAGTAGTGGCGTAAAAGGATGGGTGGTAATAGTTACCTGCGCTAAGTATGGTGATCCTTTAGATGAGGACGCGCCTGAACACAAATTTGCCGTAAATCCTCTTGCCTATACTGCCCACTAGGATTATTTACCTAAAGCTAGAAAAGCAGCCGCTGTAGCCTATAGCCTTAGGGCAACAAGAGAGACATATAAGACTATATAGCGTTAACTTTCTATCCAGGAGTTATATATAAGTAGGAAGAAATATTATAATTTGGCTAGATTGTTAAGCGACCTTCCTTCTAGTAATGAGGGCCAGCCGCGAGCGCTTAGCGCGCTTAAGCTGCTTCTCTACTAGCATGGATTTGAGTACCGGTCTTAATATACCTACACAATTAATCTAGAATTAGGTCGTTTAATTGCCCGGAGTCTCCAGTAGCTTATATTCTGGCTTTCTATCTAGGTAGATTTAGCGCAAAGGTTTATTACTGACTTTGGCTGCTAAATGGACGCTATATTTAATACTAATCGATCTAAGCTCTTATTGGCTATTATTACTGGCGTTACTAATACGGGGTCCTCTTTTCTAGTAATATAGTCGTTTATTAAGAGCGAGTCTTAGCTAGATTGGACCTTTTTACTGGAGTCTGCTTAGCAGAAGCTTTGGAAATGGCTACCTAAAGTTATTGTTGCCGATTTTGGTAAGGGCCTTGTAGCCGCCTTGTTGGTAGGGCAGTTAATTACAGTCGTTTTTTAGTACTGCCAGTGGTACGCCGTGAAGGTAATAAAGAAGCGGATTGATGAGGGGATTTAGATAAAGGCTAAGAGGCCGTATAGCTACTTAGTGGAAGAGAGGAAGGTAGTAAAGGAACTATTTTGGCCCTACCTAAAATCCGAAACAGTAGTAGAGCTTAAAGCCAATCGAAAGGTAGTCCTAGATAAGCTACACCCGTGCGATAAGGTGTGGTTTTAGACTATGTACGTTGAAAAGGAGAGCTAGATGATTACCTGCTATATTAGGTAAGTTTTATTTTAAGCTGGGGAGTAGGATGCTTAAAAGTATCCTAGAAACGAGCTTTACTATAGGCCGGCCTATAGTAAAGCTTATTTCTAGGATGCCTTTAAGTATCCTGCTCTCTAGCTTAAAACCTTATTTTAATGTTAACTTTTCCTTAACCGCTTACTCCCTTACCAGATACCTTCTAAATTTAGGTACAGCGGTAAGCTAATGAGGTGAGGGTATTAATGGAGGATTGAAATGCTTTACTAATTATTAATTTAGCCTTAAGGATACTATAATTAAGCTAAAGAGGTGGATTTCGATATTGTGTAAGGAATTGATTAAATCCGAATATACGTCCGAAACGTCCCTCCCCCGAATTATCACCCTAGATCTCTTTTAGCACCACTTCGCGTAGATTAACGGTATAGTGATATACTACGCGCTTTAGCGAATCTTTAACTCTATGCGTGGCGCAAGAGCTTCGACGGATGAGGAAAAGTAGGAGTGGGCCGATTGGGAGTGGAAGTAGGACAACTGTGACTGCGAGGACCCCTACTGATATGGCCTCCCCTGCCACCACATGCTTATTTAGTGCTTAATGCAGAGGCTTCCTATATCGCCGGCTTTAATCCATCCTTGCTGGTATGTCGCGATAAAGCTGATTGCTGCTCTAGATTGGCAACCGCGATATATTGAGAATATGGCGTTCTAAGGCGACCCTCTGCTAGAGCACCCGGAAGCTCTTACTAGGATCTGGCTATTAGTTCTCCGCCTCCTTAATATTATTAAGGACCTTCCTACTGAAGAAATAAGCGAGCTTGCTGAGAAATTTGAAGACTTTAAGGTAGCTTAAATGGCTATTTTAAGTAGACAGGTAGAGCTTCGATTGCTACCCGAGGGCGCTCTATTTAAGGTTCCTCTAAAGGCTTGCTGGCAGCTACCACCTAAAAAGAAGTATAGTAAGGTTAACCAGTGGGGCAAAATAAGCGCTGAGATTGCTGAATGCGCTGCCGACGTCGCTATATAAGAGCTCTAAAAGGAAAGGCAAGAGGAGGCCCGGAAGTATATACCTGCTCAACTAAGCAGCAGTATAGAGCTTAGCCACTTTCTGATCTAAAATGAAGAACCGGCCGATGAAGTAGATAAGGGTATTGAGGAGGATAAGGAGGACGAGCAGCAACCGTTTAATGAGCCGTTGGTGCTATATAACGAAGTTTTGGGGGGGTTAAAGGATAAGGTGGTTATTTTAGAAGCGGGGGAGGATGATGACTCGTGGCTTAATAACGCGGAGGTACTTTAAGGTACTATATTAGACGATCAGTACTAAAATATTGGTAAGAAGGAGCCTATTGTAACCTATTCGGTACCTTAAGAGCCGCTACCTTAAGAGCCGTTACCTCTCCTACTCTATTAATCCGGCAGAGCGGCGCGTACTAGAGCTCGAAGAACCTATACTTAATTAGCTCGTGGTAATTTTATATTAATCTTAAGTGATATTAACGAGGGTCCTAGTAATCCTGAGCTAAAAGAGGTTATTATTTCGTTAAAATTAAAGCGATTGCGATAGGGGGCTTCTAAAGACGCGCATGAGGCTTATAAAGCTAGCGCACTTGCTATTAGGTCCCCTAAGGCCAAGCGTACGCGTAGTAATAAAAAGGGAAAGGACCCTATTGAAATAGACGGTCGAATATTGGAGTATTACACCTGTAGATAGTGCTTTGTTATTTAAAAGTTGTTTACACGCTGACGATAGTGGCCCGTGCGCGTCTTACTAAAAGCTGAGTCATGATGGGTCTGTGGGATGAGCCTGCCCCGAGACTGCCCGCACTAGACCTAATTAGGAAACCAGTACATGGCCGGAAGAACGTCGGAAACACGAGAGCCTCTTCCCTTGACTGCCCGCCTCCGTATCGGTCGATTGCTGCCCGTCTTAACGCCCGCGGATTGGTTACCTAGAACGATCTTTCCTGCAGATATGGATACGGAGCTTTACACGGAGTCTCACACGGAGTCGTATATGGAGTCTACGGATATGGAGCATACAGGTGCAGAGCCTTGATTGGACAACAGTACGGTAGCTTGACTGGACGCCGATATATGCGAAGCCTTAATCGAACGGCAGATGCGGAGCCTTGACCGAACGTATGTCTACGCGGAAGTTTTGATCAGTTGTCTACGGATGTAAAACCTCAGTCGTACATGCAGTAGAAAACACCTTGAGTCAAGCTAGAGCCTTATTAAGTCTAGATCAGCTGAACGCTGTCTCCGCATTCAAATCAGGACAATCAGGGCCTTCGACCAGGCCGACTTTCTACCTTAATCGAACGACCGAACGATCAGTTGCAGCACGTCGTCGCCGACCAATTAGACAGTCTTCGGCCAGCAGTCAAGGCAGCCATACACGCATACACGCAGACACGGACGCAGACACGGACGCAGAATACGCAATACAGAGCTACTGATGCACAGCCAGATGCACAGCCAGACGCGCAGCCAGACGCACAGCCAGACGCACAACTAGATGCAGGGCCTAGTGCAAAGTCACGGGCAGAGCCTTGACTGAGAAGCTGCGTACGATGCAGACCGATACAGAGCTAGATGCAGAGTTTTGATATCAAACGGCAGCGGAACGATCGAGTCAATCCAAAGCCTCTGCTACCTTGATTGACTATCCTGCCACCGCCGCTGCTGCCGCTATTCCGTCCAGCTATTTCGTCCTTGCTGTCTTAACCAACTACTATCTCTACCGTCCTAGATCTGTACCGCTGCTAAGTCTATTTACTGCTAGATCTACTAGGTCTGTTATGCCGTTCTATACTGCTATTCCAACTAATCTGTTCTACTGCTGCCGACCAGCTGTTCTACCGCTGCCACTACTGTCACTACTATTCCGACTGTTCCGTTCTATTGTTCCGATTATTCTACTGCTACTGTTTTAACTAACTGCTACTAACTAACTGCTACCGACTAACTGCTACCGACCGTCTGCCGCTACCGAGATTTCTGCTACTAAAAGTTCTGCTACTGGATGTCCTACTATTTACTAACTGTTACCAAATTCTTCTACCAAGTATTCTACCGCGCTGACTGTCTGCCGTATTACTATTGCTACTACCGTTACTGTTACTGCTGTTACTGCTATTACTGCTGTTGCTACTATTACTGCTACCGTTATTATTTCTAGTTTACTGCTGTCCTAATTGCTAGGTTGGATCTTAGCTATAGGTAACGGAGGGGCACTGTAAAACAGTTCTATAGGAGAGCTAAGGATAGGGTTATCTGAGTTCTTTTAGGGGTGTGCTTTCCTTTTTCTATTCTGCTTTTGCTTTACTTTTATTTGGCTATTCTTCTATAGTATAGAACGTTAGGGGACAACGTTCTCAGTAGGGGAGGTATATGGTGGGGTAAAATGGCTTACGCCTAGTACCTTAGCATTTTCCTATATTTATAGAGCCTTCGGCTTTCTTCCTTCTTAGACATCACGACCTTACTAGAATACTTTCTTTCCTTTCTTTCTTACTGACTGCTTTCCTACTAATTGATTACGACTAATAACCGACTAATAACCGACTAACTAACCGACCAACCGACCGACTGATAGACAGATAGCATTGTAACTTTATATCTAAGAGAGGCCTACCCTACTATAATACTACTGCCAATATAAGGTTTATAATACTATCCCCCTCCTCTTTATCTTTATCCTTAAAGATATCTCTTATTTCTAAGTTATCTACTAGAGGTATAGTATTCCCGTCTTTAATTTAATAACCTTTATTATTTAAATACCTTTTATTAGATCCCCTATGTCTAATTATTATAACCGGCTTATAATGACTATACTATTAGTAAAGTTATACCGTTTTATTCTTAGTATATAAAGAATAAGTTAGTATATATTCTAATTACGGCTCCGTCTAGTTATTAACTTTCTTCCTATACTAAATATACGTAAGCGAATATATAATTATCTTATAATATTTAATCCGTCTCTAACGCTAAGTATATATATTTTATTATTCTTTATAAGTGTCTTATAGCTTATTTAATCTATTATAGGGTTCTAGATTTAATCTACTACTATAAAGTTAAAAGACTAACTTTCCATAGTCTATAGTAACCTAAAATATTTATAGAGTAAGTAGGACTATACCCTAGCTAAGTTTTAGCGTCTTTATACCGAAGAGCTTTAAATACTTAACGCTTAACTAGCTGCCTACGCTTAATTATTCCGTCTTAAGAGGGTTTATAAGAAGGTTTATTTAAAAGAGCTCTCTCTTACTAAGGAAGGCCTTAATAAACTAAAAGAGACTAAAAAAAAGTATTATATTTTAATAGAGAGGAAAACAACTCTAAGTAGCTTAGTAGCTACTCCTTTTAGGCTCCCCTTAGGTAACTTATTCTTTAGCAATCCTTTATTAATACTACCTAACCTAATCTCTTTTAATACTCTTCTACCTTTCCTATAGCATTCTTTAGGTTCTATAGTAGCTCCTAGGTATTCTTATTATAGCCTATCTACTTTACTTTATACTGTATTTTATTATCTATAACGTGTTTTACTACTAAGCGAAATTCTCCACCGAGCGAAATCAAAACGCTAGCGACTCAACGTATACTTAAATTACTTAACACAATAACAAAATATTATTAATTTAGCAATAGAATATTATTCTCTAGAAGTATCGCTATTATCTATATCCTTAATTTCTACTATATAAGTACGGGAGTTATATTATTTTTCGCCGCAACGGCCGCAGTGCCTCGCTGCGCGCACCCTCTTCGCAGGCTTCTTGCTGTCATTACAACAGCTACCCTCTCTTGCAGCTATTAAGTCAACTACTTTACTAACTATTAGAGTCTCCTCATTCCGAATATACCTCCTTTTACGGCTTTTTTGCTTTACCATTACGTTAGCTGCTTATTAAAGGCGAGCAATTTCTTCGCGTATTAACACTATTTTATGTGCTATCTATTAGGCGCCCTTAGTAAGCTATATAACCTTTTTATTAATAGAGCTTGCTAGCAACCTATGGTAATTTCTAATTTTATCGCAAATTAGCGTTAATTGCGCCTCCATTTTATAAGCATTGCGTAGTATCTTTGGTTTTTAGGCAGTATGCTATTATATAAGTAATATTAGCGTACGCAGCCGTATATTAAGCTTTAACATTATAATATCTAAATTAAGTGGAACTAGTCTAGCGCCTCTAAAGCCTATATAGATATTATTCTCTATAAAGGCTTTATTATAAGCCGGTTTAAAAGCTAGTAGGAAGTCTTCTTTAATAATATATATAATACAATTATATGCTAAGGCCAAGATCTTATCGCTATACGTATGTTTTAACGGCGAGAAGTAGGCGATATTAAGTGGTTATAGTAGGTGTAATGAATATAGGGGCATATAGAGAGCAATAATATTCTTCTCCTTATAAAGATCCTAAAATTAGATTAAGTAATAGCTCTTATACCTATTAATAATAAGGAGCCTATAGGCTCTAACTTAAAAGCGACTTAAATATATATTAAAGTAGTATAGCCAGTTAACTATAAACTTATTATTAGTCTAGCTAGTAAGGCTAACTATAATAACCTATTTACAAGGCAGATTATTATACTAGGTTAAGATAAGGGCCTTACCCGCGAAAATAAGAAAGGGTAAAAAACGCCTCCCTATTAACCTAATGCCTTATATTAGGGTAACCTACTCCTAATTACTAGGCTATATTTTCTTCCGTATATTAGGTTTCTCTAAGCCTATAATAATAAGCTAAGGCGTAATTTTACCTATTATAAACCTAGACTTGTTAAAACCATAGGTATCTTTATCTTAGATATTATACTTATCTTAAATTAATTAAACAAGTATAAACTAGGGGTTAATAATCGCTAGGTCCTTATAGGCGGCCCATTAGTAATTATATGGGCAGGTCTATTTAGTTTTAAGCTTAGGTATACGCTTAATAAAGCGGTTAACCTAGTTCTTACTAACTAACTAACAGCCCCGCTCCTCTAGTAGTTTATTAGCTATATCTCGTATATTATTCTTTAAGGGTAGTATACCGCGTAGACTATTATTAAGTATATGCTGTACAATTGTCTGCTCTTCTAAGGGAGTTAGTTGTTTTAAGTTTGGGTTATAGTCGCGTTAAGAGCGTCGTCTCTGGCGCGTTAGTAAGATAGTGTTAATTTAGATATATTATAGACTGCTACAGCGTATTTTTAGGTACTAATTTTAGATAAGCTTAAAGTAGTAATAGCAAGCTGTAATAAGCCTTTAGTACATATAAATTAGGTGTTGCGTTATAGAGGCATTACGTGTTATTTTTAAGGTGTCGTGTCGCCAGCGTTCCGATTTCGCTTAGTGGGGAATTTCGCTCGGTAGTGAAATACGCTACCCCCATAACTAATAATCTTTAAAACTTATTATTTATCTTCTTCTTATCCTCTATATATATCTAATTTATAGACTAGTAGCTTAATATTATATAGAGTAGATCTTTATTTTAGCTAGTATGTCTAACTTAAATATAACCAGTAAAATCCTTTATATAATTTTAAAAGGTCCTAGTCTATAAAAGGCCAGTCTAACCAGGACGTATAATTATCTAATCGATAGTATAGAATAAGAGTTACAGGTAAGTAAAAGATAGGTTATAGTAGAACGAGCTTTATATAATAAAGGACAAATGCTTTCTAACCTCTTCTATTTAGAGACTAATCGCTAGCTCTTCTTTAGAGAAGAACTAGCTCCCTATATAATCCTTCTAAGACGCTAGTAAAACCCTTTACCCCTTATCTGTCTAACTATGTCTTTTAGGATATAGATGGAATATAGATAAAACCTTTTTCTATCTTATCTAATATGTAACTTTTAGGGGATTCCGTTATAATTACCTCCCTTTTAAGGGTTTTAATTCTCTAAGACTTTACCTTTACTAAGCTTTTATTAAGTTCCGGCTAAAACTATTAAGGAAAATTCTTAGTAGAAAGGTACTCTATAATACGGCTTATAGCTAGTTCTTTACTAGTATAAAACCTTACTTTATCTTTAGTTCTTTTACTCTTCTTCTACTATAGCTTTTTATAATACCTTTATAATGGAACTGTAATAATAATAATAATAATAATAATAATTAGATAGGATTTACCCTTCTTATTATAAGAGTTTGTTATAAGTTAATCTAGAGGTTATCCTATATAACGCGTCTACTAGCCACTATCTCTATTCACCTAAAATAGGTTCTAATAATAACGTTTTTATTTTTATTTTTATTTAGTTTATAAGCTGTCGCCTCTTACGCGTCTTTTTATTAATAACACTATTCGTCTTGTCTTTTAGTAGACTGTTTTTACTATATTTTAGCTTTTAGCCTTTATATCTCTAACTATTCTTTTATAGCTGCTTTATTCTCTTTTTATAATACATTTATAAGTAATAGGATCCCTATTTTATCTCCGTTAATAATACTAACTTCCCGTAGTATTCTCTTATAATAGCTTATAGTTATACTGCGCGTCCCTAAACCGGCGGCGGTATTATTTTAGTGCCACCCTAGACTACCTCTATTACTCCTACAGTAATTTCTCTAAAGTACTACTATTATCGCGTTTACGCGCTTACGCTAGACCTGTCCCACACCTATAAGATACTTTACTCCAGTAAAAATAAATCTAAGTATTCCTATTGCCGCAGTAAAAGAAAAACCTATATTCTAGTATTTTCTATTCTGTTCTATTCTAAATTTCACTAATTATATTAGATCCCCGCCACCTATATATATAAGACTTATAAGCTTTAGCGCGCTATCTAGGATTTCCGCCTATATTTAAATAGTAATAGATAGGGACAGAAGGTATCTACCCTTACTTATAGGCTTTTTAATTTAATAAGGGTTTTTACTACTATAGAGACGTAATAATTTTGGATATATAGTGTCTAGGAGCGTATATACAAGCAGCTTACCCTTATAAATAATAACACTCGCACTTTTATACGGGCTTTTTTTGGCTAGGTAGGTTTCTCTAGTAACACATTTAGAAACTATACTAATTCTCTTAGTTAATAGCTTTTAGATCCCTACTTAGATGCCAATTTAGAGCTTAGGGATACTAAGAATAGTAATAAAAGTCTAAATAAACGTTCTTCTTACTAGTCTCCTACCTATTATTTTAAGAAGAATATTAATAGAAGTACTAATACTTCTAGGGATAGAAGTGCTAATAATACTATTAATAATAACGTTAAGATAGAAGAGGAGGCTCCTATTACTACTGTTAGTATTTAAATTATTATCTAGTTCTTTCCTTCTTCTTATAAAATAGCTTTATATAGTACTTCTTAGGTACCTCTAGAATGCCCTATTATTAGGAATTAACTTTATACTTTAGGGATGCCTTTATTTTAAGCTTTGGTAATAATTTCTATAAAGGTAGTATACTATTATAATCCCCATATATAATAAACGGGTAGTATTTTTTATAGGTACTTTACAATTTCTTAAAATTTTCGATTCTTTATGGACTGTCTTTTTACTCCTCTTTATACTATTAACTCTACTATATATCTCTAGTGCTAGATTAAATACTCTCTTTTTATCCCTAAAAGGTCCTTCTAAATCCTTAAGACCTTTTCTTATATTACTATTACTTATTCTTAAATAGCGTCTTCTTTAGATAGTATCCCTAGTAGTTCTTCCATAGATTTTATAGGCTTCCCCTTATAGGGTTCTAAGATCCCTATTATAATAGTAAAATATTTCCGTTCTTAATGCCTATGCTTAACCTTATAGTTTTAATTTATAAGGTCTTCCCTATTATCTTATCTATAGTATATCCGGAACTATTACTAAATCTTTACCTTTAGTCCTTAGGAAGGTTTTAATTACTATATTATATCCCGGCTAAAGGTACTCTTTAGGTTTCTAACTATTATGCGCCTAAAAGTATCCTTCCTAATAAGCTAAAAATTTGCGCTTTTTTTAGCGCCATCTTTAGTTTAAAATATCTTCTATATTCTATTCTAGTTCCCTATTAATTTTACTAAGTAGTAGCAGTTCCGTACCGTCTCTTCTCTAGTATAGCTTTAGTAAGGAAACATAAAATATAAAATATATCAGATATAATTTCGGTAATTCCAATTTATAGGCTTAATTTCCTTTAGTTTTCTTAACTATCTTAAAGGGTCCGAGCTACTAATAATCTAACTTCTTTTTAATACGTTTTATTTGGATATTTTTTATAAATAGTAAAACCTTATCTCCTATCTTAAATTCTTTCGGCATATATTTTTTATTATAGTACTTTTTTTTTACAGCTTAGGCGTCTAGTAAGTACTTTTTAAGTTCTTCTCTGCGAATTCTTATTTACTTAATTCTTTTAGACGCTACTAGTACCTCTCTTTTAGAAATAATGTCCCTAATATTCTATAGGTTATTTACTTTTACCCTAAATAATACTTTATAAGGGGTTATTTTTATACTCCTATAGATGCTTATATTATATACGTATTACGTTAAAGCTAACTATAATATCTAATTAGCCTTTTTTTTATATATATATTTTTTTTATATCCATTGTATTATACTACGTACAATACTGCGCATGCAGCCTTAGGCTATGGCTCTATAGTTCTATATACATAAATCCTTTTTAGGCAGCTTAATATATACTAGTAGCTATATCCTAGTAGTTTATAAACCCCTAAACTAGGAGTTTATAGTTCCTTAGTAAAACACTAAGTTACTACAACTACTAGGGAATGAGAAAACGGTAGGAAAACCCATAAGAAATCCTAACACCTGTCCCTATCCTTTTACTATTTTTTTCTATTTTTTTTACTCTCTACTGTCCTTTTAAGAGCCTAGTAGGAGTTACCTCCTTCTAGAATACTATTTATTTTATTCTTCCATAGAATCTTCTACGCTAGTACTATTTACTAGCTTAGCTACTTTAAGAATCTCGCAGTCTTTACTATTAGCAAAGTATTTTTCCTTACAATTAATGCAAAGAGGGGTAGTGTGTTTGCAGGGTTTGCCCATTGCTATACAGGTAGGATAGTAGTGGTCTTTAGATAAATATATAGCCACATAGAATCTATAGGCCCTATTAGAGCATCTGTCTCCAATATGGCCAAATTTTTGGCAGCTAGTGCACTGTGTAGTAGGAGAGACTTTAAAGTACTTTACTACCTTAGTAGCTGTACCTGCGATTAATATCTCTTTTTGCTTAAGGATTTCTTGTCTTTTTTCTTTATTCTCTATAGTAAAAACTATAGAGCCAAATCTGGTCTATAGATTGTGTCTTTTTTTACTAGATAAGGTCCATCTAGGTAGTCCTTATATCCTTATAGGATTAAAGGTCTCAATTTCTTCTTTTAGAAGCTTAGAGCCTCCTTCTCCTAGGAAAGGTAGGGTAGGGACCCTATAGGCTATAATTTAAACCCATAGTTCTAGTTTTTATTCCCCTTAAAAGGTAAAGCAGTTATACTAGATCTCCTTATATTTAACTAGGAAATCTACATTATACTCTTCTGTAGTCGTAAGGAGAATATTTTGTTTTCCTTTAGTTCTAGCTATAGACGCTAGTACTGGCTTTTTTACTTGCAGTTTTGATGCAAATAGTTAATTGACTTTGTTTCGT
>Ga0307515_10008246_pt1 | contig 20365 bp, 16 predicted proteins | sample 17_EM_MG_FD_194513 | JGI IMG/M metagenome (GOLD analysis project Ga0307515, IMG submission 194513) | Populus trichocarpa ectomycorrhiza microbial communities from riparian zone in the Pacific Northwest, United States - 17_EM | ecosystem: Host-associated > Plants > Roots > Unclassified | place...
GATACCGAGAAGTCGCTCTGGGCTTGTGATCTCGCCATGTCCCTTGAGATGCCGGAGCGCCGCCCGCGCGGCGTGCGGTGCGGTGTCGCAGCCGCCGGCCGTCCTGCGACGGGCGCGAAGATCCCGCGGACGGCTCAGCTGCAGTGACCGCCGTCGCACTCGGAGTTGCACGTCGCGTCCGGCGCGCAGGCGTGGGCGCACGAGCCGCCATCGCACTCGAGGTTGCAGGTCGCGCCCGAGCTGCAGCCGGTGCCGCACTTGCCGCCGTCGCACTCGAAGTTGCACGTCGCGCCGAGACCGCAGTTGAGCCGGCAGTCGCCGCCGTCGCACTCGATGTTGCAGGTCGAGCCCTCGGCGCAGGTGTAGGAGCAGCCGCCGCCGGGGCACTCGAAGTTGCAGGTCGCGTTGGGGCCGCAGGTCTCGCCGGCGTCGCTGGATCCGCCGTACGGATCCTCGGGCGCCGGCCCCGCGACCCAGGCGCCTCGCGGCTGCGGTGGCGACGCGTGTGTGGCCGCGACGCAGGCGGCGATCATCGTGAGCGAGAGCAGACCCAGGGCTCGAATCATGGTGTCTCCAGGTGCAAGCCAGCTACAGAGCCGCGACCTCGGCGGCCGGTTGACGAGCGAAGCGACGCCGGTGGCCGGATCGAACCCGGACGCGCTACGCTCGGGTGCGTGACGAAAGCTCCGCCGGGCAATCGCCCGAACGCCAACCCGTTCGCGGCGCTCGAGGCGCTGCGCGGTTCGCTGCCGAGCGGCCCCGCCGCGCCCCGCCCGATTCCCGACAAGCCCAGCGCGCCCGGGCGCGCGGTGGTCCGCATGGAGCGCAAGGGCCGCGGCGGCAAGGAGGTCACGGTCGTCGACAAGCTCGGCCTCGGACCCGCCGCGCTCGAGATCTGGTGCCGCGATCTCAAGCACGCGCTGGGCTGCGGCGGCTCGGTCGACGGCGAGACCATCCTCCTGCAGGGCGACCTGCGCTCCCGGGTGCCGGCGGTGCTCACCGCCCGCGGCGTCGCGAAGGTGACGATCGGCTGAACGTCGGCTGAAGCGGTGGAGCAACAGGTATGCTGTGCTCCCACTGCGGACCCCGATGGCACCTGATTCCCCTGGCCACTGGAGTGGCCGGGGCCGGGCTTTCCGGCGCGGCCACTGGCCAGATCAGTCCCTGTTTTCGGGCAGTTCAACGCGATGCGTCGGCGCCTAACTGTGGGTAACCATCGCGATCTGCCCAGGCGCGGCCGGAGCGACCCGCGCGATCCGCGGTGGCCCTTGGTTTGCTGTCAAAGCGGCCAGCCATGCGGAACCTCCTCACCATCGCGACCGGGCTCGTCCTACTGGCAGCAGCTGCCGCCTGCGAGAGTGGGCCCGGCGCCGCCAAGGAGCCCCCGGTCCTCAAGATCATGTCGCCGGCGCGCAGCCTGATCCAGGGCCACGCCGGTCCGATCACCGTGACCGGGATGGTGGAGTCCAACGCCAGCGGCGACGCGATCGAGAAGGTCCTGGTCAACAACGTCGAGGCCCAGGTCTCGGCCGACGGCTCGTTCCACGTCCAGCTCGACGTCGGCCAGGGCGCGACGCTGATCCAGACCGTCGCCCGCGATGTCAACGGCACGACCGTGACCGACACCCGCGCGGTCCAGGCCGGTCAGCTGCGCGCGGTCGGGGCCAACCTCGATCGCGCGATCACCGCCGCGATGTCGACCGATGCGTTCGCCAAGCTGTCGGCCGCGGCCGGGCCGATCCTCAAGGGGCTCAACGTCGGCCAGATGATCGCGCCGCTGCAGCCGATGGTCGACGTCGGCGGAAGCCTCGCGAACCTCAAGCTCACGGTCAACGACATCAAGTTCTCCGACATCAAGCTGTCGCTGCGCCCGGTCCAGGGCGGCCTGGCGTTCAGCGCCGAGATCGACCAGCTCGACGTGCCGGCCCGCATCGCCTACGCCGGCACGCTGGTCCCCGACGGCGCGACCACGGTCCGCGTCACCGCCGACAAGGTCACCGTGGCCGGCACGCTCGCCGTGACGCCCGCCGGCATGGCCGGGTTCAACACCAAGCTCAACAACCCCAGCGTCGGCGTCACCAACCTGGACCTCCAGGCCTCGGGCGTGCCCGGCGCGATCCTCGACCTGCTCAACATCGACTCGGCGATCCAGGGAATCGTCGCCAAGGGCGCCGAGGTGCTGATGGGCCCGCTGGTCAACCAGGCGCTCGGCGCGCTCGGCGGCCCGCAGAAGCTGGATGTCCTCGGCCATACGCTCGACCTCCAGGTCGCGCCGAGCACGATCGCGTTCGATCCGACCGGCGCGGTCATCGGCATGAACATGAAGGCCCTGCTCGAGGGCAGCGAGGCGAGCCCCGGGTTCCTGTTCACCGACAACGGCACGCCCGCGATGGACGCCGGCTACGGCTTCCAGCTCGGCCTGGCCGACGATCTGCTGAACGAGCTGTTCGCCGAGCTCCACGCGCTGGGCACCCTCGACCTGGCGATGCCCAACGACGTCGGCTCGTTCGACACCGCGCAGATCCACCTGACCATGCCGCCGGTGATCAGCGCCGACGCCAGCGACGGCGAGCTGCGGATCGTGCTCGGCGACATGGCCGCGACGTTCACCCGCAAGGGCACGCCGGTCGGCAAGGCGGCGATCAACGCCCGGATCGATCTCAAGATCGCGCCGGTCGCCGGCGGCGGCAGCGTCGCGCTCCAGCTCGGCACCCCCGAGATCCATGTCGACACGGTCGACGACATCGCCAACGCCACCGGGCTGACCGACAAGGACCTGGCGAGCGGCGTCAACGCGTGCATCGGCTCGCAGCTCGACGCGATCACCAAGCTGCTGGTGTCGATCCCGCTGCCCTCGATCGCCGGTCTGCGGTTCCAGAACCTGGCGATCGGCTCGGACGAGGGCTACGTCATGGTGTCCGGCCAGCTGCAGTAGGCCCACCTGGCGGTCCCGGGCGGCCTGAAGTCGCCCCAGGCCGCCGGAAGCTGTGAGGATCCCTTGGTAAAGCCTCGGGCCACGCCGCGCGCACGAGATGTCGGGCCGCGCACGCGGAAGCGATGCGTCGTGAACGTCCACGGCGGGGGCGGACACTCACCTCCCAGGCCCTGCGTCATGAAACGATTGGCAATTGTTCTCGGCTCCGGCGTCGTCGGCGCTGTGCTCCTCGCGAGCCCGGCGGCGCGCGCCGATGACGACGCGATGCCCGCGCTCCCGGCGTGGATGGATCCGACCGATGCGCTGAACCCGGTGTCGCTGGTCCGCGGCGCGGGGATCAAGGTCGGCGAGGGCACGGTGCTCCAGCCCCAGGTCGGGGTCGAGACCGGCGTGGTGTCGAACGTGTTCTACCAGGACACCGGCGGCGTGACCGCCGGGCTGCTCCGGCTGCTGTTCGAGATCGGCACCGGCTCGCTGTCCAACCAGCGGCTCGGCCTGCGCCCGGCCACCGACGAGCAGGACGCGAGCGCGCCCGCGCCCGGCGTGTACACCGACTCGGGCGACTTCCAGTACAACGCCAACGTCTACCTGTCGTGGGACCAGTACCTGTCGACCAACCGCGACGTCAACTCGCAGGGCGGGCTCGGCGGCGGCCTGTTGCTCCGCGGCATCGTCAATCCCCAGCGCCCGCTGCAGTTCGCGTTTCAGGAGAACTTCAGCCGCGTGATCCGCGCGACCAACTTCGAGGCGCCGCTCGATACCGATCGCGACATCAACACGCTCGGCCTGCGACTCAACTACCAGCCCACCGGCCGCTCGCTCGGCGGCTACCTCTACTACCAGAACATCATCGACGTGTTCGAGTCCGGCAACCAGCAGTTCGCCAACCGGATGCAGAACCAGCTCGGCCTGCGGCTCAACTGGCAGTGGCTGCCGCTGACCCGCGTGTTCGGCGACGTCTCGGCGACCTACAACACCGGCCTTGGCGACAGCCTGAAGATCAACTCGACGCCGATCACCGCGGTCGCCGGGATCCAGACCGTGCTGACGCTCAACACCACGCTCAACACGCACGTCGGCTACACCAACGGGTTCTACGCCTCGGGCCCGAGCTACTCGAGCCTCGTCGCCGGCGTGCTGTTCGGCTACCGCTACAGCCCGCTGGGCCGGGTCACCGCACTGTACAGCTACGACCACGCCGACTCGATCAACGCCAACTTCTATCGCGACCACCTGTTCCAGCTGACGTTCGAGCAGTACTTCGCGCCGTTCGTGGTGTTCGCGCGGCCCGAGCTGCGGCTGCGCGAGTACGAGGGCACCAACACGATCGTCATGGGCGCGAGCAGCAACGTCCGAGACGACACGATCCTCGGGGTCACCCTGGGCATGCGCTACAACTTCCGCGACTGGATCGCCGGCACGCTCGACTACCGGCTGCAGGACGTCCAGACCGACTTCCGCTACATGACCGACGGCCTGACCCTGAACCCGAGCTACGTTCGCCACGAGCTGATGCTCGGCGTGCGCGCCGCGTACTGAGCCCGTGGCGCGCGCGGCCTCGCCCGTCCGGATCGGTGTGCTCGGCGCGGGCAGCTGGGGGATCAACCACGTCCGCGTGCTCGCCGGCGAGCCGCGCTGCCAGGTCGTCGCCGTCGCCGAGCCCGACCTCGCCAAGCGGCCGCGGATCGCCGAGCTCGCCCCCGCGGCGCGCTGGACCGAGTCGGCGGCCCAGGTCCTCGGCGCCGGCGACATCGACGCGGTGGTGATCGCCACGCCGGCCGCGACCCACGTCGAGCTCGCGCTCGCCGCGCTCGACGCCGGCAAGCACGTCCTGATCGAGAAGCCGCTCGCCCGCCGGCTCGGCGACGCCCGGCGCGTCGCCGCCGCCGCCGCCGCCCGGCCCGGCCAGGTCGCGATGGTCGGCCACCTGATGGTGTTCCACCCCGCCGTGCACCGGATCCGCGACCTGCTCCGCGCCGGCGATCTGGGCCGGCCGTTCTACGTCCACGCGATGCGGGTCAACCTCGGGCGGATCCGCAGCGACGAGACCGCGCTGTGGTGCTTCGGCCCACACGACCTGTCGATGCTCGATCACATCCTCGGCGAGCACCCGGTGACCGCGTCGGCGTGCGGCACGGCGGTGCTGCAGCCCGGGATCGAGGACGTCGTGTTCGTCACCCTGCGCTACGCCAGCGGCATCCTCGCCAACCTGCATCTGTCGTGGCTGCACCCCCGCAAGGAGCGCCGGTTCACGCTGGTCGGCTCGCAGAAGATGGTCGAGCTCGATGACGTCTCGCCCGAGAAGCTGCGGATCTACGACAAGGGCTACGACCGGCCGCCCGAGTTCACCCAGTTCGGCGAGTTTCTCACCATCCGCGACGGCGACGTCCACATCCCCAAGGTCGCGATGGAGGAGCCGCTGCGCGCCGAGATCCGCCACTTCGTGGACTGCGTCATGACAAGCCGCGGCGCTGCAAGCCCCGGCGCTTGCCAGCCCCCGGCGACCAGCCTGGCCCAGGGTGTGCGCGTCACCGCGGTGCTCGAGGCCGCCGAGCGCTCGCTCGCCTCGGGCGGCGCCCCGCTCCCCATCGACCCGGTTTCCGATTGCGAGTTCGAGCACTTGTGACCTGGCACGGCGTGAACGCCCGGCCCGGCCTCGACGACTAAGTGGAACCTGAGCTCCGAGCTCGGCGCGAGGCTCGTTGTGGAATCAGCGGCACCGTCCAACGAAGAACAAGTCCTGACCATCGACTTCCGGCGCTACCTGTCCGCGCTGCGAAAGTACGCGTGGTTGCTCGCCGCGCTGATCGTGATGTCGATCGCCGGCGCCGTGGTCTACACCACCCACCAGACCGCGATCTACCAGGCGACCGCGTCGGTCCAGGTCGAGCCCAAGCTGCCCGACCTGCTCGGGACCGGCGACACGTTCAACGTCGCCGGGGCCAGCGCCAGCGCCGAGTACTACAAGCAGCAGCGCCAGGTGCTGTCGAGCTTCACGCTGATCGAGAAGACGGTCGACCAGAACGACCTGATCCCCAAGCTCCTGACCGAGGCCGAGCGCAAGGATCTGTCGCACGACGACCAGCTCGACCTGGCGACCCGCCGGCTCCAGCTCGATCTCACGGTCAAGTACCCCGAGGCCGACCGGATCTTCTACGTCTCGGTCAAGAGCCCCAGCCCCGAGGACGCCAAGCTGGTCGCCGACGCCCATGTCCAGACCTACGAGAGCTACGCCCGCGGCCTGCTCCAGCTCAGCAGCAACACCGCGTCCGAGGCGCTGCAGGCCGAGTTCACCGAGGCCGAGACCAAGCTGCGCGCCGCCGAGCAGAAGATCTACGACTTCCAGGCCAAGAACGACATGGTCGCGGTCACGATCGAGGCCCAGCAGAGCCTGGTCCAGGGCAACATCCTCGCGTTCACCTCCAAGCTCAACGACGGCCGCGCCCGCGAGATCGAGCTGTCCGCCAAGCTGGCGGAGATGAAGAAGGAGTCGGGCGAGGATGTCCTGTCGACGCCGATCATCATGATGGGCGACAACGTCTCGTTCGAGACCCTGCGCACGCAGTACTACACCGAGAAGAGCCGCCTGCTCGAGCTCGAGAAGGACCTCGGCCCCAAGAACCCCGACTACGTCGCCCAGAAGCAGAAGGTCGACCTGCTCTACCAGGCGCTGCAGGGCGAGCTGAAGATCCTGGTCCGCGGCACGCTCGATGTCTTCAACGCCCAGCTCGCGACCAACGCCGGGCTCGCCGGCGAGGTCGAGCGGTACAAGCAGGAGGCCAAGAAGCTGAGCCCGCTGATCGTGATCTACAACGAGCTGCTGCGCCAGAAGAAGGAGTTCGACGACAAGTACAACATCCTGCGCGCGCGGCTGTCGTCGATGCAGATGACCGGCAGCCTGAGCTCGACGATCTCCAACGTGCGCAGCCTCGACAAGGCCCAGCTACCGACCAAGCCAGTGTCGCCCAACATGCGGACCAACGTGTCGCTGGCGGCGATCCTGGCGCTGATGGTCGGCATCGCCATCATCTTCCTGATCGTGTTCCTCGATCGCTCGATCAAGAGCATCTCCGACGCGACCCAGGCCGCCGACGCGCCGGTGCTCGGCGTGATCCCGCAGCTGACCAGCGATGACCTCGACGGCAGGAACGACGACCGGACCCGCGACCTGTACGTCCACGAGAACCCCAAGTCGTCGATCGCCGAGTGCTGCCGGTCGCTGCGCACCAACATCCTGTTCAGCGCCGCCGACCGCGAGCTCAAGACCATCGTGGTGTGCAGCGCCAACCAGCGCGAGGGCAAGACCACGAGCGTCATCTACCTCGGCACCACGATGGCGCAGAGTGGCCAGCGCACGCTGCTGATCGACACCGACATGCGCCGGCCGCGGCTCCACAAGTCGACCGGCGTGGCGCTCAGCCCCGGGCTGTCGAACCTCCTGATCGGCGGCGACGACTACGACAGCCTGATCAAGCCGACCGAGATCACCAACCTGTTCGTCCTGCCGTGCGGCCCGACCCCGCCCAACCCGGCCGAGCTGCTGCTGACCAAGCGGTTCGAGATCGTGCTCGGCGAGCTCGCCAGGCGGTTCGACCGCATCATCCTCGACTCGCCGCCGATCCAGGCGGTGACCGACGCGGTCGTGCTGTCCAAGCGGGTCGACGGGGTCGTGCTCGTGGTCCGCGCCAGCAAGACCATGCGCGACGAGCTGCGCCGCTCGGCCCGGATGATCCGCGACATCGGCGGCTCGATCGTCGGCGTGATCGTCAACGAGCTCGACGCGCGCGACAGCTACTACGGCTACGGCTACGGCCGCTACAGCTACGGCCGCTACGGCGGCTACTACGGCCACGACGCCGAGGTCGACGAGGCGGCCAAGGACGACGACATCGGCGCGGCGTGAGCGAGCTGCCCGGTCACTCCGGCGCGAGGAGCATGCCGGCGGCGACCGTGGTGTTGCTGGTCTCGTCGACCAGGATGAACGAGCCGGTGAGCCGGTTTCTGCGGTACGGATCGTAGAGGATCGGGCTGGTCGTCCGCAGCCGGATCCGGCCGAGGTCGTTGAGCTTGAGCTCGAGCGCGGCCTCGTCGCGGTGGCCGGTGTTGACGTCGAGCCGGTACAGGAGGTCGGTGACCACGGCGCGGCCCCACCGCGTGGTGTGCTTGATCGCGTAGCGGCCCTTGGCCGCCAGCGGCCGCTCGGCCATCCAGCACACCATGGCGTCGAGGTCCTGGCCGACGGTCGGCTGGTTGTTCGGCCGGCACAGCATGTCGCCGCGGCCGATGTCGACGTCGTCGGCCAGGTGGATCGTCACGCTCATCGGCGGGAACGCGGCCTCGACCGGCTCGCCGAGCTGCTCGATCTGCGTGATCTTGGTCGGCAGGCCGCTCGGCAGCGCGATCACCTCGTCGCCGACCCGCAGGACGCCGCCGGCGACCTGGCCGGCGTAGCCGCGGTAGTCGGGGTGCTCGGCCGACTGCGGCCGGATCACCCACTGCACCGGGAACCGCACGTCGATCAGGTTGCGGTCGCTGGCGATGTGCACGGTCTCGAGGTGATAGAGCAGGGTCGGCCCGTGGTACCACGGCATCTCGCGCGAGCGCTCGACGACGTTGGCGCCGGTCAGCGCGCTGACCGGGACGAACGCGATGTCCTGGACGTCGAGCCGGGCCGCGAAGTTGCGGAACTCGGCCTCGATCTCGCGGAACCGGGCCTCGCTCCAGTCGACCAGGTCCATCTTGTTGACCGCGAACACCAGGTGCGGGATCCGCAAGAGCGACGCGATGAACGCGTGGCGGCGGCTCTGCTCCATCAGGCCGTGGCGGGCGTCGACCAGGATGATCGACAGACTCGCGGTCGACGCGCCGGTGACCATGTTGCGCGTGTACTGCACGTGGCCCGGGGTGTCGGCGATGATGAACTTGCGCCGCCGGGTCGCGAAGTAGCGGTACGCGACGTCGATCGTGATGCCCTGCTCGCGCTCGGCGCGCAGCCCGTCGGTGAGCAGCGCCAGGTTGACGCGCTCGTCGCCGCGCCGCCGCGACACGTCCTCGACGTGCCGGACCTGGTCCTCGAACGCGGTCTTGGTGTCGTAGAGCAGCCGGCCGATCAGCGTCGACTTGCCGTCGTCGACCGAGCCGGCGGTCGAGAACCTGAGCAGCTCGGCCTCGCCCTCGAGCCCGACCGACACCCCGCGGGCCGTGCCATCGCCCTCGGACATCAGAAGTACCCCTCGCGCTTGCGGTCTTCCATGGCGGCCTCGGTGAACCGGTCGTCGGCCCGGGTCGCCCCGCGCTCGGTGACCCGCGCCGCGGCGACCTCGGCGATCACGCTGTCGAGCGTGCGCGCGTCGGACGCCACCGCGCCGGTGCAGGTCATGTCGCCGATGGTCCGGAACCGGACGATCTCGCTCTTGACCCGCTCGCCGGCCATCAGCTTCATGAACGGGTTGGCCGCGTACAGCATGCCGTCGCGCTCGAAGATGTCGCGGCGGTGGGCGAAGTAGATCGACGGCAGCGGGATGTCCTCGATCGCGATGTACTGCCAGACATCGAGCTCGGTCCAGTTCGACAGCGGGAACACCCGCAGGTGCTCGCCGCGCCGGACCCGGCCGTTGTACAAGGACCACAGCTCGGGACGCTGGTTCTTGGGGTCCCACTGACCGAACTCGTCGCGGTGCGAGAAGATCCGCTCCTTGGCCCGCGCCCGCTCCTCGTCGCGGCGCGCCCCGCCGATCGCCGCGTCGAACTGGTGCTCCTCGATCGCATCGAGCAGCGTGGTGGTCTGCAGCCGGTTGCGCGACGCGCGCGGCCCGGTCTCCTCGGTGACCCGGCCCTTATCGATCGAGTCCTGGACGCTGGCGACGATCAGCCGCTCGCCGAGCTCGGCGACCCGGCGGTCGCGGTACTCCATGGTCTCGGGAAAGTTGTGGCCGGTGTCGACGTGCATCAGCGGGAACGGGAACCGCGCCGGGCGGAACGCCTTCTCGGCCAGCCGCAGCAGCACGATCGAGTCCTTGCCGCCGGAGAACAGCAGGCAGGGCCGCTCGCGCTCGGCGGCGAGCTCGCGCATGATGTGGACCGATTCGTCCTCGAGGGTGCGCAGGTGGGACCTGCGATACGACCGCATGGAAGTCACTTCGCTGGAGACCGTAGCGCGCGTTCCATGTCTTCGATAGCCTTTTGCTTCGCTTCGCTGGTGCGTTGCTCGTCCACGATGGTGAGGCGCTTCACGACCTCGTTGCGGCGAGTCGGCGGCAGGATGCCGGCGCCGTCGAGCTTGTGCAGGCACTGGAGCGCGGGATCCCACGCGCGCTTCTCGATCTGGGCGTCGCAGAGCAGGAACCAGGCCTCGGCCTGCTCGTCGAGCCGGCCCTTCCACGCCGGTACGTCGGCGAGATCCTTCAGCACCGGATCGAACTGCTCGCGTCTGAACATCGCTCGGGCGAGCATGAGGCGCGACGTCGTGGTGCGAGACTCGGCGATCCGGCGGCGCGCGGCCTGCTCGGCCACGACCAGATCACCTCGCTGCATCGCGAGCCGGTACAGCATGTCGATCAGGGCCAGGTCGTGCTGCGGGCCCTGCACCACGCGGAGCAGCCAGCGCTCGGCGATGTCATCGCGCTTGAGCTCGTCGAGCGAGCGCAGGATCTGGGCGCGGTTGACCGCGTCGGTCGGGATCGCGCTCGCCGCGAGCTCGACCTCGGGCAGGAGCGTGACGATCTCGACCACCAGGTTCCTCGGCGCGACCGTGCCGCGCAGCGCGAGCGCGTACTCGACCGCGCCCTGCGCGCGCCGGCCGTCGGCGATCAGCATGCGCGCGGCGAGCCGGTGCAGCCCGGGGTGCGTGGGGTGCAGGGTCAGCGCGTGGTTCAGGAACTTCGGCGCGCGCGGATCGCCCGAGCGCAGCATCACCGCCGCGGCCTCGCCGAACGGCAGGTAGTCGAGCGGGTGGCGCTCGATCATCTCACGGAGCTCGGCGCTCTCGGCGAGCGTGGCGTCCGGGCCTGCGGTCACCCGGTCGTGGTCCTCCTGCACGCTGCGGGTCACCGGCAGCGCGAGCACCAGGCCAGCGCCGGCCAGCGCGGCGACCAGCGCGCCGCGCGCGATCACGATGCCGGTCGGTCGAGCCTCGCGCAGCCGCACGCCGAGCAGCGTGGTCGCGACCAGCACCAGCGGCACGCCGATGCCGAGCAGCTCGACGCCGAAGTCGACGCTGCTCTGGAACATCATCGCGGCGCACGCGCCGATCGCGCACGCGGCGAGCGGCCCGTCGCGCCAGCGCTTGACCCCGGCCATGATGCACCACGCCAGCGCCAGGCCGAGCGCGACCGCACCCGGCACGCCCCACTCGACCACCGCCTGGATGTACTCGTTCTCGAGGTGCGAGAACGTGACGTACGCGCTGGGCTCGTGGACCCGGGTGAACGCCGGCTCGAGCGCGCCGCGGCCGATCCCGACCCACGGCGCGTCGCCGACGAGGTCGAACGCGGAGCGCCAGGCCTCGTACTTGCTGAGCGGCTGGTCGAGCTCGCTGAGCGAGGTGTTCGACAGCTGATCGGCGACCTTGCCGGCGGTGGTGTAGACCGCGACCGCGAGGCCGAACGCGATCACGATCGTGATCGGCACCTCGTTGATCAGCGCGCGGTGCTGCCGCCTCCCGTCGGTCGCGGTGCCGATCCGGCCCGCGACGATCACCGCGATCGTCGCCGCGATCCCCAGGCCGAGCGCCAGGGTCGCGCCGCGCGACAGCGACGCCAGCGCGGTCGCGCTGCAGCCGACCGCGATCACGACCCACAGCACGCGGAGCTGCACCGCCTGGCGCTGGTGGAACGCCAGGCCGACCGCGAGCACCGCGCCGATCGCCATCAGCCCGCCGAGGTGGTTGGGGTTGAGCAGCGGGCCGAGGATCGGCGGCGTGGCGTGCTGCGGCTCGTAGATCCCGTACAGGCTGTCGGCGTTGAGCAGGGTGTGCAGCCCGGTGACCGCCGCGGCGAGCCCGCAGGTCACCGCGACCCCGGCGAGCACGAGGTAGCGGCCGCGCTCCGAGCCGGCGATCCGCAGGCCGAGCAGCGCGACCCCGAGCAAGGTCACCAGGTACGCCAGCGCGCGCAGCGTCCCGGCCGGATCGAGCGAGATCACGTGCCACGGCGCGGTGCCGGCCAGCGCGGCGCCGTCGCGGCGCAGCTCGTTGCCCCGCAGGTCGAGCGCGTCGAGCACGCCGTCGGGCAAGGGGATCAGCTGGACCGCGGTCAGCGCGATCGCCACGCCGAGCAGCACGACGATCGGCGAGACGTGGTCGAGCCGGCGGCGCGAGCCGAGCTGCATCACCAGCGCGAACCCGACCAGGCCGGCGACCACCGCCTGGGTCCAGCGCAGCGCGCCGCCGATGACCAGCACCGAGACCGCGAGCGCGGCGGCGCCGATCGCGAGCGAGATCCGGTCGCGCGGCCGCAACGTCACCTCACCACGGCCGCTCGGGCACGAACACCTCGTCGCCCGGCAGCATCGGGAAGTTCGGCCGCTCGCCCTCGGCGATGCGCTCGACCGGGAGCTTGTAGGTCTCCTTGGTGCCGTGCAGCATCCGCGTCACCTTGACCATGTTCTTGCGCGCCAGCGGGGTGAACCCGCCGGACTGCGCGATGACCTCGGTGATCGTGATCCCCGGCGTGAACTTGACCGCGCCGGTCTTGGCGACCATGCCCGAGACCGACAGCGTCAGCGAGTTGAGCTCGGCGATCGTCAGCGACACGATCGGATCGTTGAGGTAGCCGTCGGCCAGCCGCGTCTTGATGTCCTCGCGCACGACCTCGACGGTCTTGCCGTTGGCCGCGACCGCGCCGATGTACTGGACCGAGATCTGCCCCGAGCTGTCGAGCGTGTACGCGGCCTGGAACGAGTGTGATCCGTAGAACACCGTGAGGTTCAGCTTGTCGCCCGGACCGAGCGCCAGCTTGTCAACGTCGAGCGGCGCCGCCGTGGGATAGACCACGGGCGGATCATCATGGCAGGCCGAGCAGACCAAGATGGCCAGGATGTGGAGAACCAAGAGGAATTGCCGCATGATCGGGGCGGGGCCAGAGCGGGGGGCGCGACAGGGTAAGTGGCCGCGGCGCGCAGCGAGGTTCATCGACGAGCCCGGCTTTGCCGGGCGAGGCAGCACTCCCGGATGGGAGTGCGGTGGGATCGACGCGAGATGAACAAACCGAGGGCCTCGTGTCACCAACTCCTCGAACGTTGACAGCTGGCTCGGCCGGCTTGTACGCTGGCCTCCGCGCAGATAAGTCCATGAATTTCCTAGTTAAAATCGGGCTCTACGGGCTGCTGGCCGGAGCGGGCGCGAGCGCGCTGTACGCCGATCCGCCGGGCGGATGGCTGAGCCCGAGCGGCATCAACAGCGGTGCGAGCCGGACGATCGAGCCCGGCGCGGTGCGGATCGACGCCAACGTCTCGCTCGCCGATCTCCAGGCGCGCGTCCGGCTGCTCCACGAGCAGGTCCGCGCCGACTTCCGCCACATCCAGCACCAGCAGCAGGTCGCGCGCAAGGAGAAGGACGTCATCAAGCTCAACTGCGTCAACGACAAGCTGGTGCAGGTCAAGCCGCAGATGAACATCGCCGATACCGGCGAGTCCGAGCTCGAGTCGACCCACGACGCCGGACGCGCCGTCGCGTTCGAGACCATCGCGATGGCCGCCGACAGCATCCGCCGGCTGCGCGAGGAGGCCGATCAGTGCATCGGCGAGCCGCTGATCGGCGGCGGTGACTCGTCGAACTCGTTCAGCGGGCCGCAGGCGCCCGACGATCCGACCAAGGGTTTCGGCGGCCACCCGGTCGAGCCGCCGGGCTACGCGTCGCCGTACAACTGACGCGGGCGCCGCGAATCACAGAGTGGGAATCTTTCGCCTCCCACTCTCGGTCGATCGGAGGGGATCGCCGGCTCGAAGACTCGCCGCCTCAGCGCGCGAGCAGGCCGCGGTCGACGAGCGCCTGGAGGATGCGCGCCTCGCAGACCGCGCGATCCTCGCGATCGGTGCGGACCTCGACGTCGGGCGCGGTCGGCGGCTCGTACGGATCCGAGATCCCGGTGAAGCGGGGGATCTCGCCGGTGCGGGCGCGCTGGTAGAGGCCCTTGACGTCGCGCTCGATCACGGTCTCGAGCGGCGCGTGGACGAAGACCTCGACGAACGGGTGGCCGGCGGCCTCGCTCAGCGCGCGCAGCCGGGCGCGGGTCTCGGCGTACGGCGAGATCGCCGCGACCAGCACCAGCACGCCGTGCCGGGCGAGCAGCCGCGCGACGTAGGCGATGCGGTGGACGTTGGTGTCGCGATCCGCGCGCGAGAACCCCAGGCCGGCGGACAGGAACGTCCGGACGTCGTCGCCGTCGAGCAGCTCGACCGCGCGCTGGCCGGCGAGCCGCGCCGCGATCGCGGTGGACAGGGTCGACTTGCCGGCGCCCGACAGGCCGGTCATCCAGACGATCCCGCCGCCGATCACGCGAGCTCCCTGCCGGACGGCTTGCGCCGGTTGATCACGACCGTCATGCGCAAGCCGGCGTTATAGCGCAGTTGCCGCGGCGAGGCTCACCGGCGCGGCCCCCCGGGCCGGCCCGGGCCAGGCCGATCACAGGCCGAGCGCGTCGATCATGCTGGCGGCGACGGTGCGGGCGTCATAGAGCTCGACCGCGCGGGCCCGGCCGGCGGCGGCGAGCTGGGCGAGCAGCGCCGGCGACGTGGCGAGCAGGAGCATCGCCTTGGCGAGCGCGCCGTCGTCGCGCACCGGCACGATCAGGCCGCTGTCTCCGTCGACGATGGTGTCGCGGCAGCCCGGCGCGTCGCTGGTGATCACCGCGCGCTGCATGCTCATCGCCTCGAGCACCGAGCGCGGGGTGCCCTCGCGGTACGACGGCAGCACCAGGGCGTGGGCCGCCGTCAGGTGCGGCCGGACGTCGTCGGTGGCGCCGAGGTACTCGACGGTGCCGTCGGCGACCAGCGCGTCGAGCTCGGTGCGGGTCAGCCCCTCGGGGTTGGGGTCGAGCCAGCCGGCGATCCGGAACCGCGCGGCGGGGTAGCGCGCGCGCACCGCGCGGGCTGCCGCCACGAACTCGTGGATGCCCTTGTCGCGGAGCAGCCGGCCCAGGAACAGGAACACGGGAGGACCGGCCGGCAAGGGCGACGGCGCGTAGTGCGCGAGGTCGACGCCGCTGCCGCGCACGACCACGGTCCGGACGTGGGGGGGCAGGGCGCCGAGCCGCAACAGCTCGTCGCGGTCGTCGGTGTTCTGGAAGATCACGACCTGGCACTGGGCGAGGCCGGCGCGGTAGAGCCCGCGCGCGATCGTGCCGACCAGGCGCTGCCGGTTGGTCCGCGGCGCCGCCAGGGCCGAGCCGGTGCCGGTGATCATCGCGGCGCGGCGCGGCACACCGGCGAGCCGGGCGGCGAGGCTGCCGTAGATCACCGGCTTGATCGTGTAGCCCAGCACCAGGTCGGGGCCAAGCGAGCGCAGCCGATGCGCGAGGCTCGCGATCGTCCGGACGTCGGCGACCGGATCGAGGCCGGCGCGTTCGAGCGGGAACGGCGCGAACGCCACGCCGAGCGCGGCGAGCTGGGCCAGGACGGCGGCGTCGCCATCCCCGGCGGCCAGGCCGTCGCCGGGCGCGGTGCGTGGCGCCATCGCGGTGACCTCGTGGCCGCGCGCGACCATCGCCGCGAGCAGGGGGCCGCGGAACTGGATCAGCGACGGCAGGAAGCCGCCGATCACGACGACCCGCATCACCGGCCTCGCACCGGCCGCGCGGTCGTCACGGTCGCGTCCGCACGGCGTCGATCACCCGGTCCTGGTCGCGGGGCCCCAGGCCCGAGCCGCTCGGCAGGCAGATCCCGTCGCGGAACAGCTGCTCGGCGATCTGGCCGCGCAGCACCGTCCGGCCGGCGAACGCGGGCTGGAGGTGCAGCGGCTTCCACACGGGCCGCGCCTCGACGTCGATCGCGGCGAGCCGATCGATCACGGCGTCGCGGGTCTCGCCGGCGGCCGCGGGATCGATCGTCGCGCAGGTCAGCCAGAACGTCGCGCGGCCGGCGCTGGCCTCGGGCATGAACGACCAGCCCGGCAGGTCGCCCAGGGCGGTCACGTAGCGGGTCCGGATCGCCCGGCGAGCCTCGACCCGTCGGTCCAGGTCGGCGAGCTGGGCGCGCCCGACCGCGGCCAGGAGGTTGCTCAGCCGGTAGTTGTAGCCGATCTCGCGGTGCTCGTAGTGCCGCACCGGCTCGCGCGCCTGGGTCGCCAGGTAGCGGGCGCGATCGGTCCACGCCTGGTTCGTGGCGAGCAGCATGCCGCCGCCCGAGGTCGTGATGATCTTGTTGCCGTTGAACGACAGGATCGAGAGATCGCCGAGCGAGCCGGCCGGCCGGCCGCGGTAGCTCGCGCCGAGCGCCTCGGCGGCGTCCTCGATGATCGCCACGCCGTGGCGCCGGCACGCGGCGACGATCGGCTCCCAGTCGGCGCACTGGCCGTAGAGGTCGACGCCGATCACCGCGCGCGGCAAGGTGCCCGTCCGCGCCGCGCGGTCGAGCGCCTCGGCCAGGAGGCCCGGATCGAGGTTCCAGCTCGCGCGCTCGCTGTCGACGAACACCGGGGTCGCGCCGGCGTAGGCGATCGCGTTGGCGGTGGCCGCGAACGTCAGGGTCGAGGTCCACACGAAGTCGCCGGGGCCGATGCCGAGCGCGAGCAGCGCGAGGTGGAGCGCCGCGGTCCCGCTCGACAGCGCCACGGCGTGCGGCATGTCGACCCGCCGCGCGGTCTCGGCCTCGAACGCATCGACGTGCGGCCCGAGCGGCGCGATCCAGCCCGACGCCACGGCCTCGCCGAGCATCGCAAGCTCGCGGCCGGTGAGCTCGGGCGGCGACAGGTAGATCCGGCCGGTCATCCCTGGACGGCCCGCACCGCGAGCCTGGGTTGGGTCCCCGTGTCGCGGCGCGGCTTGGCGTCGGCGTGCGCCGGCTCGGGTCGATCGGACCGATCGGCGTGCGGCGGGCTCGCCAGCGCCACCAGGGGCTCGGCCGGGGCCTCGGGCAGCCGCGGCAGCTCGATGACGTCGGACACGCCCGGCGCGGCGGGCACGTCCGGGATCGCCAGCAGATCGAGCGTCGGCACGCCCTTGAGCTTGCGGCGCGCGCGGCGGGCCGCCGGCAGCGCGACCACCGGCTGCGACGACTTGGCCAGGCCGCCGGTGTACTCGGGGACCAGCGCGCGCAGCGCGGCGCGGATCCGCGGCGCCTCGGCCTCGACCAGCGCGACCAGATCGTCGACGGCGTGCGACACCTCGGCCCAGCCCGGCGCGCCGATCCGGCCGATGAAGATCTTGGGGTGCTTGGTCTTGTCGGCGTGCTCGGCGTCGGTCGCGAGCTGCTCGAACAGCTTCTCGCCGGGGCGGACGCCGTTGAACTTGATCTCGATGTCGACGCCGGGCCGGAACCCCGACAGCGCGATCAGGTCGCGCGCGAGGTCGACGATCTTGACCGGCTCGCCCATGTCGAGGATGAAGATCTCGCCGCCGGTGCCCATCGCGCCGGCCTGGAGCACCAGCTGGCTGGCCTCGGGGATGGTCATGAAGTAGCGCTGCATGTCGGGATGCGTGACGGTGACCGGGCCGCCCGCGGCGATCTGCTGCTTGAAGATCGGGATCACCGAGCCGTTCGAGCCGAGCACGTTGCCGAACCGCACGGTGACGAACCGGGTCCGGCTGCGCTGCGCGAGCGCCTGGGTGTAGATCTCGGCGACCCGCTTGGTCGCGCCCATCACCGAGGTCGGGTTGACCGCCTTGTCGGTCGACACCAGCACGAAGCGATCGACGCCGGTGCGGTCGGCGAGATCCGCGATCAGCCGGGTGCCGCCGACGTTGTTCTTGATCGCCTCGCCGGGGTTCTGCTCCATCATCGGCACGTGCTTGTGCGCGGCGGCGTGGAACACGATCGACGGCCGGGCCTCGGCGAACACCTGGGTCATGCGGCGCGCGTCGGTGACGTCGCCGATCCACGGCTCGATCGCGAGGTCCGGATACAGCCCGGTGAGCTCGCGGTGGATCTCGAACAGCGCGTTCTCGAACCGCTCGACCAGCACGAGCCGCGCCGGGGCGTAGCGGCAGACCTGGCGGCACAGCTCGCTGCCGATGCTGCCGCCCGCGCCGGTCACCATCACGACCGCGCCGCGGATCGACCGGTTGAGCTCGTCCTCGTCGAGCTGGACCGGCTCGCGGCCGAGCAGGTCCTCGATCGCGACCTCGCGGATCCGCGACAGGTTCACGCGGTCGCCGACGATCTCGTAGATCCCGGGGATGATCTTGGTCTCGAGCCCGGCGTCGCGGCAGCGCAGCGTGATCGCGCGGATCTGCGGGCCGGCGGCGTTGGCGATCGTGATCAGCACCCGGGTGACGCGCTTGCGCGCGGCGATCTCGGCGACCTCGTCGATCCGCCCGAGCACCGGCAGGCCGCCGATCTGCATCCCGACCTTGAGGTCGTCGTCGTCGAGGAACCCGACCGGATGGAGCGCGAGATCGGGGCGCGACGCGATCTCGCGCGCGACCATGACCCCGGCCTGACCGGCGCCGATCAAGAGCACGCGCTCGCGCTTCTTGCCGCCCGCGCGCCGCCCCGCGCCGCGCCGCTGGCGCTCGGCGATCTCGCCGACGATCCGGCGGATCGCGCGCACGCCGACCAGCCCGACGAAGCACAGGGAGAAGTTCATGCACAGGACGCCGTACGGCACGAGCACGAACTCGCGCATCACCGGCAGCGCGAGCCGCAGGCCGACCAGCAGCGCAGCGGCGAGCGCGACCGCGACCGCGATCCGGCCCGACTCGCGGATGCTGATGTAGCGCCACGACAGCCGCGGCACGCCGAACACGCCGAGCAGGAGGTACTCGACCAGGACGACGTACGGCCAGCCGATCAACGACGGCGTGCGCCACGCATCCGGGAGCGAGAACTCGAACCGGAACAGGAACGCGAGCCAGTAGGCGGCCGACAGCACGGCGAGATCGAAGGCAGCCTGGACACTCTGGCGAACAAAACGCGGCATTCGGGACTACGGGCTTAGTGCGGGATCCAGGCCGCGTCGTTCAAACGAACACGCCGGGAAGACGCGTCAGCCGCCGAGGGCAATGGCAGGAATTCCCTGAGGAATCGTCATCGTGCAGCCAGCGCACAGCCAGGCCGGGTGACGCACGCCGCATTTGTGAGTCGTTTGCGCACCGTCGAGCCGCGCCCCTGTGTCGGGAACGCTCGCGGTGACCCGGCTAGCGCTCGCCGGTGAGGCTGCTCCGGTCCGCGGTGGTCTTCTTCGCCGGGCCGTCCCTGGGTGCGGGGCCGCCGGGAGGTGCCGGGGGTGGCGGTGGTGCCGCCGGCGCTGCGACCGCCGAGAGCGCCGACGGCATCGCCGGGGCCGGCGCGGTCAGGAACGCGACCAGCGCCTGGTTGAAGTTGTCCGGATCTTGCCACAGGGCGAAGTGGCTGGCGGCGTCGAACACCTTGAGCTGCGCGTTGGGGATCAGCCGGGACATCTCCTCGATCTGATCGAGCGCGATCACCTCGTCGTGATCGCCGTCGGCCATCATCACCGGGGCCCTGATCGCGCGGAGCTGGTCCCTGGTGATCCCGGTCGGGCCGCGCCACAGCGGCAGCAGCGCGCCGACCAGCGCGTTGTACGGCAGGCCGGCCTTCGATAGCCGCTCGTACTCGCTGCGGCAGCGCAGGCTGTACGCCGCGAACGTCCTGCTCGGGCCGCTGCGCGGCTTGGAGCCGCTGGCGTCGTAGTTGGCGCCGAACACGAACAGCCGGTCGACCCGGTCGGGGAAGCCGATGCCGAGCTTGAGCGCGACCTCGCCGCCGTCGCTCCAGCCGACGATCGACGCGCGCGGGATCGCGAGCTTGTCGAGCACCGCGACCACGTCGGTCGCCATCTGGTCGTAGCTGATCGCCGCGGTGCCCCTGGTGCTGCGGCCCTGACCGCGGCTGTCGATCGCGATGACCTGGAAGTGGTCGAGCAGCGCGGGCAGCTGGAAGCCGAAGTGGGCGGAGTTGCCCAGGCCGCCGTGCAGCAGCACCACCGGGTCGCCCTGGCCGTACACCGCGTAGAAGATCTTCGCCCCGCCGACCTCGACGCTGCCCTCGGCGTCGGCCCGCGGCATCGCCGGCGGCCTGGGGAGGGTCTGCCAGCGCGGCTTGCCGGCGTGCGCGGTCGGCTTGCCGATGTGCGCAGTCGCCGCGATCGCGCAGGCGATCAGGACAGCGAGACGCGACAGGCGCACTCGATCATCTTGCGGCATCGCGCCCCGGAACGCGAGTGATCTGTGGCGCAGGCGCGCGGCAGTGTTCCGGAGGCGTCAGCCGGCTCACGCACCCGCGGCGGCATCGCACCCGGCCGGACACGCCAGTACA
>Ga0307515_10008247_pt1 | contig 20364 bp, 23 predicted proteins | sample 17_EM_MG_FD_194513 | JGI IMG/M metagenome (GOLD analysis project Ga0307515, IMG submission 194513) | Populus trichocarpa ectomycorrhiza microbial communities from riparian zone in the Pacific Northwest, United States - 17_EM | ecosystem: Host-associated > Plants > Roots > Unclassified | place...
GAAGTATTTGACCCTGGGTTAGAAGTTGTCGTAGAGTATTGAGACGGATATGATCGGTGCTCGACAATAAATGGTGACTTAAAAAGGTTAATTACAGTGGCCTACAGTCGCAGCGGGGAAGGAAGGGTGACAAAGAAAGCCAATTGTGGAAAGTGGCGAAGGCGAACTCGCGAACTCCGTTGAGATTCCCTCACCTTTTGAAACCAGCTGGGATTTCCTAGCATGGACATTTGACTGTATAGTTGAACCATATCATCTTTTCGTGTCCACCCGAAATTTCACTGCCTCGGACGGAACTTGTGGATGATGTTGGCTCGCCGGTTTGAAAGGTCATGCGGCCACATAAAGCAAAGTGGAAGTTGAGCCCAGCGTGCTCACTGTCAGATTGAGCGAAACGACGCAATGGCACTATGGCGAACAGCAAGCCTGTTGCGGAGTTCTCCAGTTCGGCGTTTCCACATTTCCTGCCGCCTCGGTGCTCCTCGCCGCTCCCTCCGTCCCTTTTTGTTGGCAGATGTCGGTGAGGGAATCACGGAATGCGAGGTTGTCAAATGGTATGCAAATTCTAAAGGCAGGAGTGACCATTGAGCCTGCTCTTGTACAGGAATGTCAAGCCCTTGGCACCTATCCAAGCTTTCGACCCATTACTGGAAGTGCAGAGTGACAAGGCCAGCGTCGAGATTACTTCTCCGTTTGATGGGATTGTCAAGGAGCTTCTGGTGAAAGAAGGCGATATTGCTAAAGTTGGTGAACGCCTGTGCCTCATAGAGGTCGAAGAGGAAGACACCACGGCGGCAACCGAAGCGGAACCATTGCCCCAAAGTGAAGTACCACCTCAAACACCGAAGACAACCCCCTCTCCAGCACCCCCACAAAGGGAGGAGAAACGGAAACACCCACTTGACCCTTTAAAGGCTAGCCGTGCTCCAAGCGACGACTCACATGTCTTAGCTACTCCTTCAGTCCGTCACTTCGCTCGTCAGCAGGGGATCACAGACTTGTCGCCGCTATTCCCTGGTTCGGGACGGGATGGCCGATTGGAACGACAAGATATTGAGGCACACCTCAGAGGCACGACCAGTCAGGCTTCAACCCCGCGACCTACTCGTAGCTTTGAAGCCCCCGGTACTCCAGGTTCGGACCAGGTAGTTGAGTTGGGGCGTACACGTTACGCTATGTGGAAGAGTATGACGAGGAGTTTGGAAATGTCAGTGTGGGGATCTATTTCAGTTTTCCTGACTAATGTCTTCGTTGTTTTAGCCCTCATTTCGGCTACTCGACCATCTTGGACCTAACCTCTCTCGTTGGCTTGCTTCCCGATATGAACGATCATATCCCACCACTATACCGCCCACTCCCCCCTTCGGAACACCCCCCTGCTATCTCCCCTGACTCTATATATGGCCGAGGGACCCCAGAAAAACCGGGTTCCGACCCATCGACCCACTACACAAGGCTCACGATGCTGCCGCTACTCCTAAAAACCCTCTCTCGGGCAATGCAAGAATGGCCCGTATTCCGAGCTTCTATCACCATACGATCTAGCAATGAAAGACCATCGTTGACTATCCGGCCCCATTCAGAGTGAGTCCGAACTTGTTCTTTGCTCATCGACCGAAATTCGATTATGTTGCAGTATCGCGGTTGCTGTTTCGACACCTACTGGCCTGGTAGGTACTTCATTGATCCGTACTTGTAAAAAACCACTAAGAGCGGCGGATTATAGTATACACCAGTGTTGCAGGCTGTGGATCAAAAGAACCCCTACGAAATCATGGGGGAATTGCGGCGACTCCAAGAACTAGGACGTCGTGTACCATGTGGATATACGCCTACTGAGTTACCCAAACGTGGGGCAACCGTCACAGTATCCAATGTTGGAGCGATTGGTAAGGGCGAATTCGCTGCGCCACTGCTAGTACCTGGTGGTGGTGTTGCCATCGTCGCCTTGGGACGCGCCAAGTGGGTGGAGAGGGATGGCCAGAGAAGGTATAGACCTAATAAATAGCATGATGACCCGTGACTGAACACCCTCCAGATTTGAGATTGGAGTTAGTTGGTCCGCAGATCATCGCGTTATTGAAGGCGCAGAGATGGCTGCTTTTGTAGAAAGTTGGCGGACATGGGTTGAGCAGCCCGCCCGACTAATTGGTGACGGCCGTTGACAAGTGGTTGCGAGGACCAGTTTGATGACGGATCAGAGCATACAACCGTGTATTCGTGCCACTGAAGCTGCTAAACCGGTTTAAAACACATACTCGAGTCAAGGTCTGCACCAGAGTTGCCATCCTTGTATTGAAAGCTGTTGAGATTGCATAATGATCATCTCGAATGATCTCTTGAATTTGGGCATATAGACGCCGAGTGCGAGTGCCAGCCTTTGCAGTTCAAAGCTTGGACTTCGCCTCTTCGCGAACCTCGCGAGCTCGACCGATCGACCATGACCAAGGTGAGCATCGCCCATAAGGGCGATCTGTTAGTATTTACTGATCACCCCTTCTGCAGGCATACCTCCTCCAAGCGCTATGCGAGAAGGTAAGCGATCCCGCCTCGCTCATTTGGGCGCATACTCACAGATCGCTTCAGATGACTTCTCCGGACCAAGACCTGCGGTATGCTTAGTCACGACTGAGCACTCGGAGGGTCATACTCATCCATCCTATTCAGATTCATGGCTCTGAACGACCTGATGAATGAGATCTCGCGCGATCCGTCCACGTTCCAAGGCGACGAAAGCGTCGAACTCAAAACCCTTGAACACGTTATGAAGCTCATAGAAGATACGATTTCTGAAGTCAAAAATATCGCCGTTCAATGGTGAGCGCGTTTGCCACTCGACAGTCACCCGCCACATCCTCATCAGGTCGCAGCCTCGGGCAACTCTCCAAGATCTTACGCGACTCTCATCAAGACTACGTCATGGACAAGCTCATCGGTTTCTTCAGCGGACAAGAAGATGAACTTCGTGATGTCGCAGGAGCAGGTCCGCTTCGCAACCGGCACCTAAGAGCTATCACTGACTTATATAAAACCAACAACTAGCACTGAAGACTGTCGCTCAAACCATCCCCGATAAAATCGTTCCGAAGGCATGTGCAAAGCTTGGGCCTAGGTTGTTGAAACAACTCCAAAACGTACGTGCCTCCAAAAAACCTTTATTAAACGATTTGATTGTTTTCCTTAGCCCGGGACACCACCCGAGGCAATTCTGGAAGGCCTCGCAATTCTGTCGATTCTTAACTCTCGGGCCCCCGACGACATTGCGAAGCTCGATCCTCAACCAGTCGTAGTCTTTACCCAACTTCTTAAGCACCCTCGAGCTGCAGTCCGGAAACGGGCTATTACAACCATAGGTAGCCAATCGCCATGCCTATATCTTCAAATATACTGACCCCAACGCAGCGAACTTTATTCCAACGTCGCCCGACTCTGTCTTCACATCGGTTCAGCGAGACTGGATTTCTCCTTCATGGGGTCCCTCAGTGCCAGTTGAGCGCAAAGTTACAACCGTGCAGTTAGTGGCCACTATCGCGAGGCAGTCTCCGCAAAAGCTTGGGCCAATTCTCCCAGAAGTCCTCAACGGCATGTTCGAGGCAGTCTCCAAGGATGATCCGGAATTAAAAGAAGGATGCTTGCAGGTAGAACCACCAGGAATCCGCGAGTCCTTCACACGAATAACCACCTTATCAGGCTATGGAAACTCTTGTGCTACGCTGCCCAACGGAAGTTACCTCATCATTGAGCAAAATTGTAGCGACGGCTCTCGAATACATCAAATATGATCCGGTGTGTGAACGGATATCGCGATTTTCACTGACAGGTGCTGAGATATGCCCCTAGAATTACGCAGGAGATGACGATAACGAGGATGAAGAAATGGGTGATGGGGACGAGGACGAGGACGAGGGCGAAGAAGGCGATGAATACTCCGATGACGAAGACACTTCTTACAAAACTCGAAGATCAGCTACCAAGGTGCTTGCAGCAGTGATCGGTACCCGACCCGAACTCCTTTCAAAAGTCTATCAGAACGTCTCCCCCGTGCTCATTTCCCGATTCGGTGATCGTGAAGAGAGTGTCAAGATTGAAGTCTGGGCTACATACGTTGTGCTCCTCAATCAAACTGGAGTTTATGGTCGTGGTCCTGATAGTCGAGACTCGGAGGTTTCCACAGGTTCAAAGCGAAAGAGGGAGGATGAGAGCATGGAGGTAGAAGATGCACCAGTGGTTTTGCTAAGGACTCAGGTAGCCGCATTGTCGAAAGCTCTCCTCAAGCAACTGCAATCTAAGTCATCCGCTGCCAGTCTTCAAGCAGGCTTCCAACTCTTTATTGAGCTCCTCACCGTCTTACCAGGATCACTCGCCAATCAGGCGTCTCCCGTTTTGGCCACTAGCAAGGAGATTCTTGCTCTCCCAGTGACGACAAATACAGCAGCACTACACACTACCGTCCTCACCTTCCTCGTTCTTTTCTTTAGTACACACCCTCCTGCCTCCTTTGGTGCCAATTCCTCGGCAATCACGCCAACTATGCTCAATGCTGTGACTCAAAAACACCCCCGGATTGCAGCTGAAGCCTTCAAAGTCTTCTCTGCCCTTCTTCAGGCCTTAAAACCTCTTCATCCTGATAAAGGAGGAGACTGGACACTGCAAGTATACAAAGAGGCGAATAATAGACTGGGCCGAAATGATACAGATGCAGAGGTGCGAGCTGCTGCGGAAGTAGTTGTCGGAGACCTTTGGATTTGTGCGACATCTGTCGTGAGCGCTCACCCTGGAAGCGAATGGGATTCGTTGCGCAAGAGTGGCCGACCAGAAGGTGCAGTCCAAGTCGTTACAAGAGTTGCGGCCGCCAAAATACCAATGGGCACCGCCTGGTCTACCCAATCGATTGAGTGGATCCTTACAGTAATACGCAAGAGTGGAAGAGGTGGAAGAGTTGAGGCCTTCAGATGTCTTGATGTCCTTATTTCCAGGTGAGCGATCCCGCAAACTCGACAAACCGTTTATCTGAGTCCCATCTAGTGGAGAGGCTTCCTCAGATTTGGTCCGCAACATTACTCAGCAACTCAAACAATACCTGGTCATCACTGACATCACGGTGCTCTCGGAAGCACTGCTCACCCTGTCGGGTCTGCTCAAATACTACCCCAAAGTCTCATATCCCCTTGTCGAGAATCAGGTTCTCCCTGCAACTTACCAGCTGGCGTGTTCCCCTCTTGTTACTGGCCCGGCCCTCGAAGCGATCCAGCAATTCTTTGGGACCTTGGTCGAGGCCGATGGCCAAATAGCAACCCACGTTATTCCCGGCTTGATGAAGAATATGGATGAGTTCGGAAACGACGCGTCACCATCTAACGTTAGCAAGTGCTTGGCTAAAATTGTCAGCGTTCAGATGGGAATTGCCGCGGGAACAATTGCCGAGTTCACGAAGTATATCAAGGTGGATCTCAGCTCCTTCTGGAATAGAAATTTGACTGACGCCCTGTCATAGCCTGGTACAAAGGCGAAGGAGCAGAGGATCGTGCTGAGCTTATTGACTATCGGCGAAATTGGACGATTCATGTAAGGCCGACCCCGTTCTATAAACCAATCGTCTCTCACCCGCCCTATCCAGTGACATGAGCACACAGACAAACGTCTTCGATGATGCGCTCAGATTCTTCGCGGCGGACGCGGAAAGTATTCGGTCATCGGCCGCTTTCGCTGCAGGTAATATGGAAGCGCCCGTTTTGCAATGTCATACTTATACTCTATCAGGAAACATTGCCATTGGAAACCTCCATGTGTTTCTTCCTGTTATCGTGTCCATCGTCCAGAAGGACGCAGGCAAGCGGCTTCTCGCCCTTCACGCCCTCAAAGAAGTCGTTAGCAACTGCTCGCATGCACAGCTGGAGGGCGTTACTGACACGATATGGGCTCCACTCTTTGGGCGCTCGGAAGATGCAGACGAGGCCACCCGTAACGTCGCCGCGGCGTGCTTAGGCAAAGTTACTGCGACTAACCCCTCAAGGTACCTCCTTCAACTTCGTGGCAGACTAAACGATCGATCCCCTGCCGTTCGTGCCACTGTACTGTCAGCGATACGATACACCTTTGCAGACACCGAATCGCAATATGATGAACTTCTCTCACCGCTCATTGTCGACTTCCTTACGTTGATGCTTGACACTGATCTGGTGAGTCCTACTCCTAGTTTTGAACCATTTTTGACGCCTTGTAGACTGTTCGTCGTCTATCCCTCTCTACCCTCAACGCCGCTGCAAGGAACAAACCACATCTGGTCCAAGAGCACCTCTCTCGCCTTCTCCCTCTTCTCTATGCAGAAACAATTTTGAAACCCGAGTTGATCCGCATTGTGGAAATGGGACCTTGGAAACACCGTGTTGACGATGGCCTAGAAGCACGCAAGACGGCTTACGAGACTATGTACACCCTGGTATGTAGTACCCCTTCAGTCATTGTTGTGGCCTGCGTCTTATCCTCATTTAGCTGGAAACATGTCTCGGCAAGATTGACCTCAATGAATTTCTCAATCAGGTCCTCCGTGGTATTGGTGATGATGCTAACGATGTCAAGGTGCTTGGGTATATGATGCTCTTCCGACTTGCCCAGGTCGCCCCGACTGTTATGGCACAGCGTCTCGATGAAGCTGTCCCCGAATTGGAGAAGACGATGAAGGATGTTGCAGTCACCAAGGATACTGTCAAGCAAGATCTCGAGCGTGCAGCAGAATTACAGCGGAGCTGTCTGAGAGCGATCGCGGGTTTGAGTAAGATCCGTGCATCCGGGAATGCTCCTGCATTTGATACATTTGTCTCAAAGCTGGAGCAGGGCAAGTGGGCAAGCGAGTTCAAGGAACTCCGCTCCTCCGCATAGTTATATGTACACCCATGGCTATCCTCATAATCCAGCTTGCTCTCTATTTGTTTGATATTCTACGGACCCTGCTGTCCTTACACTTGGAGCCTTCTGAGGCCCATCACCAACATCAGCAGGACAAGCATGTGCTAGTGTCAGAGCCGTGTCCGGTCAGAGGGCGGACGTGGTGGCCAGGAGAGGGCATATACCGTACAATGCCGTGGACTACCGATGACGACCGGTGTCATCGGGAATGGACCGAAGGAAGGGAATGAAAGGATGAGAAGGGGACCGGTACTCAGATTGATCCTCAAACTGAGGAACTAGCAAACAAGTACATGGATATTTAAATAATAAGAAATCAAACAATAATCAGGAAACACATTGGGAGCAAGGAAACTAAAACACAAGGGCCTGATGCTCAACCACCTGAGTAGCAGGGCCATCATGTGTCAGCAAGCCAAGTGCTAATGCCACAATGGGAACCAATGTGCCAGACCATTTCTGTGAGCCTGGAAATGTCACAGCTGGCATGGTACATGACAGCTAGGTAGTGCAGTAGCTACCCCTCTGGATAGGTGGCACTACCTAGCACCACATTAAAGTAAACATATAGCCAGGTAGTAGCTCAGTATAGTGTGTAGGAGGGTGCCCAAAGCTGCTACCAATAGACCTTTTCTTTTTCTTTTTTTTTTTGGGTGGGGGAAGGAAGGGACATGTGTCATGCACTGTGATGCCCATGCACTGTGTGGGACTCCAGTACAGCTTGCCATTGGGTTTTTTCATCTGTTGGACAATCTGCTGCCTGACCTACCCACTAAAACCCTTCCCTGCCAGTTGGCTTATTAGCAACATCCCATTAAGAAAGGTTTATGGGTCTGTATCAAAATCAACAAAACTTCCATCTCCCCAGGGGGATCAGAGTTTACACTGGCAGATTAGTCTCTTTGTTAGTTCCATGAATCTCATTGTGATCCAACTGTTCCTTCTCAAGTTCAATATCATTTCTTTCAGTATTTCTCTTGTCTCATTTGGTACTATGTCCTGATTGTTTATAGTATTTTTGTTTCTTGATATTCATATGGACCATATTGTCATAGAAATCAGGATTTGTAGTCTTTTGGAGTCACTGTGCCATGGAATCAGTCAACCCAAAGGTCTCCAATAGAGACCAACACTCAGAAGACAAAGGGAAAGGGATTGGGCTTGAAAGACAGTTCTGGTTGGAGGCTGGAAGGCTGAAATCAGAATTAAACTTCCTTTGAATAAGGTGCATAACTTAAGTATCATATCAAAAATGATGGCAGAGGATTTAATGAAGAGTAAGATAAGTCAGATGGAACAGAGTAAGACCCTTGGGGAGACAATGGGAATGAGTAGAGGACCAGTTCTTAATTCTTCAATCTGAAAACTGTAGAAGTACAGTGAGCAAAAAAAACTGATTCACAGAAGGTCAATTTTACTTGTGAGTCAAATTATGGCCCAGAGAACAAAGGTAAACCTGTGGGATTTGTGGTAACAAAGCTAGGTATCATGTCCTTTGTTGTGTCAAACACCAAATATTTGGCCCTCTTTGTTGATTTGATATTGACTTTAGAAGGGGCCCCAGTCCATGAATCAGTTTTTTTGCCTGAATTAAAATGGGCCTAGTCATATGATATCAATTGGACATGCAAATCAGCATTCCCAGATGTCACTCAAGAATGAGAATTGAGAAACAATCACCCTGATTCCCCTCATCTTGGCAACTGGTCATCTGTATCCACCAACTGTGATCTTCAAAGGAAAACAAATTAGGAAAGAAGGAATTGCCCAATCCATTGGGTGCATTGTGAGTTCTCACCAACATCTTGGGCAGGAAGTTGACCTTTTCTCAGGCTCTGGTGCTCAGCAAAAGGCTACATGAATGGTGTGCTTGGAAAGGAATGGATTTCACAAGACTTCAATCCAGCAACCTGCAAATTGGCAGGCAATTGCTACAGACTCCTTATTGTTGATGGGCACTGCTCCCATTTCACCTATGAGTTTCTACAATATGCCAAGGACAACTAAATCAAGGTTTTATGCCTTCCTTCCAATACCACTCACCTCCTGTAAAGTGAGTACACTTGTCAAGCAGATTGATTCCCAACCTGAGACAGTTAATAGCATTGGATGTACTTGGTTTCTCTCAATTCAAGACTGCTTACCAGAAGCTTGCCAATGGCATGGCTTCTGAATGTGGAGGCAGGCTCACTTGTGTGGACTTCCTGAAGGCAATTGAGGGGCCATACAATCAAGCCTTTAGCAAGAGTGATATTCTCAAGGCATTTGAGATTACTGGAACATAGCCTGTTAATTGGAATTGCATCACTTCTGGTCAGACAGCCCCAAGCATTGGGCTCTCTTCACATGGTGGAGCAACCATATCACCAACATCACCTGTTAAGGCCATGAACACAGTTCTATTGCAGCTTCCTGCCCCTTTGCAGGATAGAATGCCCAATCTTGCCTCTACCACCAACCCTATCAGCTTGAGTGCACCCAACTTGGCTCTAGAACTTGCAATCAAGGACCTGTGCACAAAGTTGCAAGACACTCATGTGTCATTCCTCTTTGATGGCTCTGCCCCATCCTCTTTGAATGAAGTTCAGCCACTTCAGTTCCCCTCCCTCTCTCACATACCCAACCTTGACACCTCTGATGAAGATGAAGACTTGGCTCACCTTGAAACAATGATGAAAGAGCAGCTTTGTACCAAGATTGAGTCACTCAGACACCAAAAGAAGCAAATTAAGAAGTTATCAAGCAATCTCATCCAGGATTGCACAACACTGATCACACACTCATCATTACTGCACTTGGAGAACAGGAAACAGCAATCAGGTCTATTCAAGAGGGAGCAAAAGCAACAAACTGCTCAAGAACAGATCAATCCTGGTGGAAAGGGAGTTGTTGCTACTTCTCAGGTGTGTCTGACATCAATTCAGGCAATAGGGAAGGAAAAGCAGGATGCAGCCACAAGGAAATGGGGCTCACGGGGGATGCAGGGAAGGAGCACAGAGGAGGAGGAGAGACAAAGCAAGATATGGAAGATTGCAGAAGCTGAGTACAATGAGCAAAAGGCTGAGATGAAGAGAAATGGAATGTCTCTCAAAAATGCTGGCAAGAAACCACTACTCAGGTGGTTTAATGACACCAATGATCCTGAAACACTTCTTCAAGAACTTAGGAACTCAAATCAAGCCTCATCCCCCCCTGCTCCACATCAAACTTGTCAGTGCCATGAAATATTCATTTCTGATGAAAGCATTGGAGAATAGTTGGATGAAGATGGTCAGCACAATGATTGGGATTGTAGTTGATTGTATTAGTCCATATCTTATAGATTGTCCCCATTTTATGGTGCAAATGTACTGGATTTGACTCAATTTGCTTGTGCTCAGTGAGTGGTATGGCCTGATCTGCCATCAGCCATATTGTATCAACTAGCTTGTGGGGGGGTGCTCAAATTACAAAATTGAGTACAGTAGTTAGACAGTCAGCAAGCAGGAAGTTTCCCCACAATGTGCAGTGCATGTGGCTGCATAGATTTAACAACTAAGTACTTCGATAAGCTATCATGTATCTACATTTGAAGTTTGAGCATGCCTGGTGGGCTGGTTTGTGTGGTATGGCCATTGGCAGAAATGGCCTTAGTCAGTCAGTGAGCAATGAGCAATTGGGGACATTTGGGCTAAGGAATGGGGGAAAAACTAAGAGGCATGGACAGCTACTAATCACTAGTAATCAAAAACACTAAAATTTGACATTCAGACTGTCTGTGTCCACCCATTCTCTGTCATCTTCATCTGACTGAGCAATTTGGTGGTGTTGATGGCAAGTTTGAGGATGGGCTGGGGAGGAGGGTGCTTGATCTTGGGTATGAAGTTCTTGAAGAAGAACCTTGGGGTCTTGAGCATTCAGGAAGTCCTTCAAAAGTGGTTTCTTGCCTGCATATTTGACAGCATCAGTGGGACAAGAATCTGCTAGGTAGCGCTATGTAGCCTGGTAGCAGGTATCTACCCCCCTCTAGGTAGCAGCTACAGTGAGCAAAAAAACTGATTCACAGAAGGTCAAATTTTGCTTGTGGGTCACATTGTGGCCCAGGGAACAAAGGTAAACACGTGGGAATTTGTGGTAACAAAGCTAGGTATCATGTCCTTTACTGTGCCAAACACCAGATATTTGGCCCCCTTTGTTGATTTGTTATTGACTTTAGAAGGGGCCATACTCGATGAATCAGTTTTTTTGCCTGCATTGAAATGGGCCTATTCATATGATATCACATGGCTAAACCTAAGATATTATGTAACCTGCCTTCAAGGGTATATATCCAACCCATGGGCATCAACTACCCCCTGGCAAACATGTCCTCCAACACCCAGCAACTATTGGGACTTTACTCCAAAATGGCAAATCCTGTCACTAGGTGGCTGCCCAGATGCATGTCAGCTACTCTACAGTTCAAAGACTTTACTCCTATGTCAATGACAGCCCACCCAAGCACTCTGGTTGGCACCCAGGGCAGCTCATAGCCAATGATCAATTCCTCCTTGTCAAAGAGTCACCTCTGGAACAGCTGATACTGGCCCACAATTCAAGAGACTTCCAGACCTCATTGCTACCCTCCAAACTGTTATTAATACCTTGAGAAAGGCAGATCTCAGGACTGTCATAGAGAAGAAAAGGCCACTTCTTTCAAGGGCTCATTGGCAGGGGAGCCTTGGAGCACCTGCACTGGACTCTGAAGGACTGGGGCATGGTGAATTGGTCACATGAGACTAATATTAATAGGATGGGGTCAAATGGGAGGGCCTAGGTATGGAAAAAACCTGGGTCTGGCCTGAAGCACAACCATACCAGTGGCTTCTCAAGTTTGGGGGCAGATTCTGGATGGTCTGGGGCTGTCCACCTGCCCAAGGAGTGGATCATATGTGCATGATAGATAGGAGAATGGATGCTGAGCTGCACACTAGCATTCATCAAGTTAAATTCCTGGCTATTGTGGAGTTTTATTGGCTGGACATGGCTTTGCTCACCTTTCAATAGGATAATAACCCTAAAGACACCTTTCAGAAGGCTTCAAAATGGTTCCAATAGATCAAGGACATTGTCTTGAAGTGGCCTGCAGTTTCCCGGCCTCAGGCCTTTTGAATATAGGTGGCAACACCTCAAGTGGCGGCTCAATGTCTATGAGCCCCTCCTGCTGATGTGGATGAGCTTTGGGGGCAAGTGCTGGTGGAATGGGATAGAACACCAAGTAAGGTTTGTAGAAATGTGATTGAGAGCAAGCCCAGAAGGATAGGGGTAGTGATAAAGGCCAAAGAGGCCCAAACTGAGCACCAGCAAAAAAACTGATTCATTGAGTCTGCCTGATTGTAAACTGTATATTAAATTATTGGCTGAGACTGAATTTCTGAACTTTGGTAGAACAAAGGACACGATATCTACCCTTGTGTTCTGAATTTCCCACGGATTTACCTTTGTTCCCTGGGCCACAAATTGAGTCACAAGCAAAATTTGACCTTCCATGAATCAGTTTTTTTGCTCACTGTATATTTTCTGATTATTTACCTAATTATTTAAATATTTAAAATGGATTTTATGAGGGCAAAATTTTTCTTCATTTGTTCCACTTATAGTCCTGTTGTCAGGCTGACTGCTTGTCATATCAAAATGCATTATATATATATATATTTATTTATTTCACTATTTATCTGTTTATTTACATATTTAAAAAGTATTTTTACAAAGCTGAAACTTTTTCAGTGGTTTTCAGTGGCTGTGTGGGAAAAAGAAGCACTAAGTGAGAGGCTGGAGCCAATCACCAATTTATGTCACCTGTCATCTATATATTAATGAAAGATGGTGACAGGTGACATAAATTGGTGATTGGCTCCAGCCTCTCACTTAGCACTTTTCCTCCCACACAGCCACTGAAAAACCACTGAACAATTTTCCCCTTTGTAAATTCCTTTTTAAACATGTAGATAAACAAGAGAATAGTGAAATAATAAATATATCCTATGGTGCATTTAGTATGATGAGTGTGAGCCTTACAACAGGGCAAAAACTTGAAGAAATGAAAAATAATTCATAAAATCCATTTTAAATATCTGAATAATTAGGTAAACAACCAGAAATATATGACATGATATATTTATAATAATGAGCCAGTGTAATGAGCAACAGGCTTGACCAATGACTATTGAATGTGGCACCACCTGCCACAGGCCTTGCCTGAGTCTTCAAGATTACCTTCTAGCATGTGACGAAACCACCATTTTTCCCCTATTTTTCTGATCATTTTGAGCCCCATATCATCTTCCTTTGTCATCATGTGACATTCACCACCTTACAGTCAGGCTCATGTCAGGCTCATCTAATCACATGTCAGGCTCTTACAAATAGCCTTCTGTCCCTTAACCATGTCATTCTCTTTTGCTCCTTACAAGAAGCATACCCTTGTGCCTGGTACACCATTCAAACCTTGTCGCTCTCTTGAGCTCCTGTCATGGCACTGCACTTCTTACTCCCACTCCACACCTTCTTGTTTGTCACACTCCTGGGCTCCTGTCAGGATTACGCTTCTTGTTCCCACTCCATGCCGTACTCTCTGGACCCCTGTCGGGGCCCCTATCACTCTCTTTCTTGGCACTCTCTTTGTGCTCTTGACTCTATACTAGTTTCACGCACCTTGCTAATCATGTATGCTTAGTCAGCGGTTACCTTATGATACATATAAGGTAGGCGACAGCACAGAGGCCCCACCACAGCCACCGGCTTTGACAGGTGGGCGAATTCCTCCCCGCACCCATGCCATGTAGTTACCAAAAAAACTGTAAATAATGTAGAGACCTAAAATAAAATTTTCTGTGATCTCCAAACCGTGCCCGACCCCCTCAGTCCGGCCCCATTATGGAAAAATCGGCTTGTCGGCCCAATGGACTTTTTTTAGGTGAGAACGGCCCTTTCAGGAGTTTTCAATTTTCCGAACCACAGAATTTGTCAGTCCTGCCACGTGGTCTTGCTTTGTATGGCTTGCTTTGTATCGATCTTGCTTTGTATTCTCTAAAGTTACATCGACAACGAAAACTTCCGTATGAACCACTAGACTGAGATCATGGGACACCCAAAGAAATCGACAAGAGCATGACGGATTAATATTTCAAAGAGTGTGAATCACAAGCAGAAAAGAACAGACGAAGATCGGGCACCTACAGAAGCAAGAAACAGCCAAAAAATACCAAACATTCTTGAACGAAATACTCACTGTATCAATGATCAAGAGGAATGGGATGATAGCGGTGAAGAAGAAGCTGTGTGCACAAGCAGCGATTCATCATCGATCGTTTGCCTAGATCGAGGGGACGAGGACAACTCCAATCAGCAGATATCCACAAATTTCAATACAGTCCTCTTCACAGGTCTTGCAAATTGGCAGAAATCGGCTGCCGAAAAATTAGCCTCAAGCAAACAGCCTTGCCACTACTCACGCCACTCAGTCAGGACTATGTATAGAAACAAATCGGTAGCGAAAAAGAATGGACAAACCTTAAAGACCTTTGGAAGCCAGTTGTACACCCCAAAAACTGACAATGATTTGGGCAGAGCTGACAGCCAGAAGTACCACGGCCACCGCCAGATGCTCTGCGGGAGGCGAGATCACACGTTTAAATAGTGTTACAATTATGAACCTTTTTGAAATATAAAACTAGCTACGGATACAAAAAAAAAATTTCGGACCACCAGAATTTGGCAATGTGAGGCTGGGGTGGCTGTGGTGGGGCCTTTGTGCTGTCGCCTACCTTACTGGGCGGTGAGGAACCTGGATTCCTCACTTTGTGTTAGCTCCCCAAACACTTGTGCAACTTAAGTACTTACTCTTACCTTGCCTCGCCTTTTGCCACATAGCAGCACTCAAACATTTCCCAAAAAATTATAATAATTGCCAATATGTGAGTAATTAGTCATGAGCAGAATACTGAAACCAATGCCTTTGTCTTTGGGATCATCCTATTACTTTAAGCACTGCACAGGAGAAACAAGCTATCCCAAGGGCTCAGAAACATCGGAAATGTGTTCACAAAGGCCCAGTACATATTCCTTTACTGTATTATTTGCCTTCTGGCACATTCCAACTCCTCATTCCAAAATCTATCCCTATTCCTTGCCTTCCACAGGTTGCAGCACCAGAGCCACCCCTATATACTCTACCTTTACCTGCACCATCTCATCCATTATCACCACTGCACCCCTTGATCTCCTTTTCACCACCACTCTCACCTCCTGCTATTGCTACTGCTGCCTCTCATGCAGCACCACCTGCACCCAGCACCTTGAAAGCAGGGTAATCTCTCTTGCCATTGACTCTCTCTGTTTGATCATGACTCAGGCCAGAACATGAGAATGTACCCTTTCCTTTGCCAATGGCAGATCCTGATTCCAACTCTGAATCTGCTGTGGATCTATGATCTGCTTCAATTCAATTACCTGTTTATGTTCAACCACCCAGGGGATGACCAAGGGGACAACCTAGGGGACAACCTAGAGGACAAGCAAGGAAGGCCATGCCCCCTGCATCTAAATGTGCCTGTATTCCATACAATAATGCATGGCCACTCCATAGGGTGTCAGCATTTGGGGATTTTGTTTGCTCCTTCTGCCATGTTAAACAGTGGGTAGAAGAAAAGCAGCAGAGTTCAACCATTAATAATCCTGTTTTTACACTCTGTTGTCATGCTGGCAAGGTATGCTCCATTTGATCATTGGGCTTCAGGACTCCTGTATTGATAGTCATATTAGGTGTCTGTTCCACTCCTCAGGGGACCCCCACCTCCCCTGAGAAGACTCCTCTAACCACTTCCAGGAGTATATTCACCAACGTTGCATTTACATCCCTTGGTGCAACAAGTGAGGACGAGTAGTTGACTATCACCTTTTCCTCATTCACCCACTCCTTCTATGTGTTGGCTGTGAACTTCATAATTACCAGCTCCCTCTGCCTGTGGGAGATTGGACTATAACAGCACAACCACTACAGAGGCAGCTTGACTATCACCCTCCAAGAGAGCAGGAAGCTGCTGGAGCATGTAGTGCACAGATGAATGCACAGCAGGTTGCATCTATGAGCATGTTCTGCAATGCATTAATGATGGGGCAAGTGGTCTTTAATGGGTCAGGTGGCACTGGAAAGACTTTGTATATCAGGCTGTTAGTCATGCTATATGTGATCAGGGCAAGATGGTCCTATGTGTTGCATTGCATCAATTACCCCACTCATGCATCAATACTCCATTGGATGTGGAGGATACCTCCTATTGCAATATACTTAGGAATGGCCTCAAAGCAGAGCTTCTCACACAGAATGTTACAGTTATTTGGGATGAAGTTCCAATGCAAGATAGATATTGCATGGAAGCAGTGGATTGCACTCTGAAGGGTCCCTGACAGTTCCAGGCCTTTTGGTGGTATTGTAGTGCTTTGGGGAGGGACTTCAGGCAGTAGTTGAGAAAGGTAGTAGGGAAGATATTGCATATGCATTCATCCAACACTCATACATATGGCAGCATTCCATTTGACTCAAGACATGCAGCTTGGGCAGAGGAAGGATTGAAGAGTGTTTTCAATGTGACTTACCCAGGTATCCCCAATCCTCAGCCAAGGCCATTAAGGTATCTCACAGAGAGGACAATCTTTAGTACTTGCAATGAAGCAGTGGATGGGCACAACCACAGCATTCATGCCAAGTTCTCTGGGGTACCCACACCTTTGCAGGGTATGACAAGGTTGTCCATGAAACTCAGGAAAGGCAAGGGCACTATGCTGAGGATGTGGATGCAGGCTATACTCCTGAATACCCACAGACTGACACCAAATGGCTTCCAAAGGCAAAACTGGCACTCAAAGTGGGATGCCCTGTGATGCTCTTGCATAACCTGGATCCTTCCCAAGGTCTTTACCATGGAACAAGGCTACTGATCACTTGCACCTCCCATATATGTCCTTGAAGGTTGCATTTTGGGAGGTGAGTGTGAGTGTTCATTCCTTGCATCACCCTATACTCATGTCAGAGTGACCCTCCTTTCATCATTGCACACCTTAAATTCCCAGTTTGCATGCCCTTTGAAATGACAATCAACAAAAGCCAAGGACAATCTGTCAAGCATGAAAGGATTGAACTACATATTCCTGTCTTCACACACAGCTAACTCTATGTTGCACTTTCAAGGGCCACTACTAAACAGTATGTTCTATTTCCACAACAGGAAGTGGGGACTCAAACTCAGAACTTAGTGTCATGTATCCAGAATTACTACTGACATAATATTGAATATATATGTACATTGGACATAGACAAGAATCTGCCCTTGGACAAAGGTTAACAGTTTTGCTTGCAAAACCTCAAACAGATTCTTGTTGTATTTCATTGGTATATAGATTTCAAGCCAAAAAAACCATGTACACCCAGGAGCATGTGTAATGCCTTCATTGTCTTCCACTCAGCAGGTGTGAGATGATTCTCTTCCATGTATGTATTGTCTGTAGTGAGTACTGTGATAATGCTCTTGTATTCCAATGCATAATCAATCATATCACACCTCAGGGTCACCCACATTCCGTATTCAGATAGGTGAGTTCACTGTGGTGTATTACTAAGTATCCTAATACTGAAACCATTGAAATTGAGCTCTGGCCAGATTCTGGCCAGAGCGCCAGTTCAGGGCTTTTAGAAAAATTTATGATCGCTGTCATGTGTCATCCGACCGTTGTCGTCATCGTCGTCATCATCATCACCATCGCTGTCTCCCACCCACCGACGTTGTGTCTGTCTCTCCTCAACGCTGCCGCTGCTGCCGCTGTCGCCCCGCCCAGCCATCGTCGTCGCCGTCACCTGTCAACCGGCCACCCACACCGACCACCTGTATCTGTGTATGTCACGCGCCTCACGCGCTTCCAGGGCCACCCGGCCACCCACCTGGCGTTGTGTCTGCCGGCCTCCCGGAAATATATCAGATATTCCCAACACTGCTGTGGCCTGCCGCCCTCATCCATTGCGCCTAAAATCGAGAGTAAAATACATAAAGGTCAGGTTAATTACGCGCATACAATAATGTGGTCGGCACACATATCCGCCAGACTTTTTTTTGTCTATGACTGATAGGGGCCGCACTTTCTCGGAATTTGTAGTAACATGTAGATATGTAGATATGTAGATATGTAGATATGTAGAAAATGTTTATTTTCTTTGCTGATCCTTCTAGCTCAACCTATACGGCTGTCACGTTGTTTGTTCCATCTTGGACCTCACCATTGTCGCGTGCTCCGCTGCTCTGCTGCTCTGCTGCTCTGCTGCCCCACTTTCCATGAGCGCAATCTCAACATCCTGAAAGGTGAGTACGATAGGTCGTCACCCAACCTACAGCTGGAGCCCCATGTTTATCGGTTCTGTAGGACCTTCCCCCCCTCGCCGTGTTCCTCGCCGCCCCTACGCCTCTGTGGGCGCAATCTTAATGCCTTCGGCATTCTGAGAGGTGCGTCTGATATGTTCGTTCGGTAGCTAACAGCTTACCACTCAAAGTCCTTGCTAGGGCTTTGCCGGACCGTGCAACAACCCCAGGGATGACCCTTCCATGTACGTACATTGTACACATATCGCATCCACTTCGCTGATGCTTGTCACTGAACCTACAGCCCGTGCGCCGCATTTATCGGCTCTCTAGGACCCTCCCCCCTCGCTGCCTTCCTCGCTGCCCCTACACTTCCCGGGAGCGACTCTTCCATGTACGTACACTGTACATACACCATTTGCGCTCCGCTGACGCTTGTCACCTGACCTACAGCCCACGCCGCAGCTCTGTAGACTTTCTGCCCCTCGCCGCCCTCCTCGCTGCCCCTACACTTCCCGGGAGCGACTTTTCCACGTACGTACATTGTACACATACTGCAAATGCTCCACTGACGCTTGTCGCCCGATCTACAGCCCACACACCAGCGCTGTAGACCTTCCCCCCCACCGCCTTCCTCACTGCCCTACACTCCCCTGGAGCGAGTCGCCCATGTACATACATTGTACACATACTATATGCGTTCCGCTGACGCTTGTCGCCTGACCTACAGCCTGCGCCCCAGCTCTGTAGACCGTCCGCCCCTCGCCGCCTTCCTCGCCACCCTACACTCCCCTGGGGCGAGTCATCCATGTACTTACACTGTACACACACTATTTGCGCTCCGCTGACGCTTGTTGCCTGACCTACAGCCCGCGCCCCAGCTCTGTAGACCGTCCGCCCCTTGCCGCCTTCCTTGCTGCCCCTACACTTCCCGGGAGCGGCCCTTCCATGTACGTACACTACACACACACTATATGCACTCCGCTGACACTTGTTGCCCGACCTACAGCCTGCACCCCAGCTCTGTAGACCCTCCGCCCCTTGCTGCCTTCCTCGCTGCCCTACACTTCCCGGGAGCAACTCGTCCATGTACGTACACTGTACACACACTATTTGCGCTCCACTGACCCTTGTCGCCCGACCTACAGCCCGTGCACCAGCTCTGTAGACCTTCCCCCCTTCACCGCCTTCCTCGCTGCCCTACACTTCCTGGGAGCGACACTTCCATGTACGTACACTGTACACATACTACTTGCGCTCCGCTGACGCTTGTCGCCCGACCTACAGCCCGTGCACCAGCTCTGTAGACCTTCCCCGCGTCACCGCCTTCGTCGCTGCCCCTCCACTTCCTGGGAGCGACCCTCCCATGTACGTACATTGTACACACACCATATGCGCTTCGCTGACGCTTGTCGCCCGACCTACAGCCCGTGCACCAGCACTGTAGACCTTCCCCGCGTCACCGCCTTCGTCGCTGCCCTACACTTCCCGGGAGCGACCCCCCCATGTACGTACATTGTACACGGACCGCATACGCCTCGCTGACGCTTGTCCTGCAACCTACAGCCTGCACGCCGCATTTGTCAGCTCTGTCAGACGTTCTCCCTTCCTCATTTGTAGTTTTGTAGTTTTGTAGCTTCGTAGTTCTCACAAATGTATTTATTGCTACATACTGCTATATGGAATGGCTGTATCTTAGGGAGAAAAAATGCACTGACCCGATCCGTCATGTGTCATTCCATTCATTCACCGTCACCCGAGGTGTGCCGGCCGAGGCGATGCCATTCATTCGGCCAGACACCCGGTCATCGATCAGGCACCACAAGAAACCACCACCGGAGGAACAAAGCAACCCCAAAAAGAAAAAGTTCTAGCGGGAGTAATATGAATGCTAGAGGGCTCGGATAAATCGGTTTAGAGTACCTTGATAGTGTAGAATTGAAATAAAAAATAAGCTTACAACTGGTACCATAGTAGCTTTCGAGGTATTGGGAACATCGATGCAGCAACATTTCCAGTTCTGCGGCTTGATATATTTGCACCGCGAACGGGAAAAGTAATATTACATGCAGGGGTAACCTACTACAACACG
>Ga0307515_10008248_pt1 | contig 20363 bp, 5 predicted proteins | sample 17_EM_MG_FD_194513 | JGI IMG/M metagenome (GOLD analysis project Ga0307515, IMG submission 194513) | Populus trichocarpa ectomycorrhiza microbial communities from riparian zone in the Pacific Northwest, United States - 17_EM | ecosystem: Host-associated > Plants > Roots > Unclassified | place...
TTTAGTATTTTTACTAAAGAGCAATCTATAAGCTTTAGTTTGGAGGCATTTGTACGAGCCGCTTTAAGAGGCAAATTTTAGGACAGCGAGACTTATATTGCAATGGCAATAGTAAGTAAGGAGGATTTATATTTGTTACGCTAGTTAAGCAGTATTTATATATAGATGGCAACTATAAAAGAAGAGTTGCCAGTGTCGGGAATGAGGTAAGCGGTCGTCACGTGACGCCGCGGCACTAGCGTGGCGAGGAGTCTTAAGCTCCTCGCCCTTCCTCATTCTAATTAAAAAGCATCAACTATCGTATCAACCAGCACAGACTGTTTGACTACGATCCTGGCCTATTCGAATAGGTATCCCTGGTGATACCAACATTAAGTATACCTTATCTTATCTTAAGAATCTTAGTTATCTCTTATCTTGTCTTAAGAATCTTAAGCCTTTAGCCTTTTGCCTTTATTAAGTGGTAAATTAGTACTAGCAATTGTTTGCTTACTTAATCCCTTTAAGATACTCTTCCTACCGTCTTATAAAGCGATAGATGCCGTATTTAACGGTGTTATAATACCCGTTACTAAACCTTGCTCTATAGCGGTCTTAGTTTCATCTTCTATTATAACTTCTTTAAGGTTTACATACTCCTAGTAAGCTACCTTTATTACCTTATTATCTATAAATGTTTTACCTATATTAAACTTATTGTCTTTAATGTCCGATCTACGTAATGGTTTATTAGTTCCTCTATACTTTATAAAATTTAGCTCTTACGGCCAATAGCTTACGCTATACTTAGCGTCTTTATAAATTTAGTATACATTATTGTAATAAAACGCGAAACTTCTAATTAAATACTCTTTTGTCCCTTATAGTACACTATTATCCCTCTGTATATATATGTCTTCTACTATTAGTCTGGTTCCCTTTATTATATAGTAATTTTAATTATTTTTATAATCCCTCGCGAAGTAACCTGGTTTCCCGTAATTTATATAAGCTCCTTCTTTAAACTACTAACTTTGCTATAAAGTCCGCCTAAACGTCTTCTACTACTAAGATCCCTAGTTTAGCCTCTACTCCTTAGTCCTATAATTACTAAATCCTTAACCTTTAGGTTTCTATAGTTTCTTACTCCATCTCTTATAGGTTTCTTTAGTACCACTTAGGTCTATTAGGTCTACGCTATACTATAGTTTCTAACTTAGCTTTAGTTGTTATATACTCTATATCTTATACAACTATAGAACTCTATCCTAACCTCTTTTAGCCTATTCCCTTTGGTAGATCCTATTGTTAATCTTTATCGCTTAATCTATTAAATCCCTTAGGGTGTCCGCATCTTCCATTAGAATAATTATATTTTGGACTTTAGCCTTAAGTCCTTATTTATACTATGCTATAAGCGCCTTATTATTCCACTTAACTTACGTAGCTAATATTTAGAACTATATTATATACTTAATTACTAAGGTTTATTATATAATGTCTTAGAATTTTCTTTTTGCTATAGTTACTGCCTCTAGATCTCTAAATATTTATATAAGTTGCTTTATAAACCCTTCCTAACTTAAGAATATAAACCGCACCTCTTAGTTAGTAGTTGTTATTTTATTTACCTATATTTCCATAAAATAGGGCTTAAACTACTTAAGTGCCCTTCTTAATAGGAATAGTCCTGCATACGCTATTCGATTTATAGGTATTAGTAGTTTCGCTCCTTCTTACGTAACCTTAAAGTATATTTATGTAAGAAATCCTTTAAGCTTTAACCTCTCTTTTAAGAATCTCTTAATTAAAGGTAACTTAATCTTTACTGCCCCTATCCCGTTAATCCTTTATTTAAGTATCGCATTATTCTTTATTAACTAATTAACTATCTCTTATAGTTGTTTAACTGTTATAGGTTGTTATAAGTTAGTATCTGCTATACTAGTATTACCTTCTGACCTTAAAGTAGTTGCCGCCGTTAATGGCGTTGTGGTGGCTGCTTTTAGTGGTATGTTATTCGACTTTCTTGTATTTAATACCGTAACTAGGTAGTAATTATATAATAGAACCTTGTAGCAGGTACTATAATAGGCTTATTAATAGGCTAGGTGTGTAAGTAATGTAATTAAAGTTAATAACGTAATAATAACTAGTGGAGTAATTGCCTAATAGATTAACTCTAATTATATTTTAAGAATTACTATAAAGAAAGAACTATCTAAAGTAGGAACTGTGGTCCTTTAAATATATAACCGTACTCTTAGGAAACCTTCCTTATATATAATATACGTGTACTCTACTTACTTTATTATAGATCTCGCAGATTACATAAATTACACGGATTATATTATATAACTTATACTACCATTCCTCGTCATATAGTTTTACCAGCTCTATTTTAGACCGTGCTTATATTAACTAATTAGCTTCTTTTAACTCCTCTTTAAGTAGTCGTAATATTGTACTTAAAGCGTCCGTAACAACTATAGTACGCTATTAGGTGCTATTTATCCTTATATTTTTTTATATAGAAAGCACACTCCTAATGTAAAGTTTAATATATCTATCTCTATAACCATCTTTAACTTTAGTTAGTAAACCTTAAAGATTAATTTCTAGGTAAATAACTCCTTAAGTTCCGTAAACAACTTCTTTTACTTATCTCCCTATACCTATAGTTCCTCTTTCTTTATTAGTCTTATAAATAGCTTAATACTTACTAACTATTGCGCTATAAACCTTCTGCAGTAATTGTAAAACCCTAGGAATAACCTTAACTATATAACGTTCTCTAGTTCTTACTAATTTACTATAACTTTAATCTTTTTTTAGATCTATACTAAGTTGGCCTAGTTTAATAATAAATTTAACAAAATCTGTCTTCTTAGTAAAGAACTCGTATTTTTTAATTACTACTAGCATCTATTCTTTTTATAGTCTCCTTAAAACCTATTTAACGTGTTCTCCATATTCTTTCTTAGTTATTAAGTAGATAATAATATCGTTAAGGTATACCATAACAAATTAATTTAAGTATTCTCCTAATATATTGTTAATACGCTTTTAAAACGTTACTGGTGCGTTTATAAGCCTAAATTATATAATTTATAGTTTATATAGTTTTTCCTTTAACCTAAAGGCTACTTTTTATTTATTACCTTCCTTAATCCTAATCTAATAGTACGCCTATCTTAGATCTATTTTTATAAAGATTTACGCGTTACCTATTCTATCTTAGATTTTGCTAATTAAGGGTAAAAGATACCTATCCTTCCTAGTAATGCTGTTTAACTATCTATAGTTAATGCATAGCCTTAGTTTGCTATTCTTCTTTAGTATAAATAGTACTAAATAACCCGCTAATAACTATAATGGTCTAATATATCCCTTTTATAGGTTTTCTTAGATAAACTCTTTAAGTGCTTATAACTCCTTTTCTATAAGTTTATAGGTTGGAAAGAACCTTAAACTTATTCCTAGTTTTAACTCTATCTTATAATTCTACGCTATATACTTTAATAGCTTCTTACTTTTTAGTAACTATAGCTTCTTGCCATACTTATAGTATCTTTTTAGTACGTAACTTAGTCCTTTCTTTATTTCCTTATAGATCGCTCCTACTTAGTACTATACTAACTTAGTCTGTTATTATACTTTATATTATTAAGTATTTCTAATATTAACTTAACTTATAACCTAATTAATCCTTAAATTATATTCCTATAACTAAGGCATTCCTAATACTGCCTTATCTTGTTCTAATAGTAAGATATTAAAAGATATTCTAACTAATCTTCCTTTAATAGTTAACTAAATAGGTCCTATTTTAAGATTAGTAATACCTCCTCTATAGGCTATTAGATTTTTTTTAATATTATTACTAATAGATACGGGTGCTCTTTCTGTCTATGCGGTAGCCCTATTCTTTTAACTACTATTAATAAAATATAGTTCCTTATTACTTTACTATCTACTAATACCTTAAACTGTTAATCTTACCAATTATATAAGATTTAATTTACCGTCCGACCTGGTCCCCCTAATGGGTCCACACAGACTAATTCCTATGGGAAAAACCTCCTTATTGAGAAAAACCCCATTTTTAAGTGTACAAAAAACCCCTAGGGGAGACGTAAGAGGTAATATTCCAGATAATATCTATACTACATTAACGGGAGGAAAAACACTGTTAGGTTACTGCTTTAAGACTCCCTTTATACAGGAGTATCTAAATACCTATCTTGCCCTATCTGCTATTTAAACCATCTTTGCTATATTTATATATTGCTTATCTAAGTTATATACCTATCCCTAGCTCCTTTTTTAAGTCTCCTATAAATATCTCCTAATAGATAATACTTGCGTTCCGCCCGGGCCTGTATGCTAAGGTCTCTTATCCATTCCTTTATTAAAGGGTTTCTATAACGGGGTGTATATAACTTAGTATCGCTTTTACCCTAGGGCCTAAACCTAGGCCCTTGTACCTATTTATAAGGTATAGGAGGATAATCTAGTATTTAATAGGGGGCTTAATCCCTATAATTAGATACCTAGGTTACCGGATAATGTTAAAATAGGGGGCCTCTGCTACGCTTAGGGCGCGGATTGCTTGTGTATGTATATAGATGCTATGCGGTATATGTAGTATTCGTAGGAGGGAGGGGGTACGCCGAAGGGATGATACTTGTTGATTTGATGTCTAAATATGTATATTAGAGACGTAGTAGCGATGTTTAAACTTTTTTGCTAAGGCTTACCCCTTAGTGAAAAATCTTTGCACCACCACAACGTCGCTACGCAGGCGCTGCGCAGCTGTATATACGTCTCTGCGTTCGCTCTAGTAGTCTATTAACATGATCTAAATAGAACATTAGTAATAGCTGCTAGGTTCCCGGGCTCCACCGCATAGGGGTATAAAAGTTGCTTTTCTGGAGTCGTTTTTTTAACTAGTCTAGCGCCAAGGCCTATAAAAACTCTGCTGTTCTAATGGCGTCAAGGGTTGAGTATTTAAAGGCCCCCTCTAGCCACAACGTAACGCTGCTGCATTAGTAACAGATAAGATCCTCTCTCTTAGCTTAACCATGCGGACAAGATAAGACGGAAAGGAACCCCCATAGGACCGTATGGGTTGGATCTCGATTTTAGTATTCCTTTTATCTTACTAATTAACTTATAAACTTAGGTGCTGTTCTTAAATTCCTTTAAGGGTCTAAGGCTTTATTACTAGTTCCCTCTAGTCCTATAGGCCTCTATTTTTTCCAACTATTAGCTACTAAATCCTATTTATACTTAGTCTATATTTAGCTAATACTTAGTTTACTTCTTTTCTTTAATATACTATAAATAGGTATTCTTTAAACATTCCTACTACTATTATCTATCTAGGCATTCTTCCGTAAAGAATCTTCCTAGTTAAAGTATTAAGTCCCTATAAGAGGCTAGTCCAACTAAAACGTATAATTATCTAATTAACAGTGTCACTAGTAAGTAAAAGGTAAGTAAAAGGAAGAATAAGTTTCATGTATTAAAGGACAAATGCTTTTAACTACTTTTATTTAAAGACTAATCGCTAGTTCTTCTCTAGAGGGGAACTAGCTTTCTATATATTTCTTCTAAGACGCTAGTAAAACCTTTCGCCCCTAACCTATCTAATTATATTTTCTAGAATATAGATAGGATATAGATAAAAACTCCTACCGTCTTATTGGATATGTACCTCCTAGGGGATTCCGTTATAATTGCCTCCCCTTTTAAGGTCTTAGTCCTCTAAGACTTTACCTCTACTAAGCTTTTATAGAGTTCTAGCTAAAACCACTGGGGAAACCCTTAGTAGAAAGGTACTCTATAATGCGACTTATTACTAGCTCTTTACTAGCGCGGAACTTTACTTTATCTTTTATTCCTCTGCTCTTCTCCTACCCTAGCTCCTTATAGTGCTTTTATAATGGGATTTTAATAGTAGTAATAAAAATTTAGTGGGATTTGCCTCTCTAATTTTGGGAATTTATTATAAATAGATCTGGAGGTTGTCCAGTACGACGCGTTAACTAACTACTATCCCTATTTACCTAAATAGGCTTTAATAATAACGTCTTTTATTTTAATTTCTTTCTATTTATAAGTCGTTGTCTCTCCCTTATTCTTCTATTAATAACACTATTCGTCTTATTCTTAAATAGGCTGTTTTTATTACATCTCGCCTTTTAGCTTCTGCATCTCTAGCCGTACTTTTATTACTACCTTATTATCTTTTTTTAACACGTCTATAAGTAACAGGATCCCTACCTTATCTCTTATAATAATACTAACTTCTTAGAGTATTCTCTTATAATGGCTTATAGTCCTTCTGCGCGTCCCTAGACCGGCGGCAGTATTATTCCTCTCCTGGTAATGCCCTAGATAGCGTCTATTACTTTTATAGCAGTTTCCCTAAAATGCTATTATTGCTATGTTTATGCTCTTACGTAGGATCCTTCCTACATCTATAAGATGCTTTACTCTAACAAAAATAAATCCAAGTGCTCCTATTATCGTAGTAGGAGAAAGACCTGCGTTCTAGTATTTCCCATTCCGTCCTATTCTAGATTTCGCTAATTATGCTAGATCCCTGCTATCTATGCGTATAAGACTTATAGGCTCTAATATACCATCTAAGATTTCCGCTAATATCCTAATAGTAACAGGCGGGGATAGAAGGTATCTTCCCTTGCTTATAGACTCTTTAATTTAATAAGGGTTTCCATTATTATAGAGACGTAATAATCTCGGATATATAGTATCTAGGAGCGTATATGCGAACAGCTTACCCTTATTAATAATAACATTTATACTCTTACGCGGGCTACTCTAGCTAGGTGAGTTTCTCTAGTGATTTACTTAGGAACTGTGCTAACTCCTTTAGCTAACGTCTCTCTAATCCCTGTTTAGACGCCAATTTGGAACCTAGAGATACTAAGGATAGCAATAACGGTTAAGATAAACGTTCTCCTCGCCAGTCTCCCGTCTATACTAGTTCTTTTAGTACCCGTTATTCTAAAAAGAATGTTAATAGAAGTGCTAATACTTCTAAGGATAGAGGAGCTAATAATACCGTTAATAATAACGTTAAGATGAAAGAAGAGGCTCCTATTACTACTGCTAGTATTTAAGTTATTACCTAGCTCTTTCCTTCTTTTTGTAGAATAGCTTTATATAGTGCTTCTTAGGTGCCTCTAGGATGCCCTATTATTGGGAATTAACTTTATACTTTAGGGATGCCTTTATTCTAAGCTTTAGTAACAATCTATATAAACGTAGTGCACTACTATAATCCCTATATATAATAAACAGGTAGTATTTCTATAGGTGCCTTATAATTTCTTAAAATTTCTAATTCTTTATAGGCTATCCTTTTACTCCTCTTTGTATTATTAACTCTACTACGTATCTCTAGTGCCAGGCTAGATACTCTCCTTTTATCCCTAAGGGATCCTTCTAAATCCCTAAGGCCACTTCTTATAGTATTACTACTCCTTCTTAAACAGCGTCTTCTTTAAACAGTATCCCTAGTAGTTCTCCTATAGATCCTTATAGGCTTCCTCTTATAGGATTCTAGGATCCCTATTATAATGGCGAAACGTTTCCGTTCTTAATGCCTATACTTAATCCTATAGTTTTAATTTATGGGGTCTTCCCTATTACTTTACCTATAGCATATCCAGGGCCATTTCTAAATCTTTACCTTTAGTTCTTAGGAAGGTTTTAATTACGGTATCGCATCTTAGCTAAAGGTACTCCTTAGGTTCCCAACTATTATACGCCTAAGAGTATCCTTCCCAATAAACTAAAAATTTGCGCTTCTTCTAGCGCTATCTTTAGTCTAAAATATCTTCTACATTCTATTCTAGTTCCCTATTAATTTCGCTAGGTAGGGGTAATTCCGTACTATTTTTTCTCCAGTATAGCTCTAGCAAGGAAACATAAAATGTGGGATATATTAGATAAGATTTCGGTAATTCTAATTTGTAGGCTTAGTTTCCTTTAGTTTTCCTAACTATCTTAAAGGGTCTGAGCTACTGGTGATCCAGCTTCTTTTTAATGCGTTTTATTTAAATATTTTTTATAAACAGTAAGACTTTATCTCCTATCTTAAATTCTTTTAGTATATATTTTTTGTTATAGTACCTTTTTTACATAGCTTAGGCGTCTAGTAAGTGCTTTTTAAGTTCCTCTCTACAAATTCTTATTTGCTTAATTCTTTCGGACGCTACCAGTGCCTCTCTTTTAGGAATAATGTCCTTAATGTTTTAGGGGTTATTTGCTTTTACCCCAAACAATGCTTTATAAGGGGTCATTTTTATACTACTATAGATGCTTATATTATATACATGCTGCGCTAAAGCTAACCACAATGTCTAATTATCCTATTAATAATTAATATAGCAGCGGAGGTAGTATTCCAATAACGCATTTAGACGCTCTATTAGCCCATCTATTTATAGGTAGAAGGCAGTGCTTATTTTTTACCGTATTTTTAACAAGAGATAGAATGAAGACTAAAATGCACTATTAAATACGGTACCTCTGTTAGACACAATTCCCCTTAGCGTGCTAAATAAGAGCCACCGTTCCAAAAATAGGTCTGCCAGTTCTGCTGCCGTAATCGTTATTATAACAGCAAAGTATCCTAAAAACTTTGTATACCTATTGACGATTACTAGGATAGCGTTAGTAACCTCTTTAGTTCTTATTTTAGTAGGGGGTAAGCCTATAATAAAATCCATTATTAATTCTAATATAGGTCCCTACGGAATAGGAAGCACTAATAACTCGCCGTATAGGCAATACCTGGATATCTATATTCTTTAGCACGTATTATACCTTAATATATAGTCCTTAACCTCTTTAGATATTCCGTCCTAAAAGTATTTCCTTTAAACGGCCTTAAGGGTTCTATTGGCACTATAGTAACCTCTAAGAGGGTTATTATAAAAGACCTTTAGAATTTCGTCTTAAATCGCTTGGTCCTTTAGGATATATATAGCACCCTTAAAGCGTAACAGACCCTTTTAGTTTTACTACTACAGCTTCTTAGTAATTCCAGCTAAGTTAGTCTCCATTATATCTTTCTACCTCTCCCTAGAGGCGAAGGCGTCCCTTTATTAAGCTTAAAGAAGAAAATCTAGAAAGGTTTTGTGTAGATTACTTGCTTTTATTTTACCTGCCGCTATTACGGACTTAAGGCGTGGCATAAGACGTTTTAAACCATTAGTGCTAGTAGATTCTCCTACCGTTATATAGTATGCCACGCTGCGGATAGGCATCTCGCCTATCCCCCTTAGATCTAAAAACTCGCAGCTAATACGCCGTTAAGTTAAAGGTGCCGCGATACCTCTAGCATATCCTATAGAATTCTTACTAATTTTAGGGTACGCTAACTTTATAACGTCTGCTTAGTCTATAACCTAGTCTATAACTATATTTTACGGCTCTACAATTATATCGCTTTGCAGCTATATTGCTAGGACCTCTACCCTACTACGAAATTCTATAGTTCTAGGGAAGGTGTAAGGGATATTATTGCGGACACCTTGGGTTGCCCTTAGGACAACCCCCGGACGCCCCTTGGATAGTCGCCGGTTACGTGCTAAAGGTACATGCCCGTAGTATATAGTCTCTATAATCCCAGAGGCCTTACCTCCTTAAGGATTCGTCTCTCTTACCAATCTATCCTATTCCAATCGTGTCCTTATAGCCCCCTGTCTATAAGATCCCCTCACATTTAAATCCTTCCTACTCTTTTTTAGAAGGGTAGTCGGCTTTAAGGACCAGATTATTTATTTATATCTTTTATTTACAACTACTATTCTCCCTTAAAATCTCGCGACGACCTAAACGGAAACTCCACGGATATCTTATAGAAAGCCGTCGCGTAAAGGCAGAAAGGTCCCTCTAATAGCGAGAGATTGCGATGATATAACCCCCTAGGTAAGACGGCCAAATAAGCCCTAATACTTAGATACTCTAGGAGCTCGAAAACTCTTATATACCTACAGTTACAGCTGTAAAAAACGCAGACACCCTCTATAATGGTTGTAATACTACTAGAAAGTAACTAGAACCCCTCCGGCCCTACCTAGGCCAATTAGAAGATTAAGCGCTAGAGGTAACTCTAAGATCTTCCCCTAAGCTAGAAATGCTAAAGGAATATACTAATGCGTCTAACTAGGGAACTAACCGGAACTCTCCTAAAAGACCACCGGCCTATAATTGGTATAGTAGTGGTATATAGACTGCTTACGAGCTAAGCGGGCCTACCCCTTTAGGTAATTTAAGCTAATTACTAACTTAAGACCCAAGCCTCGTTGGGAAGCCTATACTAGCTACTAGTACTAACACTACCTCTATAGTAGGAGCCTCCCTAGGCCCAAGTTTAGAAGGTTAAGAGCCCTATACCAATCTCCTTTAAGATAGATATTGGGAAGCTGTTGTAAGGCTCTTAAAAGCTATACGGGAGGAAGCCACTAATAAATATATTAGAACCCTTTAAGGGCAAATCTAGATCTGGTAGGGTCTAATCTAAGCTAGGTAAATTCTTTTATAACCTAGTTAAGGCTAAGGGCTTCCTAGGAGCTACCTAGTACCTACCTAAGGAGGTGTGGAAGACTTAGAGAGTTATTTACGCTATAAATAGAAAAAGGATATAGACCAACTAGCTAAGGCCTTTAGTAGTCTAGAACTCCGCCATAGACCCAACGCCTAGTAGTTGGACGATTAGGTTCGTAAGGTAGATAACTTCTTTAAAATGCTAATAATATGAGATAATACCAAAGAGCGTATACGCTGGATTATTAGCAAGATTAAAGACTAATCGCTAAACTAGATTGTACTTAATTAGCTTAATAAAGAACAAATTACTATATAGCTATAGCTATAAACCTTTCTAAAGAAATAGACTTAAGATCTATATATCGTATAATATAATAATGCAGAGCTATTTTAGAATGGGATATAGCTGGACCGCTATAACTTTCGCTAGTTTATAAACTTTATAGAAACTTATGCTTAGCAAATAGATCTAGAGCCCTTTAAAAATAAGAACGGTAGTATCCGTAAAAAGGAGAAGATTGGGTTTATCTGGGCTAGAATTAAGCTAGTAATTTATAATAAAATAAAGCGCGTGGGAGCCCTATTGCGGATTACTATATATATAGATTTTAAACGAGTAGTTCTAAACGCTAAAGATACAGTAAGGAACCAGACCTCTTTTAGTAGGAAGCTAAGGGGTTACTAGAAATATAGGTACTCTAGTAGTAATATAGGGCAGACCCAACCTTTAAAGAAGCCGTTCTTAAAAAGAACTTTAAAAGGGTTAAAGTTAGAAACCTTAAATAACGGGAAAGACTTCTAGGGTTAACCTAATACCTATCCAGCACCTTTACGGGAACACTCTAAGAAGTTAAGAGAAAACTCCGGAAGTAGATTCTATTGGAAAAATAAGTAGGGCAATAACCGTACTAATAATCTAAAAAAAGAAAAGCCCTAGTCGCGGACCTCTTCCGGCTGTAACTAGGGCAAGATATAAAAGGAAAGACTCTTTATATTACTATTAAGCTAGAAATAATACTCCCTATAGGTAAGGTATAATAGTTTTAAGCACTATATAACAGCGGCGCCGAAATTAATCTTATATAATATAATTTGGTAAAAGAGTATAAACTTATCTTATTATAAAGGTGGCGGAAACCTATTATAGGCTTTCTAGATAAGTATTGGATTAAGCTATACAGTACCCATAAGCTTATAGTGTTAGTGGCTAACATATATAACTACACTAAGGTAGTTAGCCTGTAACCCTTCTAGGCGGCTAACTTCGTAGGTTATAACTTTATCCTTAGATACCCTTGGCTGGCAGAAGTAGATCTTAAGATACGCTTTAAGACTAGAGCCTTTAAATAGTAGAACAATAAAGATTTAGAAGGGCGCATATTACTAATAAGCCTAAAGGATATTCTAGAGAATGTAGCCCTAGGTAAAATAGTATACGCTCTATACCTAAAGGAGTATTGGATTTAACCCCTATTTAATAGTAAGATGGGTATAGAGCCTAGTATAGGTAATAACCCCTCTATAACGGAGACCCTATAGGGAACTATTGGATAGGTTATAGAGACATTACAGGGAGGCGGCGATCTTAAGGATCTTATAAGATACTTTAACCGTCATAGGTTACTATAGCTTAAGCAATATACGGAGAGTATACTATAGCATCTTAAGCGCTGCGTTAAGGATTTCCCTACTCTCTACTGGCTACCGTATAAAACAGTGCAATATATGGTGGCAACTATATATAAGCAACTACTATAGCGCACGACGTTGCCCGCGAGTATTCTAAGGAAGCTCCGGGACCTACCTAATAATAATATAGAGGATAAACGCGACCCTAATTTGTTAAATATTTTAATAGGCCTAAGGGACTTACTAAGGGTATTTTCGGGCAGAAGAGTAAAAGTCCTACTACAGAACTTAAAGTACAATTATGTAATTAATCTAGAAGAAGGCAAATAACCACTAAACCTTCCTATCTATAACCTCTCGCGTAAAGAGCTTAAGATCCTACGGGAGTACCTTAATAGGTCACTAAAAAAGGGGTGGATCCGGCCTAGTAAGTCGCCGTTAGGCACACCGATCCTCTTCGTCCTAAAACTAAATAAAACTATAAAGCTATACGTAGACTATCGCGGTCTTAATAAGATTACAATTAAAAACCGTTACCCACTACTACTAGTTAGTAAAATGCTAGATTAACTATCTAGGGCAAAGATCTTTATAAAGCTGGATCTATAAGACGCCTACTATAGGCTCTATATAAAAAAAAAGGGATAAGTAAAAAACCGCTTTTAAGACCTAATACGGCCACTTTAAGTATCTAGTAATGCCTTTTGGGCTAGCTAATGCGCCTATAACATTCCAATTATATATTTACAGAGCCTTAGGGGGACTAGTTGACCGTATATACGTCGTCTATTTAGATAACATCTTAATCTACTTAGAAGACGAGGATTAACACGAGCAACACATCCGCAAAGTGCTGGAATGTTTAGATAATTGGGGTCTCTACGCTAAGGCGTTAAAGTATATCTTTAACACTAAGTAGGTTAAGTTCCTGGGTTATATTATAATGCCTATAGGTGTAGTTATAGACCTAGTACGGGTGTAGACAATCTAGGAGTGGCCAGAGCTAAAGAGCTATTAGGATATTTAAGTGTTCCTAGGCTTTACCAATTTCTATAGGCGCTTTATCTATAACTACTTAGATATTGCCTAATACCTATCTAACTATATTGCGGAAGCTTCCTAAGACTTAACCTAAGGAGTAAAAAGCTTAAAGGCGGTAAGGAAGAAAACTAAAAAGGGACTAACTAAATAGTATAAGCTATGGTTATAGCCTAAAAAGGTTTAGAAGGCCTTTTAGGAACTTCGCGCAAAGTTTACGGAAGCTCTATTGCTACGGCATTTCGACCCAGATTAACTATTAATAATAATTACTAATATATTAAATTTTGCCCTTACTAGTATTCTACTATAACCTAATAGGCACCTAGACACTACCTAGCTCTACTAAAGACCAATAGTATTCTACAGCAGAAAATTCCAGGGACCTAAAGTTAGGTATTATACCCACGATAAGGAACTACTGGCTATAGTTAACTGCTTTAAATAGTAGCAACACTACCTTAAGTATACAAGCTATACCACTTATATACTCTTAGATTATTATAATCTACACTACTTTATAATAATAAAGAAGCTTATACCTTAATAAGCCAGATAGGTAGAGAAGCTTACGCGATTTAATTTTAAGATTAAATACAAGCTAGGGGAAAACAACCCTACTAATAGACTGTTACGACGGCTAGACTATACTAAAGGCTTTAAAACAAGAGAAGGAAAATAGATAATAGATATCTTACTCCCTATATTATAGAACAAGCTCTAGGTATAGAATACTTAAGCACCTATAGCTCTATATACCGAGTCTTAGGCGGTGTAAGCCCTATTAGTTTCTACTAACGTTTTAGCTAGTACCCGGTCCGTTGCCAATAAGGGTCCGAATATACCTAGATAGGACGTCCCCAATATATTCTTAAAACCTAGTAATATACTATCCCTAATTACTAAGCTATCCCCTTAAACTAATAGTAAAGCTATAAAGTAATCGGAACTTAGAGCCCTGTAATAACTAAAGGACTTTAACCTTATAGCGGCCTTCCTAATATACGCGTATTAAAGAGTTATAAGATCTATAGTACTATCTAGTCTTATACTTAGAGTAGTATAGGATAAAATAGCTTTTACCCGGAAACTATCTAAAAGGTTAATAGATCTTATCCGTAAGGTGTAATAGAGGGACGCTTTTTATGCTATCCTTAATACGGAAGTAGACCGGAAATGCAATAGAAAGGAAGCTACTAGGCGCCACCATTAGGAACTAAACCCAATAGGCCTACTACGTAGAGGTAGTAAGGTTTAGGTGCTATAAGAAGCAAATCTACAATAGAAGATTCTTATAAAGAATTATAATAATCCTCTAGGCGGCCACTATAGTTAAGCAAAGACAGTGGAATTACTTTAGCGCAAATACTATTAGCTAAGGCTTAATTAGGAAGCAAAGGAGTATATTAGCTATTACAAGAAGTGTTAAGTATATAAGATCCATATGCATAAGCCATAGAGTCTACTTAAATCAGTTCCCCCCGCTAGTAAGCTATAGCGACATTACGCCATAGACTTTATCATAGATCTCCCGCTATTTAAAGATGGCTAAGAACAAATATACAATTTGGTCCTCGTACTTATTAATAGGTTTTTAAAGTACGTTTAATACCTTCCTATTAACAAAACAATTAACGCACAAGTGCTAGCCAACCTAATTAAGGAGAAATACTTTCTTAAAGTAGATTAGCCGCACTCTATTATTACTAATAGGGGCAGCGTCTTTATAAGCTAGTACTGGTCGGACCTATGCTTCTATTTAAAGATAGACCACCGTTATAGTATAGCTTTTTATTTATAAACGGATGGGTAAACAGAACGCTAGAACTAAGAACTAGAGTCTTACCTATAAATGTATTTAAACTACTAGCAAGACAATTAGTATAAGCTACTTCCGTATACGGAGTACGCTTACAATTTAAAGGAACACGTATTATATAAGTATGCACTAATCCAGATTACCTATAGCGTTTAACTATTTAGGTTTAATAGTATACCTAACAATCACTGGCTAAGGCCGCATAATTAGTTATAGGATCCTATTAGGAAGTCTAAGGACATCCACCAAGGAGTATAAGGATACCTTTAGAAATAGGAGGAGTAATAGAAGCATGCGAAGCAGAGCCTATAAGATGCCTAAGAGTAGCAGAGACTTTAGTATAACCGCAAGCACCAGGACAAGCATTTTAAAGTAGGCGATAAGGTTCTATTACGTTTAACGAATATTAAAACCTATTAACTATTAAAAAAGCTCAATATAAGATACCTAGGTCCCTTTTAAGTTAAGGAACGAATTAGTAAGCTAGCCTATTATCTCTAGCTACCCCTATTTATAGCCTATATACATTTAGTGTTTTACATAAACCTACTAGAGCTATAGCATAAACTACCACCGGAAAAGAACTTTCGTCTAGGCCTAATTAAACACCCTAAGATAGTAGGCAAGCGGTACGAGGTTAAAGCTATACTACGCTATAAGTCTATTAAGAACAAGCTTTAATTTAAAGTTAAATAGCTAGGCTAGCCTATTAAGGACTCTATATAAGAACTAGAGGATTACTTTAATTATTATAAAGATATTCTAAAAGAATATTGGGACTAAGGCCTATAATCTACAAGTCATAGAAAGCGCTCTAATACTACGGTGTTATCGCAACCTATAAAGAAAGCTCGCGAAAAGAGTAAATAGGTTAAATCGGATATAGAACGGATAGGCTCTAGAAACTATAGGGATAGGGCTACAGCCTAGGGCAGGACAGGTCCTTAGCCTTTTCACGTATATAGCATAGAGTTAATAGGGCATTTTGCTAGAATTGCATTCCTATTTATTAATTTATACCAGGAATATTGTTCTTAGGGCTTCTAAGCCCTTTCTAAAAGCCTTACGAGGCCTTCCCAAGCACCTAATTGAGGTCTTTAATTGCTACTATGTATAAGAACGAATCCTAAAAGTCTAAACCACAAATGCCCAATCTGAAAAGCCACTACACCTCATTATCATTAGGAGTAGGATTAGTATCCATCGGGCCACTAAGTAATGGCTAACAAGAATGGGATCTAGATGCCTTAGTAGGCGTATAAGTAGGTATAAAAACAGGGGTAGGACGATAAGGTATAGCTAGAGCAGAGACTCTTAAATACTTAACACTAACATTAGGTCCAAACCAATACTAATAAAGCTCTTAGGGAGTAAGCTTATAGTTAATAAAGACACGCTTAAGCCTAGAATAAACAGAGACGTTAGCTGGCTAGCACAGTCCAGAACCACCGAGACCTTACTACGGCAACTGTTAGTTACCTATCCGCTAGGTACCCAAAGGGTAACCTACCTAATACCGCATTATATTATACTCTTTCGAAACTTAACGGGCATGCGTAAACTCCTTCCTATGGTAGACAGCAACCTTCTTCTTATCACCCCCATCCTGCACCCTATCCTCAGTATACCAACCTTACTCTCGCATTAGGCGTTACTAGCTAGCTTACTAAGAATTATAGGCGGTATAGATAGCTATAGCATAGTCTTAAATGCGACCTAGACGTTTAGCATTAGCGCTTAAATGGGAGAGAGCCCGGGCGATATAGTAGTTAAGGACATTAAAGGAACATTGCCACTTAGGCCTAGGCTATTAAAGTCAGCAATGGAAATCTATTAAGGATAGAAAAGCTTACCTTAACGCAACTGCTACTCTTAGTACGCATGCATTAATTACAAGAACTAAAGGTATTAGATCTAACGTAGTGCGTCTTATTACAAGCCTTTAGAATTCTATTATTAGATTTCTAGTCTTTCGAAGACGTATAAGCAAAATTATTTAGGTAGGACTAGCACTAGTTGCGGGTTAGTAGGGGTTGGGGTTCTATATATAAAGGTAAGGCTAGGATACGCTATAGAATTTACTTAAAAGAGTAGTTAGTAGGAGAACGAAGAGGTATATTAAATTAATGATAAAAAAGAAGAAAATCTTAATGATATATTAAAGATACGTCTAAATTAGACGAAGGTTAATAATGGAAAGTAAGGTGTTAAGGAAAAGGATTAAGCTTAATAAGCAAAGTATCTTTATACTTTACCGTCCAATACCCTTCCGGTAAATAGCCGCAACCTTACCAATATAACTCCGTTACAATAGCGCTATTTAAAAGGAAGGAAACGCGCGTATAAGTTATTTAACTATTACTTCCTTACAAAAACTAACTACGCGGCCGGGGGAAGGCAATTAAGACGTTAAATTAAAGATGTATATGGGTTAAATTAGACCTAAAACGATACTATAGTATTAAAGAACAACGTTATAGACGTTCTTGACAATCGTACAGTAGCTATAATTGCTATTGCGAAATGTCCCTATTTGCTAGGTAGTAGAGCTACGCCAAATATATAGTACAGGACCACTAGATTTAAAACCACATGCACTAAATCTTAAGAGATAAGTCTCTTTAACTAATTAATTGATACCTTAACCGTATCTAATAGCCTAAGGGCAAATATAGGAGCAATGCGTTAGTGACGCAGGGGATTATAAGAAAAGGATTATAAGAAAGGATTATAGACTACATCTTAGCAGTTAAAGACAACGGTAAGCCAAGGCTCTATATATTAAATCCTATACTAAAAGGTTCTACGGAACTATACTGGAACACTAAATTGCCTATAATACTCGTAATTAATTACAGACTAGCATAAAGGCTTAGAAGCAGAGTTGTATAAAAATCCCTATGTTAGCCTAAGTAGTTACCAGTATACTTCTAGTAGGCTTCTAATAGGTCTTTTAGCAATCCTTACATCTTTTCTCTAGTCACGTTTTTTCCTTATTAAGGTTTTTTAGGAGTTTAAAGCAGGGGTTAGATAGATAGATAATATATAGCGGTATACCGACATCTCTCCGATATCTCTCTGAACCTCTTTTAGGACAAGCCCTTATAATCTCCCTACCGTAAGGTAATGGCGATTAGGGGCCGACCGCAAGAAGGGGGGGGGCAATGTAAGGGATATTATTGCGGACACCTTAGGTTACCCTTAGGACAACCCTCGGACGCCCCTTAGATAGTTACCGGTTACGTACCAGAGGTACGTGCCCGTAGTATATAGTCTCCACGATCCTAGAGGCCTTACCTCCTTAAGGATTCATCTCCCTTACCAATCTATCCTGTTCCAATTGTATCCTTATAGCCCCCTGTCTACAAGATCCCCTCACACTAATTCTAGCAGACCTATGCGTTTTCGTCAGCCAGTAAAGCGGCTAAATTATTATTGTTTATGTTAATGATTTTATCTTAATTAGACGGGATATAAGGACGATTAAACTTCTTAAAGAGGCACTTAGGAATAAGTATAAAGTGAAAGACTTAGGCCCAATTGCGTACTACCTAGGTATTCGAATTATAAGGAACCGCTAGGTATAGTTAATTCGACTAGTATAGGACGCCTATATTAGGAAGATTTTATATATATTCTATATAGAAGACTACGCACCGGCCTCTATACCAATTTACCTATCTATAGTAAACTTTAAGCTACGCGAGCCTAAGGATTAAGCTCCGCTAGAGCTGGTAAGACGGTATTAATTACTAATAGGCTCTCTACTTTATCTATATAATTAGACTTAGCCTAATATAGCCTAGGCCGTAGGAAAGCTCTATTAATTCCTATATAACCCTACCGAACCATATATGGACGCCGCGATGTAAATACTCGCCTACTATATAGGGACGATCGACTTAGGTATAGAATTCGGCTTATCCTAAGGGCAGTAGCTACCTTTAAAGGCCTTTACTGAGGCGTTAACTATGGATTATACTACCCCTAATTACAATAGGGAATATAGCGGAAGCCTACTAGGTAATATACCTGACCTATAGCTATACGGCTATAGCGATGCAGCATTTGCAGATGCGGTTAATAGGAAGTTAACTTTTAGCTATATATATAAGCTAGCGGGTGGCCTAGTTTTATATAAGTTAAGTAAGTAGTTAATTCTTATAACCTCTACTACAGAGGCTAAGTATATAGCGATGACGTATGCGGCTAAGGAAGCCTTATAGCTCCGTTAATTGCTTACTAATGTAGGCTATACCGGAAAGAATCTACTACCAATACATTTATATGGCGACAATTAACCAACAATTAGCCTTGCTAAAAGTAATAACTACCACGCACGCACTAAGCACTTTAAGCTATACTAGCACTATATTTATAATAAGGTTTAAGGCGGCGTAATCTACCTATAGTACGTTTCTACAAGTAGTATAGTGGCAGACGGTCTTACGAAGCTACTGTTAACGACTTAGTTTAGGAACTTTGTTAAGCAGCTAGGCCTTGTCCAATGTAATATAGACACTAAATCTAAGTAGGAAATTGTATATAGGCTGGCAAATCCTCAGAGGATACGCTATTTAATGATTTAGATTAATTCTAATAACTTCTAAATAAGGGATGAGAACAATGTAGAGCTCGTAATAAGTGATTAACTACAGCTTAGGGAGAGGTTAAATAGGACCTATAGTATACTTAGAGGATTACGAGGTGTTTTTTAATAATATTATTAAGTTTAATACTAATTTAGGAAGGATCTGCTTCTGTTTTAGTAGAGCACTAGGGGGTATAACAATGGTTCTAGAGGAGTCCTCCATATTCGTTTCTGGCTTATATAAGCAGATTCCCTTTATTTCTATCGTGGTTGAAGTTAGTAAGCAACCACTTCTAACTTAGTAAGTATAGGCCTATATAAGGGCCTATATTTGTTATAGATAGACTTAATCTATATTATATTGTTTAAAGGGTCTTGGCGGGTTTTAATTGGTGAAAGAAATTGGTCTTAGTTACATGCTACCCTATTAAAAATTCCCAACCTCTTTCCTACCCCTTATTACTACTCTTACTTACTACTCTCTACTATATTTACTACCCCAGTTACTACTTCCTACTGCCTAAATGCCTTCCGATTATATATTCTGCGCTACCTATATATAGTATCGCCCTTCTACTAACTTTACAACGAATCGTCTTAGAGCTGCGTATAAGACCTACAAATCTTACAAGGTTAATCCTTTTTTTTACTCTCTTTTATATTACTACCTTTTTATCTAACTCTATATATTTATAGGATAAAAGAAAGGGATAGGTA
>Ga0307515_10008249_pt1 | contig 20361 bp, 16 predicted proteins | sample 17_EM_MG_FD_194513 | JGI IMG/M metagenome (GOLD analysis project Ga0307515, IMG submission 194513) | Populus trichocarpa ectomycorrhiza microbial communities from riparian zone in the Pacific Northwest, United States - 17_EM | ecosystem: Host-associated > Plants > Roots > Unclassified | place...
CTGGCGTCGATGCGATCGACTTCGTCATCTTTCCACCGCGCTGGCTCGCGATGGAGAACACGTTCCGTCCGCCTTGGTATCATCGCAACATCGCCAGCGAATTCATGGGGCTCATTCATGGTGTATACGATGCAAAGGCCGAGGGCTTCTCGCCGGGCGGAGCTTCGTTGCACAACTGCATGAGCGGCCACGGGCCCGACGCCGCCGCATTCGAGGCTGCGAGCAAAGCAGACACGACCCGCCCGCTCAAAGTGGACGACACCATGGCTTTCATGTTCGAGACGCGGTGCGTGATTCGTCCTACCCGGCACGCGCTCGATTCGCCGCTGCTGCAGAACAACTACTTCGAGTGCTGGCAGGGATTGCCAAAGCACTTCAATCCCCGGCAACGATAATTTTTCGAGCATCTTATGGCACTGAACGAAACGCACGACGTGCGATTGCGCAGTTGGCTGGCCTCCGCCAATTTAGCGGACAGTGACTTTCCCATCCAGAATTTGCCGTTCGGGATTTTTCGCCGTGCGGGCCGCGGCGAAGCGTTTCGCGGCGGCATCGCCATTGGCGATCAAGTCATCGATATCGCCGCTGCGCTCGGCGGCGATGTATTCCATGATGCTTCAGTGGTCGCCGCTGCCGAACTGCTGACGCAACCCACGCTCAATCAGTTCATGGCCGTGGGCAGCGATATGGCGTCTGCGCTGCGGCTCGCACTTTCGCGCGCCCTGCGCAGTGGATCGCAACAGGAGAAAGCGCTTCGAGCGTGCCTCGTTCCGCAAACCGAAGTTGAGCTTGCGCTGCCGGCGCGGATCGGTGACTACACAGACTTTTACACCTCCATTCATCATGCCACCGCGGTCGGGCGCATGTTCCGTCCAGATAACCCGCTGCTGCCGAATTACAAATGGATTCCGATCGGCTATCACGGCCGAAGCTCGTCGATCGTGATCTCCGGGCAAGCGTTCAAGCGTCCAATCGGCCAGCTCGCTGCGGGCGGCGGCGGAAATCCTACTCTCGGCCCCAGCAAGCGCCTGGATTATGAGTTGGAATTGGGCGTCTGGATCGGCCCAGGGAACGACTTAGGTTCGCAAGTTGTCATCGGCGCCGCCGAATCGCACATCTTCGGCATGTGTTTGCTCAACGATTGGTCGGCGCGAGACTTGCAGGCTTGGGAATACCAACCGCTTGGGCCTTTTTTGGCCAAGAATTTTGCAACGTCGATCTCTCCTTGGGTCGTCACACTCGAAGCGTTGGAACCGTTCCGCATCGCCTGGGAGCGAGCCGCACCCGAGCCGCAGCCCCTGTCTTATCTGGATTCTCCCGGCACGCGAAGTCGCGGCGCGATCGACATCAGTCTCGAAGTTTATCTGCTAACCGATTCGATGCGCGCGGCGGCGCGGGAGCCGCAGCGCCTGTCGCAAAGCAACTTCAAGCACGCTTACTGGACTATCGCGCAGATGGTCGCGCATCACACCGTGAATGGCTGCAATTTGACGCCCGGCGATCTCCTCGGCACCGGTACACAATCCGGACCTTCGGCGCACGAAGCGGGTTCTCTGCTCGAGCTTTCGGCCGGCGGCAAACAACCGATACAACTTGCAAACGGCGAGACACGCAGCTTCTTGGAAGACGGCGATACACTAATCCTGCGCGGCTTCTGCGAACGCCCGGGCGCTGCGCGCCTTGGATTTGGGTCGGTCTCTGGTAGAGTGCTCGCGGCCGACACTTAGAGACCATTCCGATGATGCGCTTGTACACTTACTTTCGAAGCTCCGCCGTTTTTCGTGTCCGCATCGCGCTCAACCTGAAGGGGCTTAGCTACGAAGCGGTGCCGGTGCATTTGTTGCGCGATGGCGGCCAGCAACATGCGCCGGAGTTCACGCAACGCAATCCGTCGCATCTCGTTCCAGTGCTGGACGACGACGGGCGAACCATCACCCAGTCCCTCGCTATCATCGAGTATCTGGACGAGCAGTATCCAACGCCCACTCTATTACCCAAAGGTGCCGAGCAGCGTGCAAAAGTGCGGGCGCTGGCCTTTGACATCGCCTGCGATATTCATCCACTCAACAATCTGCGCGTCATGCAATATCTGGCGACCGACCTCGCCGTAGACGAAGACAGGCGCAACGCCTGGTCGCGACATTGGATCGCAGTGGGTTTTGCGGCCATCGAGCGCAAGCTCAGAGAGATCGGCTCGGAAGGCGACTATTGTTTCGGTAACTCCGCGACGCTGGCGGACTGTTGCCTGGTCCCGCAGGTATTCAATGCGATTCGTCTGAAGTGTCCGCTCGATGATGTGCCGACGATCCAGAGCATTTACGAGCAATGCATGAAGTTGCCGGCCTTCGAGCGCGCGGCGCCGGCTAATCAGCCGGACGCGGAATAAAAAGCTTAGGTTCCGACAGCCGCTTGCGGATGTCCCGTCCGCCGCGCACCAAATGAGCACTACCGTTAGCCGGTGCTCACTGTTTTGGAGCCGCGGCCGCTGCGCCGGTGCGCGGCGATAGTCCTCTCCATTGCAGCGAAAAGCTTAAAAAAAGCAGCGCAAATCATGATGCGCGGCGCCCCGCCCAGCGTGGCACCGCGCTTGCACTCTATTGCGGGCAGGGGTTTCTCAGGTGCGCGGGGCCGGATTCAAGCCGACAATGCACTGCGACGTGAACCGAGAAAACACTTTGGTGCATATTCGACGGTCGCACCAAAACATTAATGACTGGGGGATGTATGGTCTCTTCGACTTCCAAGCCATCGCGCCGCGCATTCCTGGTTGCAACGAGCCAAGTGCTCAGCGGCACATGGCTCGCCGCGCATTGGCCGGACATTGCATCGGCTGCCCATCATGCGGATGAGAGCGCCACGTCCGACGTTCCTCCGAAATTCAATGTGCTGAGCCCGACGGAGGTGGCGCAAGTGGATGCCCTTGCCTCGCAGATCATTCCGAGCGGCGCCACACCTGGGGCGCACGAGGCGCACGTGGTGGTCTTCATCGATCACGCGCTCGCAACTTTCTTCGTAGCGCTCGCGCCGATGTTTCGCGCCGGGCTCAAAGATTTCCTGCAGCAGTTCGATTCAAAATATCCGGCTGCAAAGGGGTTTGCCGCAGCCCGCGACACCGAGCAAACAGCCTTTCTCGGTTCGATGGAATCCACGCCATTCTTTCAAACCGCGCGCATGTTGACAGTGTTGGGTTATCTCTCGTCGCCAAAATATGGCGGCAACGTGCATGGCTTGGGGTGGAAGGCCATCGGCTTCAGCGATCAACACGTGTTTCAGCCGCCTTTCGGTTACTACGATCGCGAGTACACGGGGTTCGTGCCCTACGACACGGGAAAGCACTCATGACCCGCCGCACCTTTAAGCCCAGCGAGACGGTGGATTTTGTCGTAGTCGGCTCCGGCGCCGCGGGCGGTGTCATGGCTCGAGAGCTTTCGCAAGCCGGGCACAGTGTCGTCGTGCTGGAGCAGGGCCCGCGAATGGAGCCCGCGGACTTCGAGCACGATGAGCTGAAATACTTTTTGCTTAACGGCCTGACGAACGACCCCAAGACGAGTCCGCAGACTTTTCGAACCGACCCGAAGGCGAAAGCAGAGCGACTGCCGCGTGGCAACGCGCTGGTGTACGCGCGCATCGTGGGCGGCAGCAGCAACCATTTCACAGCGAACTTCTGGCGCTTCCACGAAATCGATTTCAATGAGCGCAGCAAGCTCGGCGCCATTGCGGGTACCGGCTTCGCGGATTGGCCCATCACCTATCAAGAGCTCGAGCCGTATTACACCAAAGTGGAATGGGAGGTCGGTGTGTCCGGGCTTGCGGGCGCGAGCCCGTTCGATCCGCCGCGCTCGAAGCCATTTCCCATGCCACCGATGCCCGTGAAATCCTCAGGCGTGCTGATGGAACGCGGCGCGAGAAAACTCGGGCTGCATCCGTACCCCGCGCCGATGGCGATCAACTCCGTGCCGTATCGAAATCGTCCGGGTTGCGTGCATTGCGGTTTCTGCATGGGCTTCGGTTGCGAAGTGCGCGCCAAGTCGTCCACTTTGAGCACAGTAATTCCAGAGGCGGAAGAAACCGGCCGCTGTGAAATCCGTACGCGCAGTTATGTGCACCGAGTCGAGACGGATGCGAAGGGCCGAGCGACGGGCGTCGCCTATTTCGATCAGAGCAAGCAAGAGCAGTTTCAAAAAGCACGTGCAGTGATCGTGTGCGCGAACGGCGCGGAGACACCCCGCTTGCTCCTCAACTCCAAGAGCAACCGCTTTCAAGACGGCTTGGCTAACTCGAGCGGGCTCGTCGGCAAATACCTCATGTTTAACCAGGGCGCCGGTGTGCACGCCGTCTTCGAGCACGAGTTGAACGAACACAAGAGCGCGCAAGTTACGCGTGTCGTGCACGACTTTTATGAAGCCGACCCCAAGCGCGGTTTCTACGGCGGCGGTGGCATCACGGCGCGCATGGGCCCGCATCCAGCCCTTTGGGCGCTGGCGGCCGCGCCCGGCATGCCGCTCTGGGGCAAGGCTTTTAAAGATCGACTCGAAGCGTTCCCGCGCTCGATGCTGGCCGCAGGCCACTCGACTTCGCTAGCGGTAGATACAAACAGCGTGAGCTTGGATCCGCAGTTGCAGGACGACTGGGGCATTCCCGCGATTCGCACGACCTACAAAGATCATCCGGACGACTTGGCGTTCGCGAAGTTTTTGCAGGATCGCGCCTGGGAGATCATGTCCGCCGCCGGTGCGCAGAAGATGTGGCGAGAGGAACTGCACAAGTCGCAGTTCGCCGTGCATCTTCTCGGCACTTGCCGCATGGGCAACGATCCTAAGAGCTCGGTGATAGACAAGTACCATCGCACCCACGACGTGCCGAACTTGTTCTTGTGCGATGGCTCGAGCTTCGTGACCTCCGGCCGCGGTCAGCCGACCATGACCATTCAAGCGCTGGCGTTTCGCGCGGCCGATCACATCACGCGGTTCGCAAAGCGTAACGAGATATAAAAAGAAAGGCGGTGGTTTCGCTACGGACGATATCGCCGCCGAGTGGTACGATTCGCGCATGCCGAATCTGCCACGCTTTCATCTCGCCTTTCCCGTTCACGACCTTGCCGAAGCGCGCCGCTTTTACGGCGAGCTGCTTGGCTGCCCGGAAGGCCGTTCATCGCCGGAGTGGGTTGATTTCGATTTTTACGGGCATCAAATCGTCACACATCTGAGCCCGCCGGAATCCAAAACAGCGACCAACCCCGTGGATGGCGAGAACGTTCCGGTACGTCATTTCGGAGTGATCCTCAGCTTAAATGAGTGGGAAACCCTCACGACGAAACTGCGTGCGGCGAACATCCATTTCATCATCGAGCCCCAAGTCCGATTCAAAGGTCAGCCGGGGGAGCAGGCCACTTGTTTCTTTTTAGACCCATCCGGCAATGCGCTCGAGCTCAAAGCATTCGCGAACGACGCCTCGGTCTTTGCAAAGAACTAACGCGCCGAAACCAGCTTCGGCGCGTCAGCGATTCACTGCCTCGATCAGTTCCCGTCGGCAGCGGGCTCATTCATTGACCACGTCACGCCGTATGCGTCGCGAAGCTGCCCGTAGCGATCGCCCCAGAACATTTTCGACACCGGCATGACGACCTGCGCACCGGCCTCTACCGCGCGCTTCCACCAGGAATCGATATCGTCGACCGGCAGCATCAGATTGAACCCACTTAGCGCTTCCAGCGGATGTCCGTGTTCCGGATAAGCGTCGCACAACATCAAAGAGCCGCCATTGATATGAAGGTGTACGTGCATCGTCCGGCCTTGGTCATCCGGTGGATGGCACCCGACGAGCTTGGCTCCGAACGCGCGCTGGTAAAACTCTCCAGCGGCGATGGCGCCGTTGACGGTCAAATAGGGCACTACGCCGCCGAGAACGGCTGGTTTTACGCACGGGGCGTTGTCTTGAACGGCTGCTGCCGCGGTCGCGCTCATCGTTTTCTCCTGTTCGGCCCGTCTGGGCCTGCGGTAAGTGTTGGATTCCACTCAAGGACGCATGAGCGACGCCGTCTCCGACAGCCTCACGAGTTATTTTTTCACTAGAGCAGCGCCCGAAGCAGTAGCGCGACTCCCAGAGCTAGCCCACTGATATACGTTCCCAAAGCGCCTATCGCGCGAAACGGATGCGGTGACTGGTTTAACTGCGTGGTCATGAGCATGCCCAATGCATGCAACACGCGGCTGATGGTGGCGACAATCACGATCCACGTGACCCAGCCACCTGCGCCGGCCAGCAGGAAATACAGAAACAGGGCGACGAAGAGGGGAATGAATTCGGCCGCATTGCCGTGAGCGCGAATGGCCTTGTTGAGCGGACCCCAGGCCTCGTCGCCGGAGCCAATGCTGATTTTCGAGGCTCCACGCTGCCTCGACACATTGAGCGCCAAGAGAAAATACAGCAGGACCAGGATAGCGGAGCAAAGTAGGTAGACCATGTTGCAACCCTTACGATCTGAGCATATTGATTTTTCGGGAGCCCGGCACTGTACCTAGGTTCGATACGGATTCCTCGACGAATTGACCTCAGACCGTCGCGAGTGCTTGATCGAGATCGTCGATGATTTCGCCGGTGTCCTCGATGCCGACAGACATGCGAATCAGCCCATCCGCAATGCCTGCCCGGACACGCTCATCCTGAGTCATCCCCGCATGAGAAGTCATGGCAGGGCGAGTGAGCAAAGTCTGAACGCCACCCAGGCTCGGAGCGATAGTGGGAATGGTCGTGCGCTTCATGAACGCATCGGCGGTTTGCGCGGATCCTCGCAGCTCGAAACTGAGAACGCCACCGAACCCTGTAAACAACTCGCGCGCTCGCGTATGCCGCGGATGAGTTTCCAGGCCTGCATAGTTGACACGCGCCACCGCCCGATGCGACTGCAGAAATTGCGCAATGCTCAGAGTGCTTTGGTTCTGATAGCGCATGCGCAGCGCGAGCGTCTTGAGACCGCGGTTGAGCAGAAACACCGTATGCGGATCCATGCAGCCGCCGAGATGGTTGAGCTTGTGACGAATGCGCTCGATTAACTCCGCGCTGCCCGCGACCGCCCCGCCGACGATGTCCGCATGGCCGTTCAAATATTTCGTGGCGCTGTGAATGCAGAGATCGAAGCCCGCGGCGATCGGCTGGAAGTTCACGGGGCTCGCGAAAGTGTTGTCGATGATCGCGACCAAGCCATGGGCACGGGCAAACTCGATCACGCCGCGAAGATCTGCAACGGCCAACAGTGGGTTGGTCATCGCTTCGACATAGATCGCTTTGGTGGTTGGCCGCAATGCCTTTGCCCATGAGTTGCGGTCGTCCGCATCGATGAAATCGAATGTCAGGCCGAATTTCACAAAGTCTCGGGTCAACAGATCATGGGTTCCTCCATAGAGCGTGCTCTGCGAAAGCAAGTGATCGCCGGCGGAGAGCACGGTGAACAACGTTGTGGAGATGGCGGCCATTCCGCTCGCGGTGACGAGCGCTGCCTCGGAGCCTTCCAGCGCCGCGAGCTTGCCGTGCAACGCATGATGATTCGGCGTGTTATTGAGGCGGATGTAGCCGAGATCGTGATAGCTCGCTTCACCCGCATACTCGAACATGGCGGATTGAAAGATCGGCATTTCCACGGCGCCGGCGATTCTCGGCCGCGGCTCGCCGGCATGAATCAGTTTCGTATCGAGGGTCTTATACGGGTCGGCCATGCGGGCGGGCTCCTGATGGAATCGGCGGCTCTATGTTGCACCATGACTGGCGGGAGGAGCAGGGGGAAGGTGCCATGGCCCGCACGTACTGTAGCGATCGGTAACCGGTACGGTGCATGCCATCTTCGCTAAGAGCCCTAAGTGCTGCTCGCGCCTGCGCGGGCATCTCGTTAGGATTCGCAAGTGCCCTGGTGATTTGGGAACCCTTTGTTCTCCGGCGCACGAGGCGGCAGGTTACAGGAGTAGCACGTTGGAACCATTCAAAGGCAAGACGATTCTCATCACCGGTGCATCGGACGGCATCGGGCGAGCACTGGCTCTCGAACTTGCCCGCGACCGCCCGCAACTGACGTTGGCCGCGCGGGATGCGGATCGGCTGGCGAGCCTTGCCGCCGAATGCGAAGCGCTCGGCGCGCAGGTCTTGACCGTTCCAACTGATGTGGCGGACCCGGAAGCCTGTCGCCGGCTCGTCGAGCGCTCGCAGAATCACTTCGGCCGCCTCGACGTGCTCGTGAATAACGCCGGCATCACCATGTGGGCCCGCTTCGATGCCGTGACGGATCTCGCCGCGTTTCGCCGTGTGATGGACGTGAATTATTTCGGAAGCTTGTATACAACGGCGGCAGCGCTTCCTCACCTCAAGCAGACGCGCGGATTGATCGTCGCCGTCGCGAGTGTCGCGGGATTGACGGGCGTGCCGCAGCGCACCGGCTATTCCGCGAGCAAACACGCGATGATCGGTTTCTTCGATTCGTTACGCATCGAGCTGAGAGGCACGGGAGTGGATGTCAGCGTTATCGCCCCGGATTTTGTCGTGAGTCAGATTCATCGTCGTGCAATCGGTCCGAATGGCAAGCCCCTCGGTCAATCACCAATGAACGAGGAGCGCGTCATGACGGCCGCGCGCTGCGCGCAACTGATTCGCGGGGCCATGGAAAAGCGGCAGCGTTTGTTGATCACATCATGGCGAGGCCGCTTCGCGCGTTTGTTGAAGATTCTCGCGCCGGTAATGGTCGATGGCATCGCCGCGCGCGCAATCGAGCGCCGCTATTGAGTAACCCGCCTCGAGTCATTTCGCCGGCGCTAGCCCGACGGATCTGGTTGCACGCTCAGCGGTTGGATGTCGCTGAGCCTTTCGGCTGCGGCCCCGAGGCCACACTGCGCGCCGTGGAGCATCTCGGGTATGTGCAAATCGATACCATTCACGTCATTGAGCGTAGTCATCACCACATTCTTTTCACGCGTATTCCGAGCTATCAGCGCGCGCATCTGATGCAAGCGCAGGGCGTCGACAAAAGCGTGTTCGAGTATTGGACCCATGCTCTGTCTTACGTGCCGACGCGCGACATCCGGTTTTTTCTCCGCGCCATGAACGCTTTTCGGCGCGCGCCGAGCAAATGGCACCAATCCGCCACTCCCGCGGCGACGCGCAAGGTGCTCGCGCTGCTCAAGAAAAACGGCTCACTGACCATCCGCGATATCGAGGACGACGTGCTCGTGGAAAAAGATCACGAGTGGGACAGCCGTAAGCCGTCGAAACGAGCGTTGCAGCGAGCTTTCTATGCCGGCATTGTCACCATTTGCGCGCGCGCCGGAATGCTGAAAACCTATGCGCTGACGGATCGCCACTTTGGTTGGGCGAAGCGCCCGAAACCGGCAAACGAGCGCGAGATTGTGCAATACCGGCTCGAACGTGCGCTCCGCGCTCAAGGAATCGTGAGCATCGATTCTGTGTGTTACCTGGATGCACCACGAAAACAAGCCGTGTGCCGCTTGATCGAAGCACAGTGCAAGCGCGGGGAGCTGATCCCGGTCGCGATCAAAGGCGCGGAGAAGACGCCGCATTGGATGGCGCCCGCGTGGCTCGAGAAGCCGCCGGAGCCGATTACCGATAGCGTGCATCTGCTCTCGCCGTTCGACCCTTTGGTCATTCAGCGCAAGCGGCTGCGACTATTCTTCGGCTATGATCATTGCTTCGAAGCGTACGTTCCCAAGGCGAAGCGCAAGTTTGGATACTTCGCGCTACCGGTGCTGGTGGACGAAGCCATCGTCGCCGCCATCGATCTGAAAACCGATCGTGAGCAACGCAAACTCAGAATTCAGAAATGGTCGTGGATCGGTGGCGGCTCGGCGCGCGCGCACAAGCGGCGAATCGAAGCAGCGCTGCATCGCTTCGAGCAATTTCAACTGGCTGGATAAGCAATTCGCATCAGCGGAGAAAGCGAGGAGTCTTAGGCTATGACACACCATCAGGCGCAATGCAGTTGCGGACAACTCAAAGCCACGGCCAGCGGCGAGCCGATTCGGATCTCCGTGTGCCATTGCCTGGCGTGCCAATTGCGAACCGGCAGCCCGTTCGGCGCGCAAGCGCGCTTCGCGCGCAACGACGTAAAGCTGGAAGGCCGCTCGAAGCGGTACGTTCGAACGGCCGATAGCGGCAACACCCTTGAATATCACTTTTGCCCGGAATGCGGCGCGACGGTTCACTATTCGATTTCGGTCGCGCCGGATGTCATCGCCATTCCGCTTGGGGCGTTCGCCAATCCCAATTTTCCCGCTCCCAAGTTCTCCGTATACGAAACGCGCCGTCACGCCTGGGTGGACATCACTGCGCCCGTTGAGCGTTTTGACTGAACGAATACACGGTTTTGGTCGAATACGTCGCGCCTGGCCGCAGCGTCGTTGGCGGAAATTCCGGCCGGTTCGGTGAATCCGGATAGTGCTGGGTTTCCAAGCACAGGGCGCTGTGCTTATCGTAAACGTGGCCGGCCTTTCCCTTGATACCTGTCACATGATTGGCGGTATACAACTGCATGCCCGGTTCCGTTGTGCGCACTTCCATGACCCGTCCGCTATTCGGCTCTTCAACGCGAGCGGCCAGCACCAGCTCATCGCTCTTCCGATCGATTACGAAGTTGTGGTCGTAGCCGCCGGGAAGTTTCACGAGGGCATCGTCGGCATTGATTCGCGGACCGATTGGCGTGAGCTCGCGGAAGTCCACGGGTGTTCCGGCCACACTCGCAAGCTTTCCGGTGGGCAGTAAGGTCTCATCGGCCGGTGTGTAACGCTCGGCATGAATCTGTACACGATGTCCCAGGACATCGCCGGACCCTTCCCCAGCCAGATTGAAGTAATCGTGATGCGTAAGATTCACGACGGTTGGTTGGTCAGTCGTCGCGCTGTACTCGATCGCAAGCTCATTAGCATTCGAAAGGGTGTAGCGCACTTGCGCCGTTAGATTGCCGGGAAAGCCTTGCTCACCATCCGGGCTCGTGCGCTTCAGCAGGAGCGAAACGCCTTTCTCGTCTTTGCCGGTGTCTTCCACCGTCCACATCATTTTGTCGAAACCGATGGGTCCGCCGTGCAAGGTGTTGCCCTTGTTGTTGGCAATGAGCGGGTAAGTTTTCCCGTCCAAGGTAAAACTCGCCTTGCCGATGCGATTGGCATAGCGGCCGATAATCGCGCCGAAATGCGGCGGGTTCTCCACGTAGCCTTCCAGCGAGTCGTAGCCGAGCACGATGTCCGCCAGTTTGCCGTCGCGATCGGGCACTTTGATGGACGTGATAATGCCGCCGTAGTCGATAGCACTGACTTGCATTCCCAAGGCATTGGTCAGTGTGTAGCGCGCGACCGCCGTGCCATCCGGCAATTTCCCAAACGGCTCGTGATCGATGCGGGCTTCGCCCGATACGCTCGAGCCGGACGCGGCAGGTTCGGCGGCCTTGTCTACAGGGGCTGTCGCGGATGGCGCCTCCGATTGTCGACAGCCGGCCAGCACGCTCAGCGCGCAACACAGTGCAACAAGGCTTATACGATTCATCGACATTCGCTTTGCTTCCTTTCGGCCGGCCCCACCTGACCTGGGCAGCGATGCTACCTGAATTAGCGACATAACCCAGACCCCCTTCCGTGCCGCGAGAGAGGCGACCGACACGTCCGGCCTCACATTTGGATATGACGACGCGCGGTGTGGCATGATCCACGAAACGCGCAAAGTGAATGCTGGCTGCAGGCTGGTTCGGGGGCACTTACGCATGCAGGGAAAGACTACGAGTCTCGACATTGCCTACCTGGCGGGCGTGTCTCAGCCGACTGTGTCGCGCGCATTGCGCGGCAGTCCCATGGTCAGCGAGGAAACGCGGCGGCGCATCGAAGAGATCGCCCAGCAGCTCAATTACAAGGTCGATAAGAACGCGTCGAACCTTCGCTGTCAGCATTCCAGTACCTTGGCCTTACTGCTGTTTCAAGATGCGACGGCCGACGATTCGCTGATCAATCCGTTCTTCCATTCCATGCTGGGCTCGATCACGCGCGCCTGTGCGCAGCGCGGCTACGACCTGCTCATTTCGTTTCAACAACTTTCCGGCAATTGGCACACGGACTACGAAGACAGCCGCAAGGCTGACGGCATCCTGTTGCTCGGTTATGGCGACTATCACGAGTATCGCGCCCGCCTCGAGCAACTCGTGCGGCAGGGTACCCATTTCGTCTGCTGGGGAGCCGTGGCAAACGATCAGCCGGGGCTTTCCGTCGGCTGCGACAACTTCCAAGGCGGCTATGCAGCCACGCAGCATCTCACTGCAATGAATCGGCGGCGCATTGCATTTCTCGGCGCCGCATCGAGCCACTATCCGGAATTCTTCGATCGCTATCGCGGTTACTGCGAAGCGCTCGCGCACTCGGGGCTCGTTGCCTCGCCGTCCCTACAGATCGACTCGATTACCGTTGAGCACTCCGGGTATACCGCGGCGCGTGAATTGTTGGCGCGAGGCGAGCCGTTCGACGCCATCGTTGCCGCCAGCGATCTGATCGCCATGGGCGCGTTACGCGCCTTGCAAGAAGCGGGAATCGAAGTGCCCAGCGCGGTCTCCGTTGTGGGCTTTGACGACATTCCCGCGGCCAGTCTCACGCATCCGCCGCTGACCACCGTAATGCAGGACACGCGCATGGCGGGGGAAGTGTTGGTGGACACGCTGCTGCGATCCATCCGCGGTGAGCCGGTGGAAAACAAAGTGCTGCCGACTAAGTTGGTCACCCGGCGTTCGTGCGGAGCCGGTGCCGCACGCTGAGCGCTCGGCCTTGAATGTCTAAGCCGCTCGTCGAACTTCAGGCTGCGGCACGCGTAAGACAAATAACCCCGCCAACACGAAGCTCAATCCGCCCAGCACGAGGGCGTAAATCGGTGCGCCGCCAAACAGCGCCTTGAGCAAGAATCCCAGCACGCTTGCCGCGACGAGCTGCGGAATCACGATGAAGAAATTGAAAATGCCCATGTAAAGGCCCATCTTGCGCGCGGGCACGCTGTCCGAGAGCAGCGCATACGGCAGTGACAGAATCGAAGCCCACGCGAAACCCACGCCGACCATGGAGACCAGCAACATCGTCGGATCGCGAATCAGATGGAACGAGATCAGCGCCGCTGCGCCGATCCAAAGATTCAAGAGATGACTGACCCTCAAGCCCCAGCGCGCCACCGCCAGGGGAATGACGATGGCGGCCAAAGCCGCGAACCCGTTATACGCAGCGAAAAGCACGCCTACCCAATTGGCGCCTTCGTTGTAGGCATCCGATTGAGGATCACTCGCGCCGAAATGCACTTGCGTCACGGCGGGCGTGGTGTAGATCCACATCGCAAAGAGCGCGAGCCACGAGAAGAACTGCACCGGAATCAGGCGACGCATCGCATCGGGCATATTTTGCAGATCGACCATGATGGTGTTGAACATGCCCGGGCGTTGACTCGCGCTATGCACCCACAGGCCGATGCCCCACAGCAATGCGCCAACGAACAGCAGATACAACTGCGCGTCGAGTCGTAAAGATCGAACGAGCGCAAGGCCTGCCAGACCGATAGCCAACCAAAGCAAACCAGCGCGGTGATTTTTTCGCGTATTGGGCGGGTGCGGAAGAGTTTGAATCGGCTGCGCATCGGCGAATGCCTGCAGGGCTTCGGGCGGATACTCGCGAGATCTCAGAACGGTCCAGCCGATCGCACAGAACATCACCAGAGCGCCGATGTAAAACGCGAAACGAACCGTGTCGGGGATCGCAGGCCCGCCTGCCGAAGCGTCGACGTGATTACTCACGCCCGCCATCGAAAGAAGCCAAGGCAGCATGCTCGCAACGACCGCGCCGATGCCGATGAAAAAGCTCTGCATCGCGTAACCCGTTGCGCGTTGCGACGGTGGAAGCTGATCGCCAATGAAGGCGCGGAACGGCTCCATCGACACATTGATCGATGCATCCAATATCCACAGCAACGCCGCGGCAACCCACAAGGCCGGCGCATGCGGCATGGCAACGAGCGCCGCGGCGGACAGGATGGCCCCCACCAGAAAGTAGGGTCGCCGACGGCCAAGGCGAGTCCATGTTCGATCCGACGCGTAACCGATGAGAGGTTGCACGACCAGACCCGTCAGGGGCGCCGCAATCCACAAGATCGGGATGTCATCGATGCTCGCGCCGAGCGTCTGAAAAATTCGGCTGACGTTGGCGTTCTGCAGCGCGAAGCCGAATTGCAGCCCCAGAAACCCCAGGCACATATTCCAGATGGGCCAAAACGACAGGGGCGGTCGCGTGCCGCCCAGAATGGTCGCGTGGGGTTCGGCCGAAGTACTCATCTGTTCCGACAGTGCGATCGTTTGGGACGGGCCGAATTGAATACGTATGCGAGCTCGCCCGTCGTATGAATACGTATGCGTTGGATTGGCATTCGGCGATGCCCGGCTAACACTGTCGGCCCATCACTGGTCGGTATCTCGGGCAGCCAGAACGTTTTTGCCAACGAGTAGCCTACCGACGAACGTCGAGGGGGATATCGTGATGAAGCAATCCAACAAGCTGGGCCGCGCGCGGTCCGTAGGCCCTTTGCGGCCTGAAGTGTCGCTGACAGCGACCGGCTGCGCGCTACTCATGCTGGCGGGAACCGCCGCCGCGCAGACCGAACAAGCCGATCCGAAGGCCGAGCAATCCACGGCGCAGAGTGCAGACAGCACCGCGACGGAAGGCGAAATCACAGTTGTCGTCACCGGCATTCGCCGCGGCATCGAGGATGCCATCGCGCTGAAGCGCGAGTCGAGCAGCATCGTCGAAGCGATTTCCGCCGAAGACATCGGCAAGCTGCCGGACACGAGCATCGCCGAATCCATTTCGCGCCTTCCGGGTCTCACCTCGCAACGTGCGGAAGGGCGCGCATCCGCCATCAGCCTTCGCGGCACGGATCCGGGCTTCACGACCGCTTTGTTGAACGGCCGCGAGCAGGTGAGCACGGGAGACAATCGCAACATCGAGTTCGACCAATATCCGTCCGAGTTGTTGAGTGCGGTCGTAGTCTACAAGACCCCTGACTCGCAGCTCGTCGGCCAGGGCCTGGCGGGCACGATCGATTTGCGAACCACTCGGCCGCTCGACCTGAGCAAGCGCGCCATCGTGTTCAATATTCGTGGCGAGCGCAATTCGCAGAACGATCTGGGCGCGGATTCCAAAGACGACGGCTATCGCGTGAGCTTTTCGTATATCGATCAGTTCATGGATAACAAGTTTGGCGTTACGTTCGGCTACGCGCGACTGGATTCGCCGCTTGCGACCCAAGGCGCCGGAACGTATGAGCCGTGGCATGCGAACGGCAACCCCGCTGGTGGAGACTTGAACCCGGATGGCGTGGTGAATCCGGGCGTCGGTGCGGGTACTTTCATCACCGACGGAATCAAAGTGCGCAGCGACATGGGCACGAATCGCCGCGATGGTGCGATGGCCGCGTTTCAATTCAAACCTAACGATGCGTTCGCCAGCATCGTCGATGTGTACTACACGAAGCGTAAACAGAAGGACAACGCGCGCAGCCTCGAAGTGAATCTCGGCAACTATCCTTCCCCCTGCTGCGATGGCAGTTTCCCGGCCGGCACGGTGTTTCAATACTCGAATCCGACAATTGTGAACAACACCGTCGTCGCCGCGACTTTGAACGAGCGCGTGCCCCTGGCTCGCAATTTCCTGTTCCGCACCGAGGATGAGATTTTCGCGACCGGTTGGAACAATCAATGGACGAACGATGTTTGGACGCTCAATGGCGATGTGAGCTATTCCAAGGCCACTCGCGACGAGCAGCAGTTTGAAACGAATGCGCAGTACGCGCCCATCGCCAACGCGGCGGCTGGGGCGCCGCGCAATGTCTACGACACCGGGCAATTCTCGATCAGCCGAGACAAGATGCCGGTTCTGACCTTCGATCTGAACTACGCCGATCCTGCGAACGTGCAGGTGGGTCCGACAATCTATGGCGCGGGTTACACCAAGATTCCACACGTTACCGATGAGCTGAAATCGGTCCGCGTCGATGTCGGCCATACGCTCGGAGGTTGGTTCTCCGGTGCATTGGTGGGCGTAAATTACGCGGATCGAACCAAGGACAAACTGCAGCCGGAAGGCAATCTGTCGACGATCGGCAATGGCTATTACCAGATCGGCAGCGAGAGCCTACTGTCACCGACGAACATCTCGTATGCAGGCACCGGAGCGGTTCTTGCGTGGGACGTGCCGAGCGTGCTCGCCACTTATTATCAACCGATCGTGTACGGCAGAGCGGGCGATCCTAACTTCGACTATCTGATCGGCAAGAACTGGACTGTTGAAGAGAAGGTCGCCACGGCCTATCTCAAAGGCAATCTGGATCATGAGCTGTCGTCGATCGTGACTTTGAAAGGCAACATCGGCCTGCAAGTCGTGCGCACGGATCAAAGCTCGGACGCATTGTTTAAAGACAATGCAACCACTCCCGGGGTCGTCCGGCCGCGCACGGATGGCAAGAAGTTCACGGACGTGCTGCCCGCGATCAACCTGGCCTTCCTGCTGCCGGAACGCCAGGCCGTGCGCTTCGGCGTGGCTCGCGAGTTGGCGCGCGCTCGCATGGATCAACTCAAGGCTTCGAGCGAGTTCAACTACGGCCTGTCATCCAACGCACCCAGTGGATCGGGCGGTAATCCGCAGCTCGATCCGTGGCGCGCGAATGCGGTCGATCTGTCTTATGAGAAGTACTTTGGAAGAAACGCGTATGTTTCTTTGGCGGGCTTTTATAAGAAACTGAAGACTTACATCTTCAACCAGACCACGGGCAACTACGATTTCTCCGGCTTCATTGGGGATTTGCCGCCCGAAAGCCTGCCGCCGGGCTTCGTGACGACCGGTTCCTTCACGGCGCCCGTCAACGGCAGCGGCGGCGATCTCAAGGGCTTCGAGCTTTCCATGTCGCTCACGGGAGAGTTGTTCACGGATGCGCTGCAAGGTTTCGGTACGATCTTGAGCTACTCCCGCACCTCGAGCGGCATCACCATCCAAGATCCTCCGGGGAATAACTTTCTTACCGGCAATGGCTTGGGAAATATTCCACTGCCGGGACTGTCGAAGAATGTTTGGAACGCGACCGTGTATTACGAGCGCGCCGGCTTCTCCGCGCGCGTCGCGGCGCGTGCTCGCTCCGAGTACATCGGCGAGGTTACGAATTTCGCCAACGATCGGTCGTTCAAGTTCGTGAAGGGCGATCAGATCACGGACGCGCAGCTCGGCTACGAATTCGGCGGCGGCAAGCTCGATGGCGTATCGGTGCTGTTCCAAGTGAACAATCTGACGAACGAACCTTACATCGCGTACGCCCTCGACGAAACACGCCAGCAGGATTTCCAAGAATACGGCCGCCAGTTCCTGCTGGGTATCAACTACAGGCTATAGGTTCCTAGTTTGCACCGAGCCCCCCGGTTGCTCCGCTGCGTCTCGCCGTGTCTGTTCGTCCATGGCGAGCGTGGCGGAGCATCCTTATGTACTCACTTTTTGCCGATCACACAGAAAGACTGACGGCGGTAGATGGCATGAAGAGCATGCGCCACGCTTCATGGATTGCGCTCGGTACCATTGCGCTGACTGCCGCGATGAGTCCGCCGAACACATCTGCGAATGCCGAGCAAGTTTCGACCCGCGAGACAAGCTTGCCACCGCAGGCGACGGCCGATCGCGCAATGCCTACTTATCGCGAGCGCTTGCCTCAAGATGAGATCGTCTACTTTCTCCTCCCGGATCGATTTGCCAACGGCAATGTTTCGAACGATCGCGGTGGGTGGAAAGGCAATCGCTTAGCGACCGGGTTCGACCCCACTTCGAAGGCCTTTTTCCACGGTGGTGATTTAGCGGGCTTGGTCGCGCGGCTCGACTACATCCAATCTCTCGGCGCGACCGCCGTTTGGCTTGCGCCGATTTTCAAGAACAAGCCGGTCCAAGGTCCGCCCGGAAAAGAGTCCGCGGGCTATCACGGCTATTGGGTCACGGACTTCACGCAAGTCGATCCGCATTTCGGTGATGAACGGCAGATGCGGGAGTTTGTGACAACCGCCCACGCGCGCGGCATGAAGGTCTATCTGGATATCATCGCGAATCACACGGCGGACGTGATTGGGTTTCGCGAGTGTGCGGAGCGCGCTTGCCCGTATCGATCTAAGGCCGAGTATCCCTTCTCACGGCGCGGCGGGCTGCAAGGCGAAGCGATCAACGACGGCTTCGCCGGAGATGATGGCGCAAATCAGACCCCGGCGAACTTCGTGAAGCTCACGCGCGCAGACTTCGCTTACACGCCGCACGTCCCGCGAGGGCAGGAGCGCATCAAGGTCCCGGAGTGGTTGAACGATCCGCTCTACTATCACAATCGCGGCGACACTGTGTTCAAGGGCGAGAGCCTGGAGTACGGCGACTTCAGTGGACTCGACGACTTGATGACCGAGAATCCGCGTGTCGTTCAAGGCTTCATCGAGATTTTCGGCGCCTGGATCGATCGTTATCGCATCGATGGTTATCGCATCGACACGGCACGGCATGTCAATGCGGAATTCTGGCGCGCATTTGTGCCGGCCATGTTGCAGCGAGCCGCCGCCAACGGCATACCTAACTTTCACATCTTCGGCGAAGTATCGAGCACCGATATCGATGTCGCGGCGCTTGCGCGGTTCACGCATCTCACGAAGATGCCTGCGGTGTTGGACTTTGCTTTCGCGAACGCAGTGCGCGCCACTGTCGCGGGTAGTGCGGGCACGGAAGTGCTGGCGCGAGTATTTGCCGATGACCCGCTTTATGAGGGTGGCGAGCAGGCCGCGTTGCAGTTGCCGACTTTCATCAGCAATCACGATATCGGGCGTTTCGCCTGGTTTGTGCGCAACGATCGGCCCGGGGCAAGCGATGCTGAAGTGCTGAAGCGAGTGACGCTGGCGCACGCCATGTTGTTCCTGCTTCGCGGCGTGCCCGTTGTCTACTCCGGTGATGAGCAAGGGTTCGCCGGCACCGGAGGGGACCAGGACGCGCGGCAGGATATGTTCGCGACACAAACGGCCGTCTATCAAGCCGACCGGCGAGTGGGTGTTCAGACGCCCAGTCGGGGCGATTCGTTTGATCCAGGTCATCCGGTGTATCGCGCGATTGCGCAGTTGTCAGCGTTGCGGGTCAGCCAGGAAGGCTTGCGTCGCGGGCGTCAGATTTCGCGCGCCGCGTCGGAGACGCCTGGGCTATTCGCCGTATCGCGCATCGACCCAACGACAGGCCGCGAGCTCCTCATCGCTTTCAATACCAGCACCGCGTCGGTCGGCGTTCCCGTGCAAGTGTCGGCGGCGTCGCTGCATTTCAAAGCGCTGCGTGGAAACTGTGCCGCCGATGCGGCCGCGCCCGGAAGTGTTGTCGTGACCGTTGCGCCGCTCGATTACGTAGTCTGCGCAGCGCACGAGTAAATTGTGAGCGCAGCACCGATCCCGCAGTCGCGCTCGCACACCTCGCAGCCCTGGTGGCGAGGGGCGAGCATCTATCAAATCTATCCCCGCAGTTTCGCGGACTCCAACGGCGACGGGATCGGCGATCTGCCGGGTATCACGTCACGCTTGTCTTACATCGCGTCGCTGAATGTAGGCGCCATCTGGCTTTCGCCTTTTTTCCCGTCGCCGATGAAGGATTTCGGTTACGACATATCCGACTATCGAAATGTCGACCCCATGTTCGGCACGCTGGCGGACTTCGACGCACTCGTCGAGCACGCCCATGCCGTGGGGCTCAAAGTCATCATCGATCAAGTGTTCTCGCACACATCCGATGCTCACCCGTGGTTTCAACAAAGTCGCTCGAGTCGAGCGAACGCACACGCGGACTGGTATGTGTGGGCCGATCCCAAGCCGGATGGCTCACCGCCCTGCAACTGGCAATCGGTTTTCGGCGGCCCCGCGTGGACGTGGGATGCGCGGCGCGGCCAGTACTACCTGCACAATTTTTTGAGCCATCAGCCGGACCTCAATGTACACAATGTAGTCGTGCAAGATGCGCTGCTCGATGCCGCGCGCTTCTGGTTGGAGCGCGGTGTCGACGGCTTTCGGCTCGATGCGCTGAACTATGTGATGCACGATCCGACTCTCCCAGACAATCCCCCAGCACCGAACGACGGGCGAGCGCGTACGCGACCGTGCGATTTCCAACTGCCGCTGTACAACAAGTCACATGGCGAGATCCCGCGTTTCATCGAGCGTATACGCAAGCTCGTCGACGGTTATGCGGACCGTTTCACCGTTGCGGAAGTGGGCGGAGCGGATGCCGAAGTGGAGATGAAGCGCTTCACGAGCGGCGCGACCCATCTTCA
>Ga0307515_10008250_pt1 | contig 20361 bp, 19 predicted proteins | sample 17_EM_MG_FD_194513 | JGI IMG/M metagenome (GOLD analysis project Ga0307515, IMG submission 194513) | Populus trichocarpa ectomycorrhiza microbial communities from riparian zone in the Pacific Northwest, United States - 17_EM | ecosystem: Host-associated > Plants > Roots > Unclassified | place...
GTCGCCGGCGCCGAGCAGCGCGGTGAGCCTCGCGGCGGCGGCGTCGAGCCGCCGGTCCGCGCCCGCGGCGGCGCCCACCTCGGCCCGGAACGCCGCCAGGCTCTCCGGCTCGCGGCGCAGCGCGCGCAGCACGTCGAGCGCCTGAACGTTGCCGGAACCCTCCCAGATCGAATTCAGCGGGGCGTCCCGGTAGAGCCGGGGCAGGCTGGACTCCTCGACGTAGCCGTTGCCGCCCAGGCACTCCAGGGCCTCGCCGACGACCGCCGGCTGGCGCTTGCACACCCAGAACTTGCCGACCGCGACCGCCAGGCGGCTGAACGCCCGCTCCTGCGCGTCGCCGCGTACCCCCCGATCGACGGCCCCGGCGAGCCGCAGCGCGAGCGCCGTCGCGGCCTCGGACTCCACGGCCAGGTCGGCCAGGACGTTGCGCATCAACGGCTTGTCGATCAGCGGGCCGCCGAAAGCGGCCCGGTGCCGGGCGTGATGCACGGCCTGGACCAGCGCGGCGCGCATCCCGGCGGCCGAGCCGAGCACGCAGTCCAGCCGGGTCATGGCGACCATCTCGATGATGGTCCGCACGCCCCGACCCTCCTCGCCGACCAGCCACGCGACGGTGTCGTCGAACTCGGGCTCGCTGCTGGCGTTGCTGCGGTTGCCGAGCTTGTCCTTCAGCCGCTGGATCCGGAACGTGTTGCGGGTGCCGTCGGGCAGCACCCGCGGCACCAGGAAGCAGGAGAGCCCGGCCGGGGCCTGGGCCAGCACCAGGAACAGGTCGCACATGGGCGCGCTGGTGAACCACTTGTGGCCGCGCAGCCGGTAACTGCCGTCGGCGGTCGGGGCCGCGGCGGTGGAATTGGCGCGGACGTCGGAGCCGCCCTGCTTCTCGGTCATCCCCATGCCGGCGAGCAGGCCGCGCTTGGTCGCGGGGGTACGCAGCCCGGGATCGTACGCGCGGGTGGTCAGCAACGGCTCGTAGACGGCGGCCAGATCCGGGGCGTTACGCAGGGCCGGAACCACGGCATAGGTCATCGAGATCGGGCAGGAATGGCCGGCCTCGACCTGAGCCCACACCAACAACCCGGCGGCGCGGGCGACATGCGCACCGGCCCGGGAATCCGCCCACGGCGCGCCGGCCAGGCCCTCACCCACGGCGACCTCCATCAGCCGGTGCCAGGCCGGGTGAAACTCGACCTCGTCGACGCGGTGGCCGTACCGGTCATGGGTGAGCAGTCGCGGCTCGTACCGGTTGGCCTCATCGGCCCAGCGCTGCGGCTCGGCCTCCCCGCCGAGCTTGCCCAGCCGATGCAGGTCGTCGCCGGCCCAGCCGGCGCCCTCCCGAGCGACGCCCTCCAGCAGGGCGGCATCCGCGGCGATGTCGTAGCCGACCAGCGGCGGCGGCTGGTTGACAACCTCGTGCGTAAACGCGCTCATGTCCCCAAACCTAGGGCGCCGACCAGGTACGGGCCATAGCGGCGATGCGCTCGGCGACGCCATCGGGATCGACAACCTGGTGCAGATGCTGGCCCGGGATCCGTTCGACGGCCCACCCCCGGGCGGCGGCCTCGTTGGCGACCTCCTCGTAGGGCGGCCCGAACAGCAGGTAGCCGCACGGCTGCCCGTCCCACCCGGCGGGCACCGGGACCTGCTGCTCGTAGTAGCTCAGCGGCAGCCGCGGCTGCTCGGCCTCCACGATCTCGCGGACCTCCCGATCGGGCAGCATCGGCGCGACGTCGGCCTCATCGAACCAACTGGTCCACGGCGGCAGCCGACCATCGACGGCCTTGCCGCGCAGAAAGTCAAGCTGATCGGGCGTGACCACCGGGGTCGACCCCTGCCGGGCGGGCAGCGCCGCGTCCACGAAGAGGCAACCGGCGACCGGGCGCGGCGCCTGCGCAACGATGGCGGGCACAAACAGGCCGGCGTTGCTGTGCGCGACGAGCACCACGGGCCGGCCGGGCGGCAGCCGGGCGAGCTCGGCGCCGACCAGGTCGGCGACGCGCGGCCAAAAGGGCGGCTCGGCCTCCGCGACACCGGTCAGCGACGGCACGACGACGGTCGCGCCCTTGGCGGTCAGCCGCTCCGCCACCGGCGCCCACGTCGACGGGCCAACCGACGGGCTATGCACAAGAACAAAGGTGGCGTCCATGGTCCTCACGCTCCCGGAAACAGCCCGCCGTCGCCAGCCGGCGCGTGACGCCCTGAGCGAAACAGGCGCCGCACCGTCCGTCAGCGCTTGTCGGAGTGGCCGAGATCGAGCTCAGGTGCGATCCGATCCCGTACCAGTCGCTTCAGCTGCGGAAGATCGGGAAAACCCTGCGCCTTACGCGACCAGATCAACTCATCATCGAGCCTGACCTCGAATACGCCGCCGGTCCCCGGCACGAGCGCCACCTCCCCGAGCTTGAGCTGAAACGTGGTGAGCAACTCCTGCGCGGTCCAGGCCGCCCGAAGCAGCCAGCGGCACTGCGTGCAGTATTCGATCTCCAACCGCGGTTGCTTCGTCGTCACGGGCACGTCGAGGAGACTAGTTCAAAGATCGGGCAGTCAGATGGACGGTGTGTGTACCATCGCCCCGAGCGAAACCGCGGGCGCTGTCGAGCTGACCTTGCGGGCCGGCAGGCGTCCGGTCGCGCTGCCGCCCGCGCCCGCTCGGCGGCAGACGAGGATGCACCGGTCAGTTCTGGTGAGTTACCGTAGCGTCGCGGTGCCGGGTGACAAGGGCGCGAAAGTAGTCGAGCCTGGGGAAGCACCGTAGCCGCTTACTCAGTGCTTTCCCTCGCGGGCGAAGCTCGGTTCCGCCGCTTCCAGTCGCGGTACCGAGATGCCCAACCGTCGTGCTTCGGCCAGGGTGTCCCGGCAGACCTCGCGCGGCTCCTCGGCGTCGGGGTCGGAGTGCGCCGTGAGGCTCACGCGCGCGAGCGGGACATGAGCAGTCAGCCAGGCGAACGCGGGTGCCGTCAGCCAGGTGGGCGCCCGGAACAGCAGCACACCGCCCCGGTGCCGTCGCAGGTCGAGGCCGCGCGCCTGGAGGAGCGGCAGCAGCTCGCGGCCGGCCAGCAGCGCCTCGCGCAGGTCGCCCGTTGCCCCGGCCAGTTTGGACAGGGAACCCAGCCGCAGGCCCTGCGAGAACAGGCCGGCATTCGATACGAAATGGACCCACAGCCAGCCGCGGAAGTCAGGCTGCTCCTTAATCCGGAGCCCGGCCTCGCGAAATGCCTGGCGCACGGCCCGTTCCCGGTCGGTCGGGGGCTGGCCGAGTGTGCCGAAGATGACCGACGGCAGCAGTGCCCCGTGGAGCACGCCGTCCGCGCCGAAACCGCCACCGGCCTGGGGAAAGCCCCAGGCGATCCGGTCGACGGGGAGTGCGCCGATCGCGGCCGGCGGCTCGGTCCAGATGTTGCCGAAGACCAGCACCGTGGCCTGGCCGACACGCGGCGCCAGGAAGGCCGTCGCGCCCGCGAGGCGGTGGTGCGGCACGCTGAGCACGATCAGGTCAAAGTCGTGGTCCGGCTCCAGCGCCTCGCGGTAGCGCGCCGGCCACTTCTCGACGACGCGCTGCCCCCACACCCGGCGCCGCGCATCGAGCAGGTCGAGGTCCACTGCGTCTCCGTACGTCGCCGCGCGGCCCGGCCGGACGTAGAACTCGACGTCATGTCCCGCCTGTTGCAGGGCCCAGCCGTAGACAGTGGCGATCACGCCTCGGCCGAACATCAGGATCTTCACGCTGCACCTCGTGGGGTCCGATAGAATTGGAGGTCATCTCCATTTTCCAAAATATGGAGGTCATCTCCATTTGTCAACGCGAGGTAGCGCATGACCCCCGACAAGCCGCTGCGGGCCGACGCCCAACGCAACCGCGATGTCCTGATCGCCAAGGCACGAGAGGTCTTCGACGCCGGCGACTTCTTCGACCTGCGCTTCGATGACTTCGCCAGCCTGGCCGGGGTGGGCACCGGCACGCTGTACCGCCACTTCCCCACCCGAGAGGCACTGGCCGAGGCGGTCTACCACGGGGAAGTCGCCGCGCTGTGCAACCGCGCCCGCCAGCTACAAGCCACGCTACCCGCGGCGGAGGCTTTGGCGACCTTCCTACGCGGCATGGTCGACCACATAGATGCCCACGAGGGCCTGGCCCGGACGCTGGCCACGCTCATGGCCGATCGCTCGGGTGCCCTCGCCGAGGGCAGCCGGGCGCTGGAGCAGGCTGTCACCGACCTGGTGGCCGCCGCCGTGCAGGACGGCGCCGTTCGCGACGACGTGGACGCCGGTGCCGTGATGATGGCACTGCATGGCATCGGTGCGGCCCATGACCGCCCCGGTTGGCGGGCCGAGGCCGACGGTGTCATCACCCTCGTGCTGGACGGGCTGCGCCGGTCGCACTCAGGCGACAGCCAGCCCGGCGTGTTGAAGTGAGACTGTCTTTCTGCACAGGAGGAATGCACGCCGGGAATCGCAGGCTACGGGTCCAGTCGTGAACCACGCCGAGAGCCTCCGACCGGCTGGTGGCTCAGCCATGATCCCCATGCGCGCTCACCGGCAGATAAGGTGTTGAGCTTGTCCTTGTTTGCGGGCGATGAGGGCAACGTCGTAACTGTGTCCGCCGAAGACCCTTAGCGCTTGCGAGAGAGCCTGACGGCGACCGCGGCAAGGGCCACGCCGGCCAAGGCGGGCCCGCCGATGATGGCCGTGAGGTCCACCATGGCATCGGTGTCGTGATCGATGTAGCCCTCCTCCAGGATCAGCGTGTAGAGAAGGAAGACGCTGCAACACAGGAGAGCCGCCGCGGCCGTGAACAGAAAGGTCGGCCAAGGCGAGCGGGACACGAGAGCCTCCATTTTGTCGTCCGGGGTGAGACCGTGCGGCACGGGGCGAACCGTACCAGCGACGCCGCCGCGTCGCGGCCCTGATGATCGCCTCCAGCGCGGCCGCAAACCGACTTCCGCTCTACTCCGCGCCCTAAATCTCCCACGTTCACCCGGTGGGGAGATTTCGCGATACGCAGGGTCATCCACCCTCCGGGTGCTATGTGGACAGACGGCGATGATGTCAGATGTGTAGTTCGGCGCGGAATGCTGTTGTGGCGTTGCCGGCTATGGATGCCAGGAGCGCGTTGTTGGATTGCGTCTGGACGGAGACTTGGACGTTGCCGGGGCGTTTCATGGCCGATCCTTGTCGGCCGGTGAAGGTCAGGTGGCCGTTGGGTGCGGGGACGATGCCGTGGTGCACCAGGTACGCGCCCAGTGGGCCGTGCCCGTTGCCGGTTACCGGGTCTTCGGCGATGCCGATCGCGGGCGCGAACATCCGGGCCCAGGTGAGCACGCCCGGATCGCGGGTGGCCCGGGTGAAGACGAAGAAGCCGTTGCTGCCCACCTCCGCGCTGAGCGCCGTCAACCCGGCCGGGTCCGGCCGCAGTCCGTCCACGATGGCGCGGTCCCGCAGCTCCACCAGGACCTTGGAGTGCCCGGTCGACACGACCTGGACGGGTCCGGTGCCCGCCAGGTCACGAGCATCGACGCCAAGGGCTCGGAGGAGTCGGTCTACCTGGCCGCTGTCCAACTCGGGCCCGAAGATTGCTGCCCCCTGGTGCATGCCGATCCGTATCCGGCTGCCGTCGCGGTGGATCTCCACTCGCTGCAGTAGGCCGCTGCCCGTTTTTTGCACCAGCGGGCCCGACGGCAGCCCGTACTCGACGGCTCGGGCGTAGTGCGTCGCCACGGTGGCGTGCCCGCAGGTCGGTACCTCCGTGGTGGGAGTGAAGAACCGCACCCGTACGTCGTGGTCGGTGGCGTCGGCGGGCAGCACGAAGGCCGTTTCGGAGTTGTTCAACTCCCGTGCCACCGCGAGCATCTCGGCGTCCGTCATGCCGTCGGCCGTCAGCACCACGCCGGCCGGGTTGCCGGTGAGCGGGGTGACGGTGAAGGCGTCGACCTGGTACAGGATCCTCATCGGCCCTGGACCCGCCCTGACTCAAGAGCGAGCCGGACCAGGGTTCGGACCGCGGATCCGGTGCCGCCGTTCGGGGTGTAGCCGTACGGTTCGCCCTCGTGGAAGGCCGGTCCGGCGATGTCCAGGTGGGCCCAGGGGGTGCCGGCCGGCACGAACTCCTGGAGGAACAGGCCGGCGACCAGGCCGCCGCCCATTCGCTCGCCGTAGTTGGCGATGTCGGCCACCCGCGAGTTGAGGCTGCTGCGCAGCTCGGTCGGCAGCGGCATCGGCCAGGCTTGCTCGCCGGCCCGGCCCGCCGCGGTCAGGACCCGGTCGCGGAAGGCGGCGTCGTTGGACATCACTCCGAACAGGTGGTTGCCCAGGCCGTACCGCATGGCGGCGGTCAGGGTGGCCACGTCCACGATCGCGTCGGGTCGGTCCTCGCCCGCGCGTACCAGCGCGTCGGCGAGCACCAGGCGTCCTTCGGCGTCCGTGTTGAGCACCTCGACGGTTCGGCCGCCGTACATGCGCAGCACGTCGCCGGGGCGGACGGCGGAGCCGGACGGCATGTTCTCGGCCAGCGCGAGCCAGCCGGTGACGTTGACCCGGAGGCCGAGCCGGGCGATGGCCAGCACCGCGGCGAAGACGGCCGCCGCGCCGGACATGTCGCGCTTCATGATCTCGTTGGCGCCGACCGGTTTCAGCGAGATGCCGCCCGAGTCGTAGGTGATGCCCTTGCCGACGAAGGCGAGGCTCGCCGTCGCCTCGGGGTGGGTGTGCGCGATCCGTACCAGCCGTGGCGGTCGGGCCGAGCCCTGCCCGACGCCGAGGATGCCGCCGAAGGCGCCCGCGGTGAGCGCCTCCTCGTCGAGCACCTCGACCGCCAGCCCGTACTCTCGCCCGGCAGTGACCACGGCGGCGGCGAAGCTCTCCGGGTACAGGTCGTTGGCCGGCGTGTTGACCAGGTCGCGGGCCCGGTTCAGCTCGTGGCCGAGCACCCCGGCACGCCGTACGGCGGCCTCGGCGTCCGTCCGGCCGTCGCGGTCCACCAGGATCGCCAGCTCGCGGATCGGGGTCGCCGAGTGGTTGCCGGTGCGGTACGCGGTGAAGGCGTAGGCGCCGAGGAGGCCACCCAGCGCCACCGCCTCGACGGCCTCGGGCGTCCCGGTCGGCAGCGCCAGGGCGACCGTCCCGGCGCCGGCCAGGGTCCGGGCGGCAACCCCGGCGGCCCGGCGCAACGCCTCGGCGCCGTACCCGTGGTGGTCGGTGGCTTCGCCGAGGCCGACCGCGAGGACCAGCCGGGCCCCGACGCCGGCGGGCGCAAGAAGTTTGACCGCCTCGCCCTCGGCGCCGGTCGCGCCGAGGGTGCCGAGGAGGTCGGCCAGCGTGCCGTCGAAGGTTGCCGCGCCGGGCGCGAGCACCGGCCCCCGGGGCCCCTTGCCGACCCCGATCACGATGCAGTCCGCGGCCAGCGATGCGGTGGGGGTGGTACTTACCGTCAGTGCGGTCATCGGAGTGCGTCCTGCTCTTGCTTGACGGGCCGGCGGGTCAGGCCGACCCCGATGAGGACGACCACCATCCCGGCGGCGATCCGGAGGCTGAGGCCCTCGTCGAGCACGATGGCCCCCAGCGCCACCGAGACCACCGGCAGCAGGTAGCCGACCGTCGCGGCGTTGGTGGCGCCCTCGGCGGCGATGATCCGGTAGGTGAGGTGGAAGGTGACCCCGGTGGCGACGACGCCCAGGATCACGACGACGATCAGCGTCTTCGGGTCGATCTCGATCGGGGTCAGGCCGCCGGCCGGCAGGGTCAGCGCGGTCAGGCCGGTCGCCGCGATGAGCTGCGCCGCGGACAGCGAGATGGTCGGGATGCCCTTGCCGACCAGGTGGCGGCCCATGTAGGCGAAGCCGACGGCATAGCTCGCCGCCGCGGCGACGATCGCGAGAGCGCCCCAGCCGACCGGCCCGGTCGTCTGCCACGGAGCGAAGATCAGGATGACCCCGGCGAACCCGAGCAGGAGCCCGACCAGCCGGGCCGGCCGCAGTCCGCGCTCGGCGCCGAGGACGACGCCGATCAGCAGGGACCACAGCGGGGTGGTCGCGTTCAGCACGCCGGCCACCCCGGAGTCGATGGTCTGTTGGCCGATGCTGAACATGGCGAACGGCAGGGCGTTGCAGAAGAACGCGGCCACCACGATGTGGCCCAAGGTGGCCCGATCCCGGGGCAGCCGTCGGCCCGAGGCGAGGCACGCGATCACCAACGCGGCCGCGCCGAGCACGCACCGGCTGAAGGTGACCTGGACCGGCGTCAGTCTCTCCAGGGCCAGCTCGATCCAGAGGAATGTCGACCCCCACAACAGGGCGAGTACGCCCACCTGCGCCCACGTCCATAGCTTGCTCATGCCGCAAACAGTGCCGGAGCCGACTTGAAAGAAAAAGCGAAAGATTCTGCAGAAGAGTTAAGCTCTGCTACATGCTCGACGTGAGACGAATGCAGGTGCTGCGGGCGGTGGTCACCAGCGGGTCGGTGACCGCGGCGGCGGCGCACCTCGGCTACACCCCGTCCGCCGTCAGCCAGCAGGTGGCGGCGCTGGAAAAGGAAGCCGGGATCGCGCTGCTCGAACGCGTCGGCCGGGGGGTGCGGCCCACGGCGGCGGGACGGCTGCTCACCGGGCACGCGGCCATCATCGGCCAACACGTCGCCGAGGCGGAGACGGCGCTGGCCGACCTGCGCGCGGGGCGTACCGGTCGGCTGGCGATCCGCTATTTCGCCTCGGTCGGGCCGACCCTGCTGGCGCCCGCCCTCGCCCGGCTGCGGCGCGAGCACCCCGGCGTGACGATCGACCCCAAGCTGAACGATTCGGACGATCCGCTGCCGGAGGTGGAGCAGGGCGACGCCGACCTGGCCATCCTGGTCCGCCGGCCGAGCGACGACACTCGTCAGGGCATCCGCGTGGTGCATCTGCTCGACGACCCGTTCCAGGCCGTGCTGCCCATCGGACACCCGCTCGCCGCGCGGCAGGTGATCGACCTGGTCGATCTCGCCGGTGAGCCGTGGGTCGGCAGCGAACCGCCCGGCCCCTGCCTGGAGCCCATCATCGACGCCTGCGCCGCGGCGGGCTTCACACCGGACTTCGTCGCGAGGTCGGAGGACTACGCCACCACTCAGGGATTCGTCGCCGCCGGCCTCGGGGTCAGCCTCATCCCGCGACTCGGGCTGACCCGCCATCCGGGCGTCGCCATCCGCCCGGTCCGCCACCCCGAGCCGATCAGGACGATCTACGCCGCGGTCCGGGAGATCTCCCTGGCGCAACCCGCACTGCGCGCGCTGATCGATGCCCTGATGGACGCCGCGAAGTCCGAAACGTAGCTCAGCGGTGCCGGCGGGCGATCGCGTACAGGTCCCGGGCCGGGCCGCTGAGCTGCTGCCCGGCCGGCCAGATCGCGCGCAGCTGCCGCTGCAGCGGCATCGCCGTCGGCACGGCGACCAGGGTCCCCGCGGCCAACTCTGCGATGACGGCGAGGGAACTCAGCACCGCCGCGCCGCTCCCGGCCGCCACGGCATGCTTGATCGCCGTCGTCGACGACAGCTCCAGCAGCGGGGCCGCCGCCACCAGCGGCAGCAGGGCTTCCTCGAAGGCGCGCCGGGTGCCCGAGCCGGCCTCCCGCGACACCAGCGGCGTCTCGGCCAGCTCGGCCGGAGTAACCCCGCGCCGCCGCTTCGACCACGGGTGCCCGGGCGCGACGACGACCGCCAGGCGGTCGGTGGCGACGGTCTCGGCGTGCAGCCCGGCCGGGACGCCGGGACCCTCCACGAAGCCCAGTCCCACCTCGCCCGCGCCGACCGCGGCCGCCACGTCGGCGGAGTTCGCGGCCCGCAGCGTCACGCTCAGTCCCGGATGCCCGGCCCGCAGCGCCACCAGCCACGGCGGCAGCAGGTATTCGGCCACTGTTTGGCTGGCGGCGACCGCGAGGCGGCTTTCCCGGGTGGTGCGCAGCGCGGCGACGCCGGTGGCTAGCGCGTCGGCCGCGTCCACGGCCGCCCGGGCCCAGTCGGCCACCAGCGCGCCCGTCTCGGTCAGCGTGGAGCCGCGGGGGGAGCGGTGCAGCAGGGTCAGGCCGAGCCGGCGTTCCAGCTCGCGGAGCCGGGCGCTGGCGGCGGGCTGGGAGATGTGGTGCGCGGCCGCGGCCCGGCCCACGCTGCCCAGCCGGGCGACGCTGAGCAGCAGGTCGAAGCCGGTGAGGTCGGACACCTGCGGGGGCAGAGGCATCACGGAAGGTTATGACCTCAACGGGGATCGCCCGGCACCGGGCCGGCTGGAAACGCCTGGATCCGTGGCGGCTGCGCGAAACAAATCGGCCGCCCGGAGAGGACTGGCCGTTCGTCGGACCTCGGTCGGGCTACGCCGTAACCATTTCGGCCACGCGGGTGGTCGGCAGCGGCCGAGCCGAGCAGCCGTTTGATGGTCTGCGGTGCGCTAGTCGCTCGATCGGGTCATTGACCTGACTTCGGTTGGCGTCAATTCTATGGCGGTTCCGAAACCCGAGTTCACAATTCCGCCCGGCGCGTGACGGAACTGTGCGCCGAGATGTGTCGGAGGGGACAGCAGGATGAAGCTCAGTGCCGGTTCGGCATCGGCCAGGGGTGGGCACACGATCCGTGCTCGCATCATCCGCATGGTGGCGCCGCCTCTCGCGGCCATGGTGGCGCTGCTGACCGTCTTCTCGGTCGGCGAGATCTCCAGCTATCGTGCGGCCGCGGCGACCGAGGGCAGAGTCAGCGTCATCCTGGCCCTGCAGAGCCTCGTGCAGGAGTTGCAGAACGAGCGTGGCGTGACGGTCGCCCTGCTCGCCGGGAACACCGAGTTCCGCGCCGATGTCGGCCCGGTACGCCAGCGGGTGGACAGCCAGCGAGTCTCGGTGGGATCCCTGCTGGACGGCGGCGACCCGCTCGAGGAGCAAGCCGCCGAGTCCGTCGGCAAACTGGACGGCCTTGCCAAGATGCGCGCCACCACCGACACCGGAGAGGCCGACAAAGCCGACACCTTCGAGTTCTACACCGTGTTGATCGACGAGCTTTCCGAGAACACCCGCCACCTGGAGATCGTGAGCGACGACCAGCTACGGCGCGGCGCGGAGTCGGTCGAGCAGCTGGTCGAGGTCAGGGAGGCCACAGCGCAGGAACGGGTGTTCCTGCACGGGGTGTTCTCCGCCGGAGGCTTCCGTGCCGGTGAGTTTTCGGAGTTCCTCAACATCATCGCCGCCCGGGACCTGTTCCTGACCGAGCTCGACGAGTTCGCCAGCCCGGACACGGCGGCTGCCATGACGAGGCTGCTCAACACCGAGAGCGCGGCCCGGGCCCGGGCCCTGGAGCGGACGGCACAAGCCTCGGGCGACGGTAAGAAGCTGCTGGTCAACCCGCAGGCGTGGTGGTCCGCGCTGGGCACGGTACTGGACGATCTGACACAGCTCGCGCTGCGGGTCGGCGAGGACACGCAGGCCCTCTCGGAGACCCTGCGGGAGGGCGCGACCGCGCGGACGGCGTTGCTGGCGATGGTGGTCCTGCTCTGCCTGGCCGGATCGGTTCTCCTGGCGACGGCCGGGACGAGGTCGCTCGCGGGACCGTTGGTGACGCTGGCGGGTGAGGCGACCCGCCTGGCGCGCGAGCGTCTGCCGGAGGCGGTCCGCCGGGCGGTGGCCGGCGATGCGGAAGGGCCACCGGACCCGGTGCCGGTGACGCCCGGCGCGACCAGCGAGGTACGCGAGGTGGCCGACGCGTTCGAGCTGGTGCAGGAGACGGCGTACAGCCTGGCGACCGAACAGGCGCAGCTGCGCCGGGCGAGCGCGGAGTCACTGGCCAACCTCGGCCATCGCAACCAGAACCTGTTGCGCAGGCAGCTCGGCTTCATCACCCGGCTGGAGCGGGAGGAGTCGGATCCGACCGGACTGGCGAACCTGTTCGAGTTGGACCACCTGGCCACGCGCATGCGCCGCAACGCGGAGAGCCTGCTGGTCCTGGTGGGCGCCGCCAGCCCGCGGCAGTGGTCCGGGCAACAGCCGCTGACCGACGTGATCCGGGCCGCGGTGTCGGAGGTCGAGGAGTACCGCCGGGTGATCCTGCGCCGGACGGACGAGGCCCTGGTACAGGGCTGGGTCGCCAGCGGCCTGGCGCACATGCTCGCCGAGCTGATCGAGAACGGCCTGGGTTTCTCCCCGCCGGACGTGGAGGTGGAGATCCACGGGCGGCGGCTCGGCGGCGGCTACCTGATCGCGATCTGCGACCAGGGCGTCGGGATGAACGAGGACGAGTTGCAACGAGCCAACCAGCGCCTTCGCGGCGACGGCGACTTCCTGATCGCCCCCGCCCGGTTCCTCGGCCACTATGTGGTCGGCCGGCTCGCGGCCGAGATGGGCGCCCAGGTGCAGCTGACGCCGTCGGCGGTGACCGGAGTGACGGCCCGGATCCAGCTGCCCGCCAGCATCATCGTCGATCCGACGCCGGTCGCCGCCGCGGGCGGGCAGCAGCCGGCCCCGGCACACGAGCCCTATGCCGGCGAGGAGCCGGTGGCTGTCCCGCGGTACGAGCCGGCCGAACTCAATCCGACTCAGATCCCCTCCCCGCGGATACGGCCGCGGGCGCTGGACGTCGACTACGTCATCGTGCCGGAGCTGGCGTCTCGGCAGGCTCCGGAGGACACCTCGACGAGGACACTCAGCCTTGGCTTCGAGCCGAACGCGGACGAGTTCGAGCGTACGCAGAACGGGTTGCGCAAACGCGCCCCGCGCGAGCACCGGTCCCCGCCGGCGGTGCGGCCCACCCCGCGGGCCGAGCCCTCGCTGCCGGTCGCCAACTCGCCCGCCGAGGTGGCCGCCCGGATGGCAGCGCTCCGCGACGGTGTCCAGCGCGGCAGCGCCCAGCACGGGGGCCGACCGTGACCGGCCCCTTCACCCGCCGACCAGAAGCGATATCGGAGGAAACTCATGAGCGCGGAAGCGCCGTCAATCGATCGGCACCAGCTCAACTGGCTGCTGGGCAACTTCGTCCATCTGACGCACAGCGTCCGTGATGCCGTGGCGGTGTCGTCGGATGGGCTGCTGATCGCCAGCTCCGACGGGTTGAACCGGGCTGAGGCCGACCAGCTGGCCGCGATCGTGTCGAGCATGGCCAGCCTGGCGCGCAGCGCGTCCCGCAAGTACGACTTCGACGGCCTCAAACTGGTCATGATCGAAATGTGCCGTGGATTCCTGGTGATCTCGACGATCGCGGGTGGCAGCTGTCTGGGCGTGGTGGCCGGCGGTGACAGCGATCTCAGGTTGGTGGGTTACGAGATATCCGTGCTCGCCGACCGGTTCGGTGACCTGTTGACTCCCGCGCTGATCGCCGAGTCAAGGCAGAACCTGCCGCAATGACATCGGGATCGTGGTGGTCGAGCGGGTCGGGGCCGGGGGAGGAGGACCCGATGGTGCGCCCCTTCATGCTCACCGGCGGCCGTACTCAGCCGGTTCACGACGGGCTGCGGATCGAGACGCAGCTGTACTCCGCGCCGGCCGCGTTGTCCGCTCCGCTGCGGTTCGAGGCGCGTCGCATCGTCGAACTGTGTCAAGCGCCGATGTCGATCGCGGACCTGTCGGCAGCGCTCGGCGCACCGTTGGGCGTGGTGCGGGTCATCGTCGCCGACCTGATAACCGAGGGATACGTGCTGCTGGGGAACGCGCCGGGTGAGTTGTCCATCGCGTTGATCGAGAGGATCAGGGATCGTGTCCGGGCGCTCTAGCCCCAGCGCGGCGACGGCACCGCTGCCGGTCGCCGTGAAAATCGTCGTCAGCGGCGGTTTCGGAGTCGGCAAGACGACCTTCGTCGGCGCCATCTCCGAGATCGAGCCGCTCGTGACCGAAGCCGATATGACGGAGAAATCCGTCGGCGTCGACGACACCTCCGCGGTCTCTGGCAAGACGACCACCACTGTCGCGCTCGATTTCGGTCGCATCACCCTCGACGACGTGCTGCTGCTCTATTTGTTCGGCACGCCGGGACAGGACCGGTTCGCCTTCCTCTGGGACGACCTCGTCGACGGTGCCCTCGGCGCGATCGTGCTCGTCGACACGCGCCGCATCGAGGACAGTTTTCCCGCGATCGACTACTTCGAGGATCATGACATTCCCTTCATCATCGGGATCAACACCTTCGACGGTGCGCGCCACTTCGGCGTCGACGAGATCCGCGAAGCCCTGCGCCTACCGGAGCGGCATCCGCTGGTGGAGTGCGACGCACGGCAGCGCGAGTCGGTCAAAGCTGTGCTGGTCGCGCTCACCGAACGGGTACTCACCCGGCGGCTGAGCCGTCAGCAGGCATAACCGGGGGTTATGACCCCAGAGGGGATCGCCGGCTACCGGGTCGCCGGGTTGACCCCGACAGTGGTGCCATGAGCGCCTTGCTGGAGAGACCGGCCCGCACCGCCACCTTCGTGTTCGGCCCGAACTGGTTCGCCTCCGTGATGGGCACCGGGATTGTTGCCACGGCTGCCGCCTCGCTGCCGCTGCACGTGCCCGGGCTGCGTACCCTTGCCACCTTCGTGTGGGCGCTGGCCGCGGTGTTGCTGGTTGTTCTTGTGGTTGCCGCGGTTCGGCACGCGAAGACCTATGCCGACGATCCGGTGCTGATGCAGTTCTGGGGTGCGCCGCCGATGGCCATGTTGACCGTTGGCGCCGGGACGTTGCTGCTCGGCCGGGATTGGCTCGGTGAGTCGGCCGCCCTCGCCGTGGACGCGGTGCTCTGGACCGCCGGGACCGGGCTCGGGCTGTTTGTGGCGGTCGCCGTCCCGTACCGGATGATGACCCGGCAGGGCGCCGGGCCCGACGCGGCCTTCGGCGGCTGGTTGATGCCGGTCGTGTCGCCAATGGTCTCGGCCGCGACCGGCGCGCTGCTCGTTCCGCACGTTCCGGCCGGCAGGGAACTGCTGGTGGCCTGCTACGCGATGGTCGGCATCAGCCTGTTCGCCTCGGTTGTCGTGATCACCCAGATCTGGGGGCGGCTCGTTGCCCATCGGGTCGGCGCCGCTCGGATGGTGCCGACGCTGTGGATCGTGCTCGGCCCGCTCGGTCAGTCGATCACGGCGCTGCATCTGCTTGGCCGGGCCGCCGACGGCGTGCTGCCCGAGCCGTACGCGGCCGGCGCGCAGGTGATTGCCGTGCTCTACGGCGTACCCGTGCTCGGTTTTGCGCTTTTTTGGGCGGCGCTGGCCGCCGCGATCACCGTGCGCACCGCCCGGGCCGGGCTGCCCTTCTCGCTCACCTGGTGGAGCTTCACCTTTCCGGTCGGCACCGTGGTCACCGGCGCGAGCGGACTCGCCACGCGGACCGGTTCGGGCGGGCTTGGCGCCCTCGCCGTGCTGCTCTATGGGATGCTGGTCGCCGCGTGGGCGGTGGTCGCCGTCCGCACGCTGCGCGGGGCACTCGGGGGCGAGCTTTTCGAAACTGGCGTTGCCCGCGTAGGGTCTGAGCAGGCCTGCGTCGAGGAGTAGTGAGGAAGCGGTTGGCCACGGACCTGCTCGCCGAGCTGGACGGCGCGCGCCGCCTGGCCACCGCCAACGACCGGCCCGATCTTGCCGAGCGCCTGGACGGGGCGGCGGCTCGGTTGCGCGCCGACGACGTCTCGGTCGCGGTCGTCGGCGAGTTCAAGCAGGGCAAAAGCACCCTGGTCAACGCGCTGTTGCGGACCGACATCTGCCCGGTCGACGCCGATGTGGTCACCGCCGTGCCGACCGTGCTGCGCTTCGGCAACCCGCCCTCGGTCACCCTGCGGGTGCCCGCCGAGGACGGCACCCTGAGCTCGATCGGCGTGCCGTTCGACCAGCTCCGCCGGCACATCACCGAGGGCGAGCCGGCCGCCGGCCAGCTCGCGCCGCGCAGCGTGGAGGTGCGGCTGGACCGTCGCCTGCTCGGCGCCGGCCTGTCCTTCATCGACACCCCGGGGGTCGGCGGCCTCGACTCCGCCCAGGGCAACCTCACCCTCGCCGCGCTTTCCACCGCCGGGGCGGCGCTGTTCGTCACCGACGCGGCCCAGGAGCTGACCGCGCCCGAGGTCGACTTCCTGCGCCGCACCCTGGAACGCTGCCCGAACGTCTTCTGTGTGGTGACCAAGACCGACCTGTATGGCGAGTGGCGGCGCATCGTCGAGCTCAACGCCGGTCACCTCGCCAAGGCGGGCCTGGAGGTGCCGATCATCGCGGTCTCGTCGTTCCTGCGGCTGCGGGCCCAGGTCCGCGACAGCACCGCCCTGAACACCGAGTCCGGCTTCCCGCGCCTGGTCGAGCTGCTGCGCCGCGACGTGCTCGGCGCGGCCAAGGCGGGGGTCCAGGCCGCGGCGCGCGCCGAGGTCGCGTTCGTCATCGCCCAGCTTCGCGAGCGGGTGGAGGCCGAGCAGGCGGTGGCGGAGTCGCCCGCCGCGGCGGCGACCCTGTCCGACCGGTACGCGGAGAAGCAGCGTCGCACTCGCGCCCTGGGCTCCTGGCAGACCGTCCTGGGCGACGGCATCCAGGACCTCACCGCCGACGTCGACCACGACCTGCGGGAACGGCTGCGGACGATGCTGCGCCGCGGCGAGGAGTTGCTGGACGACTCGGACCCGCGCGACACCTGGCGCGACTTCCAGGCCTGGGCCGCCCGCGAGGCCACGGCCGCCGCGGTCGACAACCTGATGCTGCTGGTCACCCGCACCGAGCAGTTGGCCCGCGACGTCGCCGAGCGTTTCGACTTCGAGTACGACAGCCTCGACGTGGACCTGCCCGCGCCCGAGCAGGGCCTGGGCAAGGTCGGCGAGCTCGACGTCAACTTCCACAAGTCCGGCATGCAGCAGTTCCTCGGCGCGTTCACTGCCGCCCGGGTCACCTACGGCGGCTTCTACATGCTCGGCGCGCTCGGTGCCCTGTTCAACGTCGCCGTGGCCGCGCCGATCGGGCTGCTCGCCGGCATGACCCTGGGCCGCCGGCTGATCAAGCAGGAACGCGAGCGGCAGGTCCAGCAGCGCCGGCTGCAGGCGAAGGCCGAGCTGCGCCGGTACGTCGACGACGTCACCTTCCACGTCAGCCGCGACTCGCGCGAGGCGGTCCGGCGCACCCAGCGGTTCCTGCGCGACGAGTTCTCCACCCGGGCCGGCGCCGTCGAACGTTCCGCCGCCGCGGCGGCCGCCGCGATCCGCGAGACCGCCGCCCTGCCCGAGGCCGCCCGGCAGGCCCGCGCCCGGCAACTCGCGGCCCTGCGCGGCGAATTGGACCGATTCTCATGAGCCTGCTGCCCGACGTCCGCGCCCTGCTGGAGCGCGCCCGCACCGAGATCGCCGACCCGACCGTGCGGAGCGCGATCACGGAGGCCCGCCGGCGGGTCGACGAGCCGCTCCGCGTCGCCATCGCGGGCAAGGTCAAGGCCGGCAAGTCCACGCTGCTCAACGCGCTCGTCGGCGAGGGCCTCGCGCCCACCGACGCGGGCGAGTGCACCCGCATCGTGACCTGGTACGCCGACGGACCCACCTACTCGGTCACCGCGCACCTGACGGACGGCGGCACCGAGCCGCGGCCGTTCAACCGGGTCGACGGGGCGGTGCAGATCAGCCTCGGCCGCCCCGCCGAGCAGGTCGACCACCTCGAGGTGCGGGTGCCGAGCGCGCGGCTGCGCCAGCACACCCTGATCGACACCCCCGGCATCGCGTCGCTCTCCACCGACGTGTCCCTGCGCACGATGGCGTTCCTCGACGCCGAGGGGGAGCGGGCCGCCCAGACCGACGCGGTGATCTACCTGCTGCGCCACATGCACGCCAGCGACGTCCGCTTCCTGGAGTCCTTCCACGGCGACGGCCTGTCCAACGGCACCCCGGTCAACGCGGTCGGGGTGCTGTCGCGCGCGGACGAGATCGGCGGGGCCCGGCTCGACGCGATGGAGGCCGCCGCCCGGGTCGCCGCCCGGTATGCCGCCGACGAGCGGCTGCGCAGGCTCTGCCCGGTGGTCGTGCCGGTCGCGGGTCTGCTCGGCGCGGCCGGGGCCACCCTGCGCGAGGAGGACTACCGCACACTTGCCGCGGTGGCGGCCGAGCCGATGGCCGACGTGGTCGAGTTGCTGCTCACCGCCGACCGGTTCGGCGCCTCCGGGCCTGCGCGGCGCCAGGCACTGCAACGGCTGGGCCTGTTCGGCGTGCGGCTGTCGGTGCGGCTGATCCGCGAGCAGCGGGTCGGCGACTCGGCCGACCTGGCCCGGTCGCTCACCGAGCACAGTGGCATCGACCGGCTGCGCGAGGTCTTCGCCGCCCAGTTCGTCGGCCGCAGCGACGTCCTGAAGGCCCGTTCCGCGCTGGCCGTGCTGGACCAGTTCCTGGCCCCGGATTCGGCGCTGGCGGCCGAGGCCGAGCGGATCCGGGCCAGCGCGCACGCGTTCGTCGAGTTGCGCCTGCTGCATCTGGTGCGCTCCGGCCGGCTGCCCGGCACCGAGGCGCAACTGGCCGAGATGGACCTGCTGCTGGGCGGGGCGGGCGGGGCCGCGTACCACCGGCTCGGCCTGCCCGCGGACGCGCCGCCGGCGCGGATCGCCACCGCGGCCCGGGCGGCCCTGGCCCGCTGGCAGGGCATCGCCGAGCATCCGTTCTCGGCCCGCGAGTTGCGCACCGCGGCCCGTGCGGTGGCCCGCAGTTGCGAGGGACTGCTCGCCGGGGTGCCCCCCTCATGAAGCCCGTTCCAGCAGGGTCCAGGCGAGACGGTTCCACAGGAACAGCCAGGGCTGCGAACTGTCGATGGGGAACGTGGCCGCGGCCGGCCAGCTACCGGTGACGACGATGTCCTCGACGACGACTTGCGCCGATCGCAGGACCGAGGCGGGCGAGCCGACCAGGTCGGCGACCACGTCCACGGTCGACCAGGCGTCGGATCGGGCCGCGCCCTGGACGAGCCGGCGGGCCAGGTCGGGGTTCTCCGGTAGGGCTCGGGCCAGCTCGTTCTCGCCGGCCTGAGCCCGGTCGTCGACGCTTTCGCCGTCCACGGCGATGATGTGGACCAGGCCGGTGGCCACCGTGGAACGCGACAGCTCCCGGGCCGGTGGGGTCGTCGCGGCGAACAGGGTGGCTCGGAAGATGCCGTTGCAGAGCAGGCTGTCGGGGTCGGCGGTCAGCCGGTCGAGCGCCCAGGTCGCGATCATGCCCAGCTGGCGGCGGATCAGGGCGGCGTCGCCGGCCGACTGGAACTCGACCTTGCCCTCGTCGCTGATGACCAGGCAGAACGAGTCGCGGAGCCCGTCATGATCGATGTGCCCGAACAGCGCCGCCCGGGGGAGGTCCACGGTGGCCGCCGGATCCCCGAGGATCGTGATCTCGACGGATTCCCGGGTCCAGCGCTCCCGATCGGGGATGTCGAGCGGTCCCTGGCCTTCTCGCGGTCGCATCGCAGCATCGTGTCACCTGGACACTACAGATCGCTATCTGCGCCGATCGCCTCGAGCGGGTGCAGGTGCTCGGCCAGGATGGCGCGGTGGGTCGCGCGGGCCTCGCTGTGCCGCCGCAGGCCGTCGGCGGTCACGGCCACGAAGATGCCCCGGCGGTCGTCCTGGCAGAGGGCGCGCTCGACCAGACCGCCGTGCTCCAGCCGGGCGACCGTACGGGAGAGGGCGCTCTGGCTGAGGTACATGTCCGCCGCGAGATCTTGCATGCGGCGCTTCTCACAGTCGACGGCGATCAGCCGGTCGAGCGTCTCGAACTCGCTCATCGACAGGCCGTGGCCGTCCTGCAGCGCCCGCTCCAGATGGCTGGCGACCTTGTTGTAGCTGGTCAGCATCGAACGCCAGTGGTCGACGAGGACGGGCTCCGGCACCATGTCGCGGATTCTAGCGCCCGGTGCCGCTGGATGCACACGAATTAAATGCGGGTGCAAAAGATGCTTGAACATTAGATGCGTACGCATCTAATGTCCCCGGCGTGACTACCACTTCCGCACTGCCCGCGGCCGCCGCGGCCGAGCAGCCCTGGACCCCCAAGCTGTGGGGGATTCTTGCCGTGTTGTGCGCCGTGCTGTTCCTCGACGGGCTGGACGTCTCCATGGTGGGCGTGGCGCTGCCGTCCATCGGGAGCGAACTCGGCCTGTCCACCACCTCGCTGCAATGGATCGTCAACGGCTACGTGCTCGGGTACGGCGGCCTGCTGCTGCTCGGTGGGCGTACCGCCGACCTGCTCGGCCGCCGCAAGGTCTTCCTGGCCGCGCTGGCCGTCTTCGCGGCCGCCTCGCTCGTCGGCGGGCTCGTCGACGACGGCACGCTGCTCATCGTCACCCGCTTCATCAAGGGCCTGGCCGCGGCGTTCACCGCACCGACCGCCCTGTCCATCGTGACCACCACCTTCCACGAAGGCCGGGCCCGCAACCGGGCGCTGTCGGTCTTCACCGTATTCGGCGCCAGCGGCTACTCCTCC
>Ga0307515_10008251_pt1 | contig 20360 bp, 14 predicted proteins | sample 17_EM_MG_FD_194513 | JGI IMG/M metagenome (GOLD analysis project Ga0307515, IMG submission 194513) | Populus trichocarpa ectomycorrhiza microbial communities from riparian zone in the Pacific Northwest, United States - 17_EM | ecosystem: Host-associated > Plants > Roots > Unclassified | place...
TGTAATCATTTAAGTTTTTTTTTTTTTTTTTTATGTTAGAAATAATTTGGCTTGGCTCATAATAGTGCACGGCCCACCAATCTAGATTTACTTCAGTCATTTTTTTTGGTTTTTTTTTTAAAAAAATACATATATATATATATATATATTCATTTTTATTCTTTAATAGTTTATTTATTAGAATTTAACTTTTTAATTTGGATTTCATAAAGATATCATGATTTTATGGGTCAGATCACGAATTTCAAAAGTTAAATATGATGGGTTCAGATCGATTTAGTATATCAACGTCTCGATATTTTTTTTAAAAATATATATAATCTAATATATTACCTTCTTAATATCTTAAAAATATTTTGTGCAATATACATTAAATCTTTTATTTTACAATGTTTCTATATTTTTTTAAGGTTATAAAAGAATCATCCAACCCTCTGTGGCGGGCCAAAAATCTAGTTTTATATTACTCATCATTTTAATAAATTTTTAATACCCAAAGTTTATGTATACAACCACTAATAATAAATAAATGAAGGGGGTGATATTGTTTAACTTCAATGATCTTTCAATAAAATCAAAATATTTTAGATTCAATTCATAATATAATAATACAAAACAGACTAAAAAATGAAGAATTGTTTTTTCCTTACATCACCAACTATCCGTCCGTGGACGAGTTATTCAATGGCAAAAAACAGGATGGATGGTAATTAACAGTCAGCAGAGACAAATAAAGAAGAACAAATCCCCCATGATTTCTTTCTTCACGAACGAACCAGCCTGCCTGGCTGGATCCATCCGTCCGTCCACCACTTGGGCCCTTTTTGGTCAACCGAGTGCTGGAGGGATAAGGTTTTTCACCGTGATTTGATTGTTAATACAAGTAGTAGATGGAAAAGTAAAGAAAAGTCGGAGCCTGTCTCTCCCATTTGTTCTTCAATACGGACAAACCATATAAGAAGCAGGCCATTGTATAGGTTGTACTAGTACTAGCCCCTTTAAATAAACCTTTACCTTCTTCCTTTTGCTTTTGCGTTGTCCGTCTTGTCATAAAAATAACAAACACACCAAACACCAACTGAAACATCTTCTCTCGGCTTGAAAGGTAAAATATTTTTTTCTTCCTCTCTATTTGCAACCCTTTTTTTTCTTATTTGTGTATATGTTATTGATGAGGAAACCCTTTTTGTGAAATTCCTTTGTGGGTTTGATTTCAATTGAAAGGAGCAATTTTGACTGAAAAGGAGGGATCTTTTTATTGTGGGTTCTGGATGTTCTTGTGTTTTTTTTTTTTATGGGTGTTTGTTTTGATTTCATGTTGTATATTGTAAATTTTGATAATTTAAACTGTGGGTTTTGCGATTTACACTGGAAAGGCAATGGTTCTTGAAGCTTGTGAATTTTAGGTTTTGGTAATTGCTGTGAAGGGCAGTGACAATGGAAGTTAGACAGGAGTAGCCCCTTAGAAAGATTTAGGCTTTGATGTGTGTGTTGACACAATAGTACTATAAAAAATTGCAAATCTGAATGAGTTTTTCTTCCAAGAGTATGGGAGTTAGGTTTGAAGACGGAACAAGAGGTTTATGTTTTCATGTGGGTACTAATATGGGAGTTTAGTAAATTAATCTTGTCGATTTTCAGCTCGAAACAGGTGATATTTAATGTGAACTCTGGAAGGAAAGCAATTAGAAAGCTAAGATAGGTTAATGAGTGAGTGAGTTCTTATTTGGGTAAATCGAGCTAGTTTTCATGAATTGAGCAAGGGACTAGTTCATGAAAGAGACAAGGTCATCTGGATTCATGAGATTAGTTTTTAAGTAATGCTTTCCTCAATGTTTTTCCCAGCATAATTATCAACCTTCATAAGCACATGAATTCAATACTGTTGATTTTATGAAAGCCCCTTTAAATGTTTATGGATGGTTCTTTTAGTGGCATAATCTACTATTTTGATACTTGTTTGATCTCTCCACGTATGGCCATGCAGTCTTGAAGCTTGCTTCAGCAGCATGCTATGTGCCTTTTTAATAAGTACGATAATTTATCTCTGAGATCTTGCAGAATTTGCTGATAAAGAAATGCAAAATCCAAGGATGGCGCCTTCATCTGAAATTCAAAATGCCAAGCCTCGTAAAAAGAAAGCTGGAGCCTCAAGAGCTTCCACGATTCAGTTGCAAGGGAATGATGTCAGAGAAGTCAAACAAGTGCGGGTACCTCTGTCTTTAAGACCAGGGCAGAAAGCCTTCAAAAAGAGCTCGAAGAAAGAAGGCTCTCCATTGTTCCAACAACCAGAGAGGTCGAACTCTGATTCACTGCCAGATTCCTCTGCCCCAGTAGATGAATACCGGCATCTAAGACACAGGTATTTGTTGTTGGAGGAAGATAGCTTTTCTGTGGGAGGAGCTTTGAGCAAGGTTGAGGACGAGGTCAAGACCCTTGAAGATGAGAAATTTGCGTTACTAGACCAGCTTGTTGTTTTAGAAGGTTTGATTGATCCTTCAAAAGTGCAGCCCAACGGGTTCTAGTTACCTCCGTTTTAATGATATCACTGATAGGCGCCCTTGTACATTATCGTCAGTGCATGGTTTCAGAGTTAATTGCCAGAGTATGTTATTCTATCTGACTGGCCACATGGGTGGTTAATTTGCCAATGGCTGATGCTGAAAGACTACCATATAATTAGAACTGAAAGTAGAAACAAGAATGAAATAGATGATATTCTATACTGCTGTGATTTCTGAAGTCTTTTTTGAGTAATCAAGTCAATACTTGGATTTGATCTGTTTTTAAGGCATTATGTCTGTGATGTGGATGTTCCTATTTTCCTGATTTAATTTATTAAGCCTTCATTATTTATGGTGATTTCTCTTGAAGACCACGTAGTTTGGGAAAGAAGATTATGTTACTGCTGGCTAGTTCTAATGAGATAAGAGATGTTTGTCTGTGTCGACCACCAGAGCAATGCAGCATGATATTAAGGACCATGATTGAATTACAGAACAGGAGCAAGAAGGTTGCCCTGAATTCACCTCCTTACAAAACATATTAAGGCTATTTTGTTATTGCGGTTGATCATGTTTTTGAATTTTTTTAGCTTTTAATTAGTATTTTTTATATGTTTTTTTATCGTTTTGATATATTAATATATTAATATTAAAAAAAAATTATATAGATATATTAAAAAACATTTATTACACCTCTAAAGAGTCCTAATCTCTGGTAAACTCTCTTACAATTAACTATGGATTTTTATAGTGAATTATTCTCGTTTTAATTTTTTTTTTTTAATTTCACATTTAAATTACCAATCTAGAGGTGAATTTAGGTTAATTTGTTTAAAAAATATGAGATTAAAAAACATAGGATTAAAGTGAAAAATACAGAGAGAATGTGTGGCTCTAAGTTTGGGTGAAATGTTCATTTTAGTCCCACACTTTTTCAATTATAATTATTCGGTCTTTTCAATTTTTAGAACAAAGTCAATTTTGATCCTAAATTTTATTTTTTTATACACGATTTGAAAGATAAGAGAGGAAGTGGCCAGATTTTAGCGGTAGAGAAAGAAAATCATCGTTTACAGGACATAAAAAATGATGATTTTGGTCTTAATAGATTCCTTTCAATGAAGAGAGTTTATCCTAGGTGTTTTTTTTTTTCCACGTGGGTCTGAGCTCGCAAACAATTTTGATTTCTAGTTGATTGTGGATTTTCGGGTCATTTTTCGGGTTATTTGAGGACATGAATATGTTTTACAAGGTGTTTGAGGTGTTTTTTTGGGGTCAAAATATAATTGAAAATAATTATTTTTTTTGGAATATCACAACCTAATTTCCAGGCGACCAGAGGTTACCAGAATTTAGGCAAAATAGGTGACACGATTGAAAAAAAATGTTTAGCCTAGTTTAGTCCATAACTTGAATCACGAATTTAGCTGGTTAATTTTTATTGGTTAGAAATTAAGTTTTATAATTTATTTCGGTTGCTTAAATAGATTTTGATTTATTTAATTAAATGCATATATGAAATTTTTGATTTGCATTTGAGAATTTTTTTTTATGTTAAAAAACAGGTAAAAAATATTATCATATTGAAAAAAAAATCAACTTGCGGTGAAGATAAATAGCTGGTTTCCTTCAAAGTGGTCAGGATTGAGGTGATTCCCAGCAAAATCAGTGCTCAGATGGTCAGATTGGCATTGTAAAAAGAAGGGAACGGAAAAGCAGTGAATAGCCTTATCTTTCTGGAAAATCAAAGACCTGGAATGAATGCCAGCCGCCATTGCAATGGGGATTGAACAGATTCGTCTATCACTCTGTTTTACTTCGTTACTTTTCCTATTAATTTTCACACAAAAAAGGTTCAACTCCAATGCCCCTGGAAGCCAAGCCAGCACTGTTCGAACCAGAAATTCTCAACTGTTATCAGTCATCAGGAATTACAAGATAACTATCACATGCCAATCTGATCAGGGTTCAATGCTATGTTGAAGGTTACATTGATAGGCCAAAGAAAATACACTAGAGAGACAAAAAAAGAGAGTAAATAAATATATAAAAAGAGCCAAAATTTGACTTTGTACTTGTATATTCCATTTTATGTGGCCTGCTTAACAATCTTATCAATCATTCAATTGCTGCATGATCCATGTTACAGTAAGGTCCTGTGGACTTATGAACTCAAATATATTTCTGCAACTGTATTTGTGGAGGGTTGTCAGGATCTCCAGATTCCTAAGCTGATATGTACATACTAAGCCAGGTTATCTCATTCCTAAGCTGATATGTACATACTAAGCCAGGTTATCTCATCAAGCCCTTGGGGAATGGTGCAGCCTGGACAACTAGGGGGCTGGTGACCCGTGCATCTCCACTCGTCCATGTCAAAAAACCAAATGCATAGCCCTTTGATGGAGCAGCCACCTTGAAATTCACCGTGAATTTGATCTTCTGGCCATATCTGTTGAAGATTAGTTGCTTTGGCACAACAGTAACATTGATTCCCACAGGATTAGACACTACAGCTTTATAAACACTTCTTGGTTTCCCAACATTTGTCACAGTTCGAGTAACTGAGAAGCTGTCTTTAAGATTTGGAACAGTGATGGAAGGATAATTCAGGCTGGAAGCTGTTGTAAATGTCTGATCACATGTGCTGTTATCTCTTGTGACCAGACGTAGTGATTTCTCATCATAACCAATTGAACAGAGAAATGCCTTATAATCTATTGGATGGGCATCATAGATGAGGCCAGGATCAAGGACTCTTGAAGGGTCGACAAATCCTGATCCATAATCAAATGAATTGGCCCTTCTTCCTTCAGGATCCACTCTGATGGGTTCGTCGTTCTTATCCAGGATGGTAGCTGCATTTTCCATTTGAAATCAGATTCTTGTTTAGAAAGTTCTCGACAAAAGACTACTTTTTCCGCTTCATCAATCTCACCTAGAGACCTTGAACGGGAAACATCAAGTTGATTATCAGAATGTTGGTATGATAAACTCACCAGTCGTCATGATTGCAGACTTGATAGCAGATGGAGACCAAGATGGATGGACTGCTTTGACCAAGGTAGCAATTCCTGTTATGTGTGGGCATGACATGGAAGTACCAGAAAGGATGTTAAATTGCATTCTCCCAGCTACTGGAGACCAGGCTGCAAGGATGTTCAGTCCAGGAGCTGCAATATCAGGCTACAAAGTGGTAGGATCACAAGGAAAGACGAAAAAACTTGGATTAATCATATATGAATCACGAAACAAGTTGAAAGAAATAATTTAAAAATGCCAGTAGGTATTCTCAAAAATCACTTGAACTCAAGTTGAAATGTTACCTTCAAAATTTCAGGGGTCAGGGAATTGGGTCCTTTGGAAGAAAATGAGGCAATACGGGGTGCTGGTTGAGAACCCAAAACTGTCTTTGCACGGGAAATTTTTGACATTGGTTTGCTGTTCACAATCAGAGTACCATGAATCAGAAAATTGGAGAAACTTGAAAGCTAAACACCCAGTCTCCATATTGATGAGGCAAAAAAACAAACCGTGTGTTATTTATATAGGATAGGATCTCCCTTCCTATCTCTTTTCCCACAATAGCTGAAGGAATGACAAAAGGGATGGCAACATCTTTATCTGCCTCATCAATAAGAACCATTCCAACTCCTCCAGCTTCTTTCACCACCTTGCTCTTTGCGAGCTTAGACTCACTTGAACCCTCAGCAATTCGACAGACAAGAACTTTGCCTCTGGCTATGGTACTGTTTAAAGAACTTTCCAAACAATAACTACAGGAACAAGCAGGAGAAGGAAAAATAAGTTAGATTTCTCCCATGCATTGAAATATAAATTTAACTCACTTTCAAGTACCTGTTGCATCACCTGGATTGATAAGGTGTGAAATATCCTGCACTGGCTTCAGAGGCAGAGATGATCCTTGCAGAGGCATTCATTCCAAAGAGACTCAGACTTTCCCCCTAATTTTCAGGATTGAGAACTAATAAGGCTCTGCCATTTACTGCAAACATTTTTCAATAAATGAAGAAATATTTTTACCGTGAATTTTGTGTCATTTCCTAAAACAATATCAGATGCAAAATCCCTATCCATTGAACTAGCACCAACCGTAATCATCCATGGGGCTAGGTTGGTTGCAGAACCACGGTCCCCTGCATTTCCAACTGAAGCAACTACTAATACTCCATGACTAGCAGCATGGAATGACCCAATGGAGATAGCATCCTTAAAATAATCTCCCTGGGGAGCATCAGGACCCAAGGACACGGACAAGAGATGAACCCCATCTCTGATTGCATCATCAAAGGCAGCTAGCAAGTCAACATCATAGCAACCTGAGTCCCAACAAGTCTTGTATACTGCAATTCTAGCCATTGGTGCACCACCTCTGGCCCCTCCAGCTGCCAACCCCTTATAATTCACATTTGTAACATAACGACCAGCAGCTGTCGAGGCTGTGTGACTGCCATGACCAGAGCTGTCCCTTGGAGATCGGAATGACACTATCCTGGCAGAATCTTCTTCAGCTTCATAGCCACTCATATAGTATCTTGCTCCAATCACTTTCCTATCAATAAATTTAGATCCCTCACTAATAAATTAATGTCCACGGAATCAATCATTGAATAAATTATTTAGCATGAATGAACCTGTTGCAAGATGAAGCATTGAATGCTTCTCCCGGTTCGCACTCCCCCCTCCATATGGCTGGCACCGGAGGCATATTAGCATCACTAAAACTTGGAGATTCAGGCCAAATTCCTGATCATAAGAATCAATCCAATTTTTTTAAAAAAATTATATGCAACCAACTCAATGCCACACAAATGATCAAAGCATGAACAGTTACAGACGGTGCACTAATTTATAAATGTTATCTAAATCTCGAGTCAAACACAATGTTGAAATGGAGGAGTGTTAGAGAATAATATAAATCATATCCTAGAATTTCACCTAACAGTTTAAGCTATTGGGTTGAGATGGTTTTTTTTTATTACTTCTGTTTACAATATACATCTATATATATAGGAGAATTTGTTTGACTGTTACAAGAATTATGATTTATATAATTAAAACTATAATTACTAAGAATCAAAACTGATCTTCGGTTACTTAATCAGTTTTGATTGAGAAGAGGAAATCTCTCAACTCAATAGCTTAAGCTGTTAGGTGATGTCCTAATATATGATTTATATTATTCTCTAACATACCCTCTCAAATAAAAGCCCTTTAAGCTTGAAACTTTCACAGGCCCACATTACCTTGTGCTTAATTTTTTATCAAAAAAATAGGGATGGTGAGATTCGAACTCGAGACCACTTAGTCATCAAGGCTCTGATACCATGTCAAAGAACCATTTTAATCTAATAACTTAAGCTTTTAGATGAGATCTCAGGATATGATTTATATTATTCTCTAATAAGAATTTCAAGAATTACTTCAGCCATAAACAAGCAAAGATGGAATTTCAGAATGAATCTCTAGTATCAAGGACATCATTCAGCAAAAAGAAGGTATGTCAAGAAAATGTGTCTGTACATGCAGCAGCATTTAATCAAAACACACGGGCTCATGGGTATTCAATCAAGAATTAGTACACAGGGAAACTAGTTTTAATTTTTAAAGGCAAACAGTTCATTCACCAGTATCGATAAAACCAATGATAACATTGACTTGGTTCTTGGTTGAATGCCCTGGTATCTCCATGGTCTCTTCACCCAGTAGCCCCATGAAATCCCATGAACGAGTGGTGTGCAACTTTCTTTTCAAATTGGGAAACACAGAGACTACTCCAGGCATCTCTGTCCAGAAAAACCAAAATGTTGTTGTAAATCTCATTTTCATTCCAAAACAAAGCAATAAATTGCAGAAAAGTTACGAACTTACGAGCAATCTGAGAAGCTTGCTCATCAGTCAACTTAGCAGCAAAACCTCTGAAGCCATGTCTATAACTATAAAGGTGAGAGGCCTGTGCTTGCTCGATACTGTCAACAGAAAACCACATTAAACCAGTAGATTAAAAAGAGAGAAAGAGAGAGAGAGAGGCAAAGCAACAAATGACATGAAAGTAATAAAAATGGCACAAAGGTTTTACCTTCCTCCATGAACAGAAGCAAGCATAAGATGATTTTGGCTCAAAACATCATCTGGGTCATCCCCACTTTTGCTTCCCATATAAACCACATAAACCTACAAATTCAAGAAACAAAACAAAACATCAAATAAAACCCACTTAGAAACCAGCGAGAGAAAACACATATCATATCAAGAATCAGCACAAACCTTAGAAGAAAAACAAATACCAACTCGTGCTCCAAAAACAGCAAGAAACAGACAGAAAATGCAACACCATCTCATAGAAGCCATCAACACAACAAGTATATGCCACCACTACTAGTTCTTGAAACAAGGAATAGTTGGTGGGGTGTATATATAAGAGCCAGCAAACAAGGAGGGAGAAAGACGAATAATAATTAACGAAAAAGAAAAAACAGAAAGTGGGCAAGGGAGAGAATGTTCACACTTCACAAGAATGCAATGTAGTCCACCATCTTTATATATGCGTGAGACAAAAAAAAAAAAAAAAGCTTTGAAGACACAAACACCGATATAACGTGAAAATATCGAGTACAGTGTAGAGTGTAGACCAACATTGGTGACCCATTTTGTGAATGGGGACAATGAGGATGTGAGAGGAAAGATGAAAACAAATTTGTCCATAAATGCATGATAAAAATACTTAGCATATATGTATATATATATGAACTTCTCATCAATTCTCTATTTCGCATATGAATCTTCTAAATTCAACCAAATCGAAAAGATGAATTTACTTTTAACACACAAGGGGAAGGTCTCGAAGATATCACTAGTGATCCATGACTAGAGAAATTATAATAATATTTATCAATGCTATAAATATAAGTTAGACAAGTCAACTTAAATGAAAAAAAAATCAAAATTATGTTATTTTAATTTTAATTTTTTTTTTTGAAAATACAATTTATATCGACTCGTGGTAAATTTAATCTAAGATATTATTTGATTTTTTTCATTAAAAATTTTTAAACAATGTCATTTCATTTTTTTAATTGAAATAATGTTGATTTAAATTGATTTATGTCAACTCATGTTAACTCATCTAATTTATAACCTGAGTTGAGTTTTATAACTATAGTATTTATATTTCTATGTAGTCTATATAGATATTAAATTAAATGGATGATCAAAATATAAAAATTTCATTTTCACATTTTATCCAAAAAAAAAAATTGTGCCAAGAGAAAAAAAATATTTTCCCCAATTAAAAGTTTTGGTTAAATAATTAGACCATTCAAATTATCTTAGATTAGTTGTCTAAACCATTTATAACTCCAAGATATACTTTGTACCAACTACTTTGATTTATAAATTTTATTTCTCTAAAAATATTTTATTTGGATCCATTCATTGGAACCAACCAATTTTAAGGGTATTGTTTTCATTTTTTTTTCATTGTAATGATCATATTATTTTCAGACCGATTTTATACATTGATATTATAAACTAGAAAACCTAAAAATTAAGGGAAAGTCATAAACAAACTAAGAAAAATAAAATTATTAAGTATATTATTTAATTTTCTAAACTAAAAGGAAAAAATAAAAATAATTAAGAAAAAAATAATTTTCCTTAAAAACCTCCTACATAAATATTTTTTTATCTATAATTAAACATTCATGAAATTATTTTTTGGAACATGAAAATAAAAAGTAATAAAAACCATAAACAAACTAGGAAAAACAAATTTATTAAGTATATTATTTAACTTTATAAACTAAAATAAAAAAATATTTAAAAATATCTGCATCAATTGTTTTTTCTTATCTATAGTTAAAGAATTCATAAGATTATTTTTTTGGGCTTGAATATCAAATCTGAGAAATTTTGCATACCCATACATATACACGTGTGTGTGAGAGAGAGAGAGAGAGAGAGAGAGAGAGAGCTTAGCTTAGCTTTAGGGGCAAACAAAACAGCGACACTCTCTCCCCGCCAACCAAAAAGCGTAGCTTAGCTTAGCTTTTAATTCAGACCGTTGAGTTAAGGTGACAAATAAATGTCCTTTGTTTTCACTTTTGTTATTTCTGAGAAGAAAAGGTTAGCTGCCATTTAGGCTCCAGCAGCCTTAGGGCTCTTTGGAAAGAATTTTTATTTTATTTTAATATATTTTTAAATAAAAAAATAATTTAAAAAACACTTTAAATAATTATCCACGCTTAATGCAGCCGATCATATGCCACTGCCCTTTTTACTTGCTAAAGGTTATTTTATTTGACTGTGACTGTTATATTTTTTAATATCTCCCATTACCCCCGCTTACATTCCTTTTGTCTCACTCCTGTCATTAATTTGACAATAATGCTATTCAATTTGATCTCATCAATGATTTAGTTTAAATTTCAGTTGATATTATTTTAATATTTTATTATTATTATTTTTAAATTATATTGTTTTGATTTATTTTAAATTTAAATTGAGTTTTGACTAATTTAATCAGGTAGATTTAAAGTAATTAAATTAACCTGAGAGGTAAAATGGTATTAATGATTCACACATTGTACGAACTCTCATTCTATATTTGCAGCTCACCAGCAAACAAACGGCACTAATGGCAAACACAAGGAACGAAATTAATTAATTTGGTGGTTAAGAACATGGCAATATTCTAAGAGATTTATCACGGGAAAACCATCAATATCTGCTCATGGAAGCTCAAGATATGATTACACAGAGAATATTATTTACCCCATGAAAGGCTGAGCAAGACAAAGCTCCAAATTCCCTGCACAGTTTTTTTTTTTCCCCAGACAAAACTAATAGTCAAAGGTAGAAGAACTCTACATGTGGATTCAAAAAGGGGTTGGAACAATCTTGTTCTTGGTGACTTGCAGGTTAGTTCTTGGTGGGTTAATAAATTATGTGTTTGGTTTTTGTATTTTAGTTTCCCTCTTGGAAAAGAAGCGTCATTTTCTGCCCTGAGAAAGACAAAGTGCCAACCCAACCTTCAAGATCATCACCATGTGCAAACATGGTATATGACAAATTAACTAGCAACTTGCAAGAATTTCCAAGAGAAGAGTATGCGTTTACTTGGGTTTAGAATATTCCTCAAGAACTACATGGTAGAAAAAACTGGAATTGATTGTTTTCCCTCTGAGAAAGAGCCTAGCTTGTGAAATTTGTGAGAGGGAGGCAACTGTTTCTGATGGCTACATGTGGATGTCGAGCACATATATATCCGTTAACATTTATGACAAAAACAACATCTTTTTCAAACAAAAAAGTTGAAATATTTTTTATATAAACAAAATTATTAGACAAAGATTATTTGAGTAATGCTTAAAGTCGATACATAACGATATATAAAGAAATCACAAAAACATGTTTAGTTGAAGAACAGAAACCTATCTAGTAAATAGGAGATCAAATTAAAGAATTATTTTTTCTTAGGATTTAAAAAGGAAAAAGTAGGCCGGGAGCATCAATTGATCACAGGTTCCAACCTGCATCGTCAATAAACAATTACAAGACTCACAGATGCAGTAAATAACGGCTAGCACTTTCATGGCACGCTCTAGTACATACCTTTAGTACAAATCACTCATTAATATATAGCAAGACCCATATAATTATGTTGCAGAATCTTTGTAGAAATGATGATCAAAGTTTTACTTATTGCTTCTCTCTACTCTCAATACCATATTTGCCGATAGAAAAGGTTGAATCGAAACGAGGAATGGATTTATAGTGTTGTTGTGTGGCAGCGCATCAAGTGTCTTAGTTGACTGCAGCAGAATCGTTCATCATTCTGTTCGGTGCAAAGCAGTAATGGGGTTTTCAAACTATTTGCAGAATCTCTGTAAAGTGTGGGATCGATGGTGTTTTGTTGTCTTGTCATGGTGAGGCAAGGATTGTTCTCATTATTGTTTTTTTTTTCTTTTTATGTTTTACCTGAAGAAATACATGCAAATCAATTTATATCTTCTTAGATTCATAGTTGTTGTGTGGTGTTCATCATGGTTATAAAACCATCGATTTGAGACCCTAGTGTTTGTTTTAGAGGTGCATCGCTCGTTAAAAAAAACATATATTACATGCTTTTCATGAGGTGCGCAAACACTTTCTAATCTAAGATCAAAACAAGTTTTAATAAAATTAACTTAGAGTTGATCTAACAAGTCAATCTATAACTTAAACGAACCGGTCAAAACCTGGTTTTTTCCCTTCAAAAAATATAGCAAAGCTGCTTTGACTGACTTGAATTAATACACTCAACCTGTAAACCGAGTTTAATAACTTAAATATTAACCTTTCTATCTCCAAATATGTTAAGGTTGATTCCTTGGGAATTTTATTCATGACAATGATGATGTAATGGTGAAAACTTACAAAAGATTTTCTCAATTTGATGAAACAAAACTTGTAATGAATCATTGCCTACCTTATATCCCAAGTTAATGATGTTTTAGAAGGCAACCAATCTCTCAACTAGCAGTGGATATCAAGGCATGGGAGGCTTCTATACCATTAATGATCTCACCGACTACGTGCAAGTGCTTGCAAGAAACATAAGTGGACAATCAATCAAATGAAAATGAAAGGCATAAAAGTATTTAAAAAAAAATAAATTAATTTTTTTTTGTGTTTTCATATTATTTTTTGATGTGCTAATATTAAAAATAATTTTTAAAAAATAAAATAAAATTATTTTGATGTATTTTCAAGAAAAAATAATTTCTAGAACGCGCGGGTAAACACCGTTTAAAGCAATAAAATGGATTTTCTCTATAGATCGGCAATTTCTTCTTGTCATTCCACCACAAATTTGAAGATAAAATTAAAGAAGGTGTTGGATTGCTTATAAAAGACGAGACAAGGCATCACTCCAACAAGCATCGTAGAAAATGACTTGCTAATTAACTTGAACGCTAGGATTATTCAATGCTGACACCTTTCTTTGACTTGATTGTCAACATGTTTTCAATCTCTAGTTTTTTCCTCTTTCCGAGTTTTATATAAATAATCTATACTTAATACTCATGTGGTTATGAAAAAAGATTTTTATTTTTTATTTTTCTCACCCGAATCTAAAATAATAATGGAGGTAAGAGTTTTGTTTTTGAACTGGTTTTGGTTTTTTTTTAAAAATTTTTTTTTGATTTGATTAATGTTTTTTATAAAAATCGAACCGAACCGAAAATAATCACTCCTACTTTTAGTTTATAATTCTTATTTTAAAGAAATTTCCTGTGAAAATATTGATTTGTCGTGAAAATATTTCATATCCAATTTTATTTTAGAATTAAAAAATTAATCAATTAGTCAACATTACCGTGAATCATGTATGGTTATTTTTGCAATTATGTTTGTTTTTAGCGGTGAAGTCCACCACTAAAAACAAAAAAACACAATAGTTAAATTTTTTATTTTTATTTTTGTTTTTTTTAATGTAAAGGATTGTAATTCATGATAAATACAAAAAATAAAACAGAAATAAAAACACTCAAAGTCAAGTAAACTCTCACCGGATTGGTTCTCTCCTGATCGCTCGTGTTTTCAGATACAGAACGCGGTGCTAGTGTGGGGTCTCCGCTCTCCGGTACCAGGACCACCCTATGTGAAACCCCTAGCGGATACATCGTGCGTGTATCGGTGTCGCCAAGAAGGAGACCTGAAATTTCGGATTTCAGTTTGAAAAATATGTTACAAAACTGAATATCAAAGCCCAGCCCATCAACATGTCCAGGCTCAATAAACCTTCCTAAGAACCCAAGAAGAAAAAAAAACAAGAGCTGAAGAAATGAAGAAACCATTTGAGTTGCGTGTGGCTAAGCTAAAAAGCACCGGCACCCCTGCTTATCCTCGGCTTCGCTTCACTCTCTTCAACCTTGTGTTCTAATCCATAACTCAACAGGTATTCCTTCTCGTTTTCTCAATCTATTTAGAGTTGTCTGCATCAGTTATCATCATCCTTAGCTGTATCTACTATGGCTACTAATGAAGAAATGCTCAAATATTCTAGAAATTTGGCTTTAAAGCAGTTGACATGAATCAATTGCATGTCAAAGTTTAGCTGAGCTTCTGCTCTCTTTTTTTTTCATGGAACTTTCCTTTCGGCTCTTAACTTATCATTCATGAAGTGATGGTGCCAAGAAAGTGAAAGAACTAGGGTCTTTGGTACTGAAAACCAAGATTGTTCTAGTTGGATACTGTAGTTAGCAACTTAGCATAAAGATTTTACAATGTTGTCAATACTTTTAGGTCTATATAGTAAAGAATTGAAAGAAGAGTGAGGAATTTGAAAGGGGGAAGAGAAGGAGACTATGGCTTCTGCGACCTTGTTGTGTTGGTGCAGTTCAGACTTGATAAGGCATGGTTCATATTCCAATTTTTTTGTAAGACAGAAGGTACTGGATTTGAATCAATCAATAGTGTGAAGTAGAGGGTGTTATAATGATTATCAAAAGCAAAAGAAGTTTTTTGTGTGTGCTGCAACTGAAGGGTCTGCAAAGTCTAGTAAATCTGAAGAAACTCCCGACTTGGGCTAAACCAGATTCTGATGAACCCCCACCATGGGCTAAGGGTGAAGGCAAAGAGAACTCATCAAAGCAGAACTTTGAAGTTCCCTTTTTTGTTTATTTACTTGCCTCGGCAATTACTGCAATTGCTGCTGTGAGTTCTTGACTTCCTGTACTTTTTTTGTTTCTCCTCTATAGCTTTATATACTAATAAAGTAGATAGTTTTATTGATTAAAATCCAATGTGTCCAGATTGGTTCCATTTTTGAGTATGTGAATCAGAGGCCAGTTTTCGGGATTGTGAACACAGACAGCATTCTGTACGCTCCATTGCTAGGATTCTTTGCATTTACGGGCATTCCTACTTCTGTAAGTGGTCATCTCTTTCTCAGTGTTAAGCTGGAATGCATGTCAATCAAGATTCAAGAATTTGATCCTTCAAATTCTGTGGATCCTGAACTTTTTGAAATTTATTATGAATTACTAATATCTCATGTGGGTGATGAAGTTGTCTAGTCCCATTGTTTAGCTTAACATGACCTTTGTCTACAGGCATTTTTGTGGTTCAAGTCTGTTCAAGCTGCTAACAAGGAAGCTGATGAGCAAGACAAGAGGGATGGCTATCTCAAGTCACACTTGCAGCAATGAGTAAAATATAGTGTTAATCTTCTATGAAACACGAGTACCTCTTTCATTTATCTTAACTCTTGGCCTTTCAATTCAATTTTGCTTCTATAAGATAAATATCCTAATTTTACATTGTGATACTCCATCTGTGAAATTTTTAGTTTATAGTTATGTACAGACTTGTGAATATCCAAGCTAGCTGAGGTAACTAGTATACCATAGACCTTGTACGCAAAACATTTTATGATTTTTGTTTGGTATAGAAATATCCTGACAGGATATACTGATGCATAAGTGGAAGGTTTGAGGTCATGACCTATCACACTACCTTCATATATTGAATGATTGAATCTTCCATAATTTTCCCTTTAAGTAAATATCAGATGAAAGCTGCCCTTGCAGATTATTTTGGAAACTGTTGAATTGTCTGGAGCATGACAGAGATGTTTCTTGTGTTGCTCCAGCCATACAAGGAAGGCTTTATATGATTTTTATGGGAAGCCAATTACCCTGACCGGTGCTTTTGAGCAACTCCTTGTGAAATGGCATCTGATGCTTGAACATGACATGCATGCTTGGGATGGAGCTAAATTGCTGAGTATCAAGTTCTTCAATATAAAAGAGTTGCCTTGCCAGTCACCTTTCACTTTGCTGAAAAGTGCTTAAATATAAAATGATGCCCTTCTGATCCAATGCATAAAAGATGAAAATGTCATAGACTTCAACGTTTGTGTTGGCCCCATAAGTAATCTTTCACGGTACCACCTAAGTATTGTCTTGTCTTTTTTATAAAGAAATCCAATTTTGCCGGTGTGAAATTCTCAGTTCCTCCACTTTCATACCTGCATGTATTTATCTACTCCACGTGCCTGTTGTATGTCTCAACCTAGGTAGCCACACTCCTTCCAAACTTCCGTCCCTAATTAAGCTAAAAGCCCTTCTCTCTTCCACATGGCTTCACATCAAATATCAGGAACTTGTGCTGAACATACGATTTCAGTAGCTGATGAAGATGCTCGAAAGGTCCAGAGATTGCGACGAGCTCAATGGCTCCGAGCAGCTATTCTAGGAGCTAATGATGGTCTGCTTTCTACCACATCTCTAATGCTTGGCGTAGGTGCAGCGAAGGAAGATAGACGGTCCATGGTCTTATCTGGACTGGCTGGAGCTGTTGCAGGTGCTTGTAGCATGGCTGTTGGGGAGTTTGTTTCTGTCTCAACCCAAAAAGATATCGAAAAGGAAACTGTTAGCCACTTCAGTTCTAAAAATTACGGGAAAGATGCTCCTGGAATCGGACTCGATGGCTCCCCAACTACAGCAAGGATGAAAGGAGAAGCAAAGCTGGATGGCTCCAAGGTCATCTCTGAGCCAACACAGAGAATGTCACGAAGTATGATCCTCGAGCCAAAGTTGCCCCCAGGTATGTCTCCCGGAAGGTCTCCTGTAATGAAGGTAATCCAAGAAGATGGAAAGAGAAGTCCTGAAATATTGCGGGAGGATGACGGAGAGGAGGTGCTAACAAACCCCTACAAGGCTGCCGTTGCATCGGGTGTATCATTTTTGATAGGATCATGTGTGCCTTCGCTGTCTGCCGTGCTTGTGGCCCAAAATGTTGTTAGGATTGTGGTGATTGCTGTGGTTGCATCAATAGCTCTGGCTTTTTTTGGAGGCTTCGGAGCTTATCTTGGTGGTTCACCAATTAGGATATCGGCGGTAAGAATTCTACTTGGAGGTTGGATTGCCATGGCAATTACTTTTGGGTTGCTCAAGCCTTTCGATAAGGATCATAGTTGATGACTTAGATTATTTCCATCATTACTGAAAGAGAAGCTGCAAAAGGGGGGGTTTGGTTTTTCATATAAAGCCAAAGCTGTTGTTTCTTGCTGAATCTTGTTTGCTTAATACTAGATGCTAATATTGTTTGAAGATACTGGTATACTAATGCATAAATGTCAGGAGATGAATATTTGACTCATAAAAAAAATAAAAAACAACTACAAGCAATTCATAATTTTATTGAATAGATTACAACACAAAAATTCTAATTTGAAATTTTATTATTGAATATTTTTTTTAATAGTTTTTTTTTTTATAAGAGGTTTACAATTCCTTAAATAAATAAATAAATAACCTAGGTAGAAAATTAAAGGCAATAAAAATATTAAACAAACAAGAAAATTCAAAAACAAAGAGAAAAACAACAAAACTTATTCTAACCGATGTTTAGAACAAGAAGCAAGGGAACTTCATCAACCCATCAAAATATGTCAAATTTGTTCTAACCAATGTTTAGGCATCATCCAATATGTAAATGAACATCTAGTAGTTAACTAGAATGTGACATGTGCATGGGAAATGTGCCAAAGAGTCAACTTGTTTGACATTTTACATTCCAGACAGCTTTTTTATGCTCGAATTGCTTGTCTTTTGCCATTGTTTTCTCTTGGATGATTCCAAAAAAGCATTCCTAGTTGGATTCCACTGTACAAAAAATGGGACAAAGTTTGACAGTTGTTCTGCCATCGACACTTATAGCTAAATGGACCGTCTGATTGATTTGCAGAGCTTAATGAAGTAGATTACAAGCCACTCGTACGTGGAGTAATCGATGTCTCGATAAAGAGCAAAATGGCCTAGAAATACCAATATACTTGTGCTATGAGTGTGGAGCATGATCAAGCTAATCAGTTCATAGATTGAGACTTGCACGACTTGGATGATTGCAAATTTGCAGAAGTGCATTACTTTTATCAGGAGTGGTTGAGGCAAATCAATACACTTAATGGCACCGTTCTTGATTGGGGCTTCTGGGCCTCATCTCAAGTCAATGAGCCATACCTTTGACAAGTTTGTTAACAGAAGCCTCCATATCCAAGATGATAAATATTTTGGGAAATAAAAGAAGTGAAGATAGACTAGACAAGGCATGCATGATGGGATAAAAATAAAATATCTGGTGTAGATGATTGCCTGAATAAGGACAATAGGGTATGACAAGGTGGTCATCATTTAAAGCCCTTCCAAAAAAAACAAACTACTTGTATAAATGCTAAAGTCTGAAAGGTAGCATTTCCTTCCAGCCACCATAGATGCACCATATCTATATGATAGTTTGAAAGGTTGCAAAAGGAACAGTCTGGACTGCAAACTTGAAAAGGATCTGATCATAGTTTGACAATCATGGGGCAGGAAGAAAAGCAGGAATTCTCTTCTCCTTTGCCTGTTCTACCAAGATTGGATCGCCTTGATCGTTTGGTAATGCATTTCAATTGTACTAATATATGCTTAGGACCTCTAATTCATTGCTTCATTTTGATTAATGTTTGGATTTGGACGTTTTACTTCTCTTGATGAATATATGCAGCTGCAGTTTCTGGAAGAGAAGCATTCCTTGTCAGGAAGGCACACAGCCAAGTCTGTAGTCAGGACAGTGGAAGCAGAAGATCAGTGCAAGAATTTATCATCTGCACTTGAGGAAGTTCAACACAAAGGCAACCTGATGGATAGACTAGAAATGCTCGAAAACCGAGTATTACAGGTTTCTAAACATCATTATATATCCTGAATTTTTTTCTTCCAGATATCTGTATTGATCTGCAATGCTGATAGTTGGATTTTATGTGGGAATTTCCAAGAGCCCTTTCTTTGAAGATTCGCTAACCCTTCAAATTTCAAGTCCCCAAAATGTCGCTGTAAAATCTTTGTGGTGATTGAACTCTTATTACCAGCTTAATCTTCTCTTATCTTCAATTCATCAGTTAAGCCTAGAGATGGATATAGAGAACACATCGAGGTCAAGCTCTTCCACCTTTCAAGGACCTGAAAAAATGGGCCGTGATGAGGCTTCGACCATAACCACTAAGGAGGATGAGCAAATGATCACCACCCACAAAGAGAAGCAAGATTCTCTTACAGATCAAGTATGTTAAGAGTCCCTTTCTTGGAATAGTATGCTAGATGTCCTATCTAATATTCTTGACGTATTTTCTAGTAGCATGAACATACTTTGGAAATTCTGCAGGAGATCACTTGCACTGCAGAAGCATGTGTAAGAATTTCAAAGACATCCCAAAAAGATAAAAGGCACAAAAAGAAGCGCAGGGCATGGCTTGGATGGCTTGCAATGGGATGCTAATGTTCGCTATCCCCAGCAACTTGGGCAAACTAGTTTTCACTTGCAAGTTCCACATCTTGCAGCTTTCACGAAGCTCTTGCTCTTCTTGTCTAATTTTCCATAACCTTTCTATGTCTAATCATTGATCCTGTTAGTCTCAAAATGTTAATAAATTTCCCAATTTACTAAGCATAAGATTGTGTGCTTCTGAACAAAGCAATCCTGTCTTTATGTGGCTAAGAAGAAAGCGCAAATCAATTCTAAGTAACCAATCCTGCAATAGCTTTGTCTTATCTACCCAACTTATTATGCAGGAAGAAAAGAATACATACAGAAAAAAGTTTCTGTATGACAGAAGTTCTTGAAAATGACCCAAGCATGATTGAAGTGAAAGGTGTTCTTGTTATATTGATATTCAACCAGTCCAACTATGGAGAATAAGAAGAAATTGATGAAAATTGCAAGGCAATTGTTGAATCTCAATGGGGTCATTCTACACCATCTTTCACGTTTCAATATCCAATCCAAACCTTTTGTTCCACCAAAATC
>Ga0307515_10008252_pt1 | contig 20358 bp, 10 predicted proteins | sample 17_EM_MG_FD_194513 | JGI IMG/M metagenome (GOLD analysis project Ga0307515, IMG submission 194513) | Populus trichocarpa ectomycorrhiza microbial communities from riparian zone in the Pacific Northwest, United States - 17_EM | ecosystem: Host-associated > Plants > Roots > Unclassified | place...
CCCTAACTGCATTAAGGACGTATAAGCCTTCCTTAGTTTTACTAACTTTTATTAAAAATTTATATACAACTTCTTAGGCGTAGTAGCACTACTTATAGCAATAATATAAACGAAGGGCCTTTCTGTAAAAGGAAGAAAAACGTATCTACGCTTTACCTAGACGCCTAAATACGAGAAGGCGTTCTAAGACCTTAAAAATGCCTTTACTAAAGCACCTATTCTAGCTTACTTTATACTAGGATAACAACTCTACCTTAAAACTAACTCCTTAGACTACGTTAACGTAGGTATCCTTTCCTAGATAGGTAATAACAGTCTCCTTTACCTAGTTATATTCTACTCGTCTAAGCTTATATTATAAAAGTATAACTATAAGATTTATAATAAAGAACTCCTTACAATTATATAAGCGTTTAAAGAATTCTAACTAGAACTTTCCTTAGTAGAGCTTAACTAGCCAACTAAAGTCCTTACGGACTATTATAACCTTAAGTACTTTATAACTATAAAGCAGCTAAACTAACGCTAAGTATATTAGAACGAGTTCCTCTCTAGTTTTAACTTTAAAATTATATATAGACTAGGAGTATAAGGTACTAAACCTAATAGCCTAATACGCCGCTTATAAGACCTTCCTTAGTCTAAAAATGACCCCTATAATTAGTTCTAACAATAGATAATCCTAAAAGTACGAAATTTGGCTCTAGGTATACTACTTACAATAGAGCTAACTATACCTTAGCTTTATACTATAGAACTAGAGTTACTTCCTAAAATTAACAAGCTTATTACTACGGTATATAATACCTCTGTTAACCTATTACTATATTAACTTATTGCCGTAAAGACCGCTAACGCCTATACGCTGCCTATTAACCTCTAAAGCTTAGGCCAAATTAATATAGCAGCCTTAGAAGTAAAAGAGAATAGGCTCTATTATAGAGGTCGCCTATTTATCCCCAACTTAGAAAATCTATAACGGCAACTAATTTAAATAGCCTATAACCTCTAATTAAGCGGCCACCTAGGTAAAAGAGGAACCTACGAGCTTCTTAGCCAATACTACTTTTAGCTAAAAATAATAGACTTAGTTAAACGCTTTATAGGCGCCTACTACGGTTATAAGCGCGCTAAGGCCTTTAATACAAAGTACTAAGGACTACTGCACCCTCTACTAGTACCTATATAATAATGGGTAGATATTGCTATAGATTTTATTATTAACCTACTACCCTATAAACGATACAGCCGTACCTATAAGAACATCCTTATAATAATATACCAACTTATAAAAGAGCGCCACTACGTCCTAACTAAAGGCGTAGCCGTTAGTAATATTACTAACGCCTTTCTTTATAAAGTCTACTAACTATATAGGTTCCCTAACTTAATTACGTCCGACTAAAGTATATAATTTAACTCCGATATATAGAGACGAATCTACTAACGCCTTAGCATCTCTATTAAAATGTCTACATCCTTTTACTATAAAATTGCTAGGCAACCAGAAAACGCTAATACTAGTATAAAAGCGTACCTACGACAGGTAGTTGCCTATAGTTAAGATAACTAGGTAGACTACCTCCTACTAGGTAAATTTATAGTAAATAACTACGTCTTAACCACTATAGGACTTACCCCGTTCTTTGTGAATAAGGGTTATTACCCCTAATCCGGCATAGAGCTACTAGAACCTATTAATAAGAAACTGCTATATAGAAAACGCCTTAAGATGCTACTTACTAACTAGCATGCAGACCATATAAAAAATCTACTCAACTACTATAAGGGAGAAATGGCCTAGGCTTAAGTAAAGTAGGCCTACTTTACTAACTGCTATAGAACGCCACTACCGGAGATACGTGTTGGTGACTAGGTATAGCTAGATGCACGCAATATCTTTATATAGAGGCCTATAAAGTTACTTAATTATAAGAACCTTAGCCCCTATCTAATTAAACGAGTTATTAATAGGGGAGCCGCATATAAGCTAGAACTCTCGCCTACCCTAGCCACCCGCGGGATATAGCCTATATTTTACCTATAGCTATTACACCTCTATTAGCTTAACCCCTTACCAGGGCAGATATAGCCTAAACCCCTACTAGTACTAATCTAAGACGAGAACGAAGACGAGAACCATGAGGAGTAGACCGTTAAACAAATTATTAACTCTAAATACTTTAGTAAAGGTAGAGGATAACGGCTCTACTATAGAGCTATATATATAGGATTCGATATAGATTAGCTAGAATGGCAACTATAGGAAGACTTCGAAAATGCAAAGGATCTAATTAGCGACTTTTACTACGTGAACTTACAGAAATCGGGCCTAAGCAGAGATTTTATACCCAATTCTCTATAGGAGCCCTTATAGAGTTAAACCGTTATATATTACTACGTAAGGGCAAATTGCCGTTAAATTACGGCAAAGTGCGATTACGTAACCGGAATATTATTAAGATATCTAGGAACTTTAACCGGCGGTTAAAGTTATCTAATTAGTTGGATTCTTAGATGCTAAGCCTTATTACATAACGTTGTTTTAAACCTTTAGTAATACCCCCCTTTCTTCTTTTCTATACCTTAAGTGTCCCTTCTACATGTATATAGTAACTATAGCGTCGCCAGAGCTCCGCCTCTATAGAAGGGGGGGTAGTGTTACGGAACCCTACCGTAGGGGCCTCTATAGGAGAGCCCCGTGCTCTCGCGTACACCTCGCGTACAGCTTATATCAGCTACGCGTAGGTATATTACCTCCTTACGCCCTTGACCCTTACGATCGATCGCGCAACGTCTTATAGACTCCTCGAATACATACGCTCTGTAGCCACTACCCTTGTTCTATAATAGTTAGCTATATAAAATATAGGCTAAGGGGTTAAACTTTCCTTTATATTATTAGCAATCTCTATAAGATATTAATTAATATATTTATAACCATTATAAAGACCTAGCCTAGCTAATACCTTAATAACTTAACGCTTAACACTACTTCCAAGTAGGTAAATTCCTAATATTTTTATAAAAAAATTGGCAGTGGACCATATATAACTCCTATAGATAATAGAAGTAATTAAATATAACTACTGCTAGACTATTTTAGAATTGCCTAACCCTTTATAACTGCTCTAGCCCTAGCGCTAATTACTTATAAGCTTTTTAAGCAGAGCAGTCTACTTAAAAGTAGCCAATTAAATTTTTTTCTAATACTTAAGAGAAGTTAATCTTCTCTATAGAGGTTAAGTGGTTAAACTTATTAAAATATAGCTGCCTAATTAGTGTATTAAGTTCTTAGATAAGTTCTATTAAGGAAATATCCCCTACTAATATATAACTAGTTAATTAAAGGGCTATATAAACCTCCGCTTATTCTAAAGTAGAACGTAATAATAAAATCCGCTAACTAATATAAAGGCTACCTAATCTTACACCCTCTATAACCTATGCCTTAAGGAATTACTTAATATTAAAGTTATTCTACTACTATAGTATTTACGTTACCTACAGCTTTTAGCGCTAAAAAAGACGGCTCCGCTATTTTTTAATTCGCCTTTAGTAACTAGTAAGGGGTATAATTACTTACCTTTAAGGCGACGGAGATATAGAGGATAGTATTAAGGGGGAAAGGGAGTTAATATTAGAGAGTGGAGATAAGGACGCGTTAGTATCTACCTAAATACTAAAAGCGCGTAACTCGTAAGGAAGTAGTATTCCTATTATAAAAAAGTAATTAATTATAGAGGAGACTGGTCTAACTCGACTTATTAGCTTATTAGGTTAAATAGGTGTTATTAGGGAGTTAAATATACAGGAGAGAGTGTCTCTTATACAAAATTACGAAAATTAAAGTTGAGCACCATAGAGTTCCGCACTAAAGGTCCTCAGACAGCAGGGTAAACTTAAGGTCGGTAGATAGCTGATTAGTTAAAAGAAAGTGGCGTTTTTTAGAATGGAGACTAGTGATACTTTAGTATTAGTAAGTGCGCCTTTAGTTTACCCTTGCCGTCTAAGTCGCTTACTGAGATAAGGTAGGGGTACGAACACCTACTCCAATAACTCATCGGCGCGCCTGTAATCCTCCCCCAGAACTTCCTCACGGGCGACATTGGTATTTCTCCACTATAACGAGATCGACAGTATACTATTGCGGGGTAATCGTGATTGCCTTGTTCCCGAGGCAATATATGTGGCATTAAGTTAAGAATACGACTAAGGTAGGAGCAACCCGCTCAGTCATTTTAATATCGTATTGGTTCTGGATACGGCTGTGAAGGACTTTAGAGCTAAATATTGAGAGGCGTGCAATATTTTTTTCTAGTACTTATTGACTTCTTCAAGACTTAATTGAGGTTGCCCTCAAGCTGCACCGAAGCATCTAAAGCAAATTACAAAGGCATAACCACTAGACCATAGTGCGCACACCTCACAGCTTAAGGGTTTCCACTCCCGCAGCCAATTCTTCGCCTTCTCCGCTCCCTGTATTCTTGTCCTGCCTATTAGAGAATACTTCCCCAGCAGCAAGCCCAACACCTTCACAACATCCTTTTCCATCAAATTCAACGTCAAGAATTTTGTTCACTACCCACTCCGCCGTTCTAGTGTGGAGACTCGGTGGGACAGACGAGCCGTCCTCTAACCTCCCGCCATCTACAAAGCTTTTGCCTTTCGCCAAGGCTTGGAAGACAACAAGCTGATCTCGCATGTACTCATCAACGCAACCGCCATGCTCGATCTCGGCTACCAACTCATTGACAACTTGCTTCACTAACTTGGAGATAGTTACGTCAAGCTTTCCAGTTACGATCTTGTGGTCATACAGCCAGTCGCGGCCTAACTTATAGCCGTTTGTGCTTGTAGCTACGAGTAAGAGGTAGAAGCGTTTGTCGTGACGACTATCTTCAAAGTTCACATCAATCGACGCTTCTCCGCTGCCAAAAATTGCTGAATGACGCTTTGACAATATTGTGTCCAGTTCTCGCCGGAAGTGGACCTCGCATGCCTTTGGTGCTAAGATAGTGGCCTTTAAACTTTGGATATCTCCGCGTTCGGAGAGGGTGAAAGCTGGTAGAGTGGTATTGCGTGAGAGTGGATTGATGGTGAATGAGAGAGCTCCGATTTGGTTTCTGCCATGGGTCCAGCCTCGCGAATGGGGTTGAAAGATTATGGAGGGTATTCCAATACGCGAGAGTGTTGGCAAAAGGACTTGAGATATATAGTCGGAGGATGGCGAGTGGGATGCGTTGGTACCTCCAGAAATCCGCACTTGGACAGGTTTGGATTTAGTATTGGCATTATCTTCCTTAGCCATTGATAGCGAGGACCCAGAAAATATCAAGAAGGGAAGAATGGCCTGGAATACCAAGCCAACGCTGCCAGGAGTACTCTGGGAGATCTGGACATCGATAACTGTGCTTCCGTTCGAGAGTGTGCGTTCACGATATCCCTGGAGGTATTCAATGCGCTATAATAAATATCAATTACCTGACAATCAATTTCTGAGGGCCCTTTACGTCTGTGCTCGGAGCAAAGTACAGATTCTTACTTCTCTGTTCCGCTCCGGTCATGTCGGCTTTACAAGCAGTCCCAAGCCATCTCACAGCTGAAAGGTGTTGCATTTTTAGGCCACCTCCACCAGACCGATTACCCCGAATGTCGGTGATCTCGACGGGTATTCCAGTGAGCGCAGATACACCAATAGCAATTCGGAGGAGTTGCCCTCCTCCTTCAAGAGTGGTTCCTTGTAAATGGACTGCTAGCGCCATATTGGAGCTCCTTTTAAAAATGAGAGTAAATAAAGGCTGAACTAAAGATGTGAGGAGCGATTGAGATGGTGGGTAAGGAAGCAGATCATGTTTTGAACGCTTGAAGTGATTTAGTTGAACGGGGTGACCTGACTCACACAGGCTTAAGCTATGGCTTAGATGCTTTACGATTATAGAGTGGAAAAGTAAAAAAATCGATAGGCTGGGAATGAGGAAGACTCATCGTTTCCCGAGAGTGGCTGAGCAATGTCCAGCGCCTCCAAGGCATTGTATAGAGCCGAAGATTTGCGGCATCGAGACTAAGTAACCTAATCTGAATCCAATCCATAGATAGACCCAATGCTTTCTATGCCATGAAAAGGAGGTTGTTCATTGATTTCCTATCACGTGCTGGTGATGTGCAAAGTAAGCGGACCGATATCATTTATCTCATAAATTAGACGTTCCGTAGTAGAATTTTAGCCGAACTCAGTTAGATCAGCACGTGCTTGGTTACGGGGCAGGATACCCTCATATCTGCTCCCTATATTTTAAAAATTCTGCAGCGGAGCCTCTAAAAGCTTGTGCGTCCGTTTGGTGGTAACTAAAAGTTTTAAAAATCGAATTTTTTTCATTTTTGCGAGTTATGGCCCAACCAATAGATATAATATATTTATTTGATATGTTATCCTCTGTATATATATTGTGGCCCTATAGACCTATTATTAAGGGATAAGATACATTATCTCAGACGGAATGTTAGATTTATAACATATCTTCGTAATTTTACCACCGATTTCCCATATCCAACTTTTTATATAATATAGCTACGATATAGCCACAATATAGAGTAAAAAGAGAAAATGGAGAGCTTATACCTCGTGTTATTTTTAAAGTGATTAGACGATGGAAAGGTGGCAAGGTTTGGCAATCTAGTGGTTGATTACCCCAAAATCGCGACCCTTTGTGGAAAATTTCGTTGGTTGATAAGGAGCAGTTCATCCGTGCACCAACGATCCATGAGATAAGACATCGTCCACATTTTCACGCCGATTCTCCGTCCCTTGTCGTCATTTCCGAAGCCGAGACTTTAGTTAGTTGCAGAGCTTCAACAACCCTCCTCAATTTGTTCACATATCCTACGTCCTCCTCCATTATTCGCTGTTCGTAATATGTGTGTCATCATAGCATATTCGCAGCCTTCCTAGAATTGCTTCTGAGCTGCGGAAAACCTTCTGAAAGTGTCCTGGGGTTCGATTACTATACCTCCGCGCCGAGCCATGCGCGGCTCTCATATCCTCTCGAAAGCGTGGAATAGCCCCGGAAATGGCGCTTTATTTTCAAAAATAGATCACCCACGGCCAATTCCTTCAAGTTTTCCGCAGTCTCTCTTCATTTCCCGGCAGTCCTCAACGAGAGCTCCTTCAGCCGTCCACAGTCGAGTTCTCCAACCTTCCACCGTCATACGGCCCACCTCGCCTTCTTTTCTGGCCCAACAAAAGCATCTTGCGCCTTGCAGGATTTTCTCCATATCGAGAATATTGGCAGAGGATCAGCGGCAGGTTACGACACAGAAGAAAGCCCCGCGGTCATACAAAGATGAAATAAAGGAAAAGGGAATAGTCGACAAGGAGGAGCATGATGAGGAAGATCAGGGCTTTGCAAAATCCGAGAAGGCATCTGCAGCGGCACAGGTGAACCTGAGCGCGAAGTTAAGCAAGGATGGAACCCAGCCTGGAAATCCTGGAAGCATGAAGGAAATATGGAGGTTGATTAAGATTGCCAAGCCAGAGTTAGGGACTCTAGGATGGGCATTTCTGTTCCTATTAATTTCTTCTGGTGTGTCGATGTCGGTTCCGTTCTCCATTGGCAAGATCCTTGACATTGCGACTCAACCAGAGGGGACGAAAGATATGCTCTTTGGCCTGGATATGTCAACATTTTACTTAGCTTTGGGAGGCATCCTTGCGACTGGCGCTGCGGCAAATTTCGGACGAATCATCATTTTGAGAATTGTAGGCGAAAGAATTGTCGCACGGCTTCGGTCGCAGCTATACAGAAAGACATTCGTTCAAAATGCGGAATTCTTCGATGCGAACAGAGTTGGAGACTTAATATCACGTCTAGGATCTGACACTATCATTGTGGGCAAAAGTATCACTCAAAACCTGTCAGACGGTCTTCGCTCCGTTGTTAGTGGGGCTGCTGGATTCGCAATGATGGGTTGGGTGAGTCTCAAACTCACTGGTATTCTCGCTCTTGTTGGCCCGCCCGTCGCTGTCGCTGCATTCATCTCGGGTAGGATGTTGCGGACCATCAGCAGGAAGATCCAGAAGAATCTTGGAACCTTGACCAAAGTCGCAGAAGAACGATTAGGAAATGTCAAGACCAGTCAAGCCTTTGCAGGAGAAATGCAAGAAGTGGGGCGGTACAACCGTCAGGTCAAGAGGATATTCCGACTGGGGAAACGAGAGGCTATCGTTGCGGCTACTTTCTACGGGAGCACAGGATTAATGGGTAATCTCACGGTGATTGCTGTTCTATATGTTGGCGGCAGCATGGTCAAAAACGGATCAATAACAATCGGAGAGCTGTCATCATTTCTTATGTATACCGCCTACGCTGGATCTAGCATGGTTGGTTTATCCGGATTCTGGGGAGAAATGATGAAGGGAGTAGGTGCTGCAAGCCGTCTCTTTGAGCTTCAAGACCGCAACCCGACAATATCACCCACTGCTGGCGAGCCAGTAAAGTCTGCCCAAGGTCCCATCGAGTTCAAGAATGTCTCTTTCAGTTATCCTACGAGACCAGCTGTGATGATATTCAGGGATCTCAACTTCACAATCCAGCAAGGGACGAACGTCGCTATTGTCGCACCGAGCGGAGCCGGAAAGTCAACTGTTGCAAGCTTACTGCTCCGATTTTACAGTCCCACAGGTGGCACCATTTTAATCGATGGGAGAGACATTACTAAGTTGAACGCAAAACAGCTTCGGAGAAAGATCGGCTTTGTTGGTCAGGAGCCAGTCCTCTTCTCTGGAACTATTGCGGAGAATATTGCGTATGGTGTGCCACACGCTACACGTGCTGAAATCGTTGCTGCTGCTCGTAAGGCCAATTGCCTGTTCATTAGTGATTTCGTAAGTTTCTTCCCAAAGCGAAGTTGCTCAAAATTTTAGCGACTTCGCTTGACAAATCAAGTTATGAATGCTGACAATTACGGTAGCCCGATGGTCTTGAGACACACGTCGGCGCACGAGGAACGCAGCTTTCGGGAGGACAGAAGCAGCGAATCGCAATTGCTCGGGCATTGATCAAGAAGCCGGACATTTTGATTCTAGACGAAGCCACAAGTGAGTACAATCCCTGCCATACTATTTCATAGGACCCCTTATCTAACTTCCCAAACAGGTGCTTTGGATGCTGAATCTGAGACACTTGTCAACCAAGCGCTCTCGGTTCTCCTCCGTGAAAGGAACACAACAATCAGCATCGCGCACCGCTTGTCCACCATCAAACGCTCCGACCGTATCATTTGCATTGGGCCAGACGGGCAGGTTGCTGAAGAAGGCACTTACCGAGAACTTGCTTCTAATCCGGATGGGGCATTCAGCAAGCTCATGGAGTGGCAGCTAAATGGTGGTGAGGCAGAAAATAGGCAGACGGACTTCCCAAAGCCAACAGAAGAAGAGGAGATCGAAGTCGATTTAGAGGAAGATGATAGTGAAAATCCTGAAAAGGATAAAGGTCGGGATACCGAGAAAAGAGCTGTGGAGAAAGATGGTTCAAGGGTCATGGAGCCCACTCCGTCAAATACAGGCCCACGACGATAAGAACGAGGATGCGCCTTGAGGCGGCGTAAAACATTGGTACAATCGCGCGCTACATCCTTTAAAACGAGATGAGCGCTATGTCCGCTTAGTGTGTACTATCAACGAATTTATTTCGGTTTACTGGAATGATCTGCATCTGTCCGGGCTTTTGGGCAGCTTTTTTTAGCAGCGGACATGGCATTAGAGGCTCAGCGGCAACGGCCGCATCGGGGTGGTGTGTCTTGTCAGATGTTTTTCTTTCCTTCGTGTTTTGCAATCAGTCTTGGCTCGTACGATACCGCAGCACACGAACAGGGCGAAAATACCGGCGAGAGAGGGTCCATCTAATGTATTATCATTCTCTACTCTGTACGCATGAACGCTTAGAAAATGACATACTTGACTAATTCGTTTGTCTCTACATAATTTCCCGCATAATTGTCTGAAAGAGCCTTTAGCTATTTATTAATCACTGCTACGGCCCGACACTTGATCAAAAACGCATAGTAAGCAAAAATCAGCGCGTTTCCAGGCTCTCCGCATCAGTCAGCAAAAGTCGTAGCAACGAACCACCTTACAAGATCGTGACGTCACATATCGGGTCCAGAATATCATTCGGCCATGACCAAGTCCCCAGACAATGGCAACATTAATACTTCTTATGAGCACTGCGTCCACTCTGCCATGTTAAAAACAGCTCAGTTCGCTGCTTATCGCACTCCGAAGCGTTCTACACCGTTCAAACGCGCCAACTGGGTTGATATCTCGTGTACGAAGTGTATTCCTCCAACGGGTTTAGCACAAACAAGAAAGTTCCAGAACGTGGGCAACGCGATGGATAAGCCGCCAAAGCATCAGATGGTGTACTTTAAGGGGTTGACGAGCGAGGTTAGGGAGTTTGGCAAGTTCCGGAAGGTGCTTCATACGGGGCTGTACAGCCAGCTTGTCGCCATGGAGGTCCCAGTTGGTGGTGAGATTGGAGATGAGGTTAGTTCTATTTTTCTGAGCATGTTCTCAAATCTATTACGTTCTTTAGCAACTGTGGTGTGACATTTGTTAGTGAAGATGCTAATTGGCGGTTCGGTGTAGGTTCACACAGTCGATCAGATCCTGCTCTTTACTTCCGGCAAGGGCAAGGCTACTGTTGCTGGAAAGGACCAGGAAGTAAATGCTTCTGATGTTGTTGTAGTCCCGGCTGGGACGCAGCACCAGTTTATCAACATTGGAGACAAGCCTTTGGAGCTCATTACAGTTTATTCGCCGGCCGAACATGATCCGCGAACTGTGCATAAGACGAAGCAAGAGGGTGATGAGCTGGAGGATGCTGGAAAGGACGAGGCACCAGAGTGGTCGCGGAGGAGTAAGAAGGAGAATGAAGAGATGGGATTGGTGAAGCTTTCGGGAGGACCTTATGAAGGCGAATGAGTGGAATGGGACTTTCTACGATAAGGAAATAATGGTATCCACGCTGGATAAGCTCGAATCCCAGGGAACGCACCTGAAAGTGTATGCATATAGATCCAGCGCCGTACAGCATTTCCTATATTGTATTAGTAATATTGTATTTGATGCTAAGAGGCATTATGGTGGTATTTCGACTTCTAGTCGCCTTTCGCCTTAGCGATGTTGTGCAACTCAAATGATACTGATTTTTCCTGCATGTGAGCGCGTCCGCAATATTGTGGGATGTGTGACTGGGGTGATGAGGTACTTTTTCCGGATGATGTGAGCGCTGAATCACGAAATTCCGACGTAGTTGATGATGATTTTAGCGGGGGTTGGGGAGTGATCAACTTGTAGAGTGTTGAATCGCATTGAAACTCGGCCGATTTCCCAGCCAAGGGGAAAGGAAAACGTTGACGTTGCTAGGCACGGGAACAGAAACGAAACGGAATGGACCGGGGTTATATATCGGGACGGCTAGGAGACTGTGGATAAGTGGACCCCTTTCCGCTCCGGCCTTGGGCAGTCACCGCTGGGGATAAATTGGTCAGGAATGAACAATGCTTTCATCCGCAGCCTTATCTCATAAATCAAGACCCCCGGGGATCTGATTGAGATCTTCTAATGTTCGACCGCTGCCCTTGATACAGCTCGACATCATCCCCAGTTATACTCCACTCCTCCTCTAACAATCCATCCTTATACCTTCAATTATCTAATTGTCCATCCACCGTGTCGTCTTTGCAATTCCGTCGTGTTGTGGTTTCTCCTTTACGTTTGCCACCGAAACAGCCACAATTGTCGTTTGATCTGATAAAGAGTGAGTCGGAAACGACCAGCCCCCACCATCTGATAATAAATAAAACTGTCGTCGCTCTTCTCCGCATTCCGCGGTCTGAGGAAATCCATCGCAAAAGACAATTTTTGCAACTATCCAGCTATGCTGCGAAGTCAATGTTAAGTACGTGACTCCTTGCTAATCATGTCCGAAACTTCTAGGCCCTTTTTCCCTCGCGACCGTCTTCTCCCCCCGCTTGGCCACACTCTCAACCAAGTCCTCAAAATTTCCAGCCATGGCATCCACTGCCCAACATCAGCATCAGCATCGCATACCATCATCTTCGACCTCTCATCCCGATAACCCTATACCTGGCGAGCCTCGCGATATCCCTCAGTACACGCTTACCCCGACCCAGCCCGAGCACATCTCTCCGAGGTCCTCGGGTGAGTCAATATCATGGTCGGGACACTCGAGCGATTCAGAGGCCACCTCAACACCCATTACTGAGCCTCAAATAGACGAACTAGTCGATAAACTAGGAGGCTTACCCGTCGCCTTGGTAAACTTCGCAGATGACAGACCGCGACGCGCCTCGACCACCCTCATCTCAGAAAGTCCAGAGGACATTCGAAGAATACTCGGAGATGGCGAGACTGCTACAAGATTGGTTGAAAAGTGCTGTGGAGGAGGGTGTTTTTTGTTGAACGCTCTCCCCCCGGGCAATCAGTCTCCCAATTTCGAGCCTGTCGCAATTCCCGACAATATGGCCTTTCGAAGTCTAAACTTAAGATTGGGACCTCTTGGACTCGATACAGAGCTCACCAACACCATTCCCTTACCTCCAGTCACGCTATCTTTGGAGCCTATTCCATCGACCGAGCAGAAACACGCCTCAGAAGTCCACAAGCAGCCTCCGGAATTTGTTCAACCTCATCCTCCATACAACGTGTATTCAGCACCCGTCTATCATGCACGCGAATTGACGAAGCCTGGCGCCGAGAAACGAACGTTCCATTTCGATATCGACGTTACCGATTATCCTGACGAAGGAGGCGTCGATTTCAAGGTTGGTGGTGCAATTGGCATCTGTCCTCCAAATGCAGACGAAGTCGTCGATGAACTATTCGACATCCTCTGCATTCCTAAATTCGTTCGCGACAAACCCGTATTGTTGAAGACGCAAAACGGAAGATGGCCTACTATCTGGGGCGAAGAGAAACCTAGAGAGCTGGTTACAACACGTCGCGAGCTCCTAACGTGGTGCGCGAATGTGCAGAGTCATCCCCCCACGAAGCAAATCCTACGCGTAATGGCCGAACATGCCGAAGCCCCGAATGAAAAGAAGATTCTCCTATACCTTACATCTACCCAAGGACAGGCTGCTTTCTGCGAGTAAGCACCACTCCCAGTTCTACAAGAGAAAAGTACTAACATCATCTGCAGTCTCCGTACAAGCTCCCATATTACAGTCTCTCAGTTACTCCACGCCTTTCCTTCATCTAAGCCACCTCTCCCGGAACTTCTCTCCGTTCTCAGCCAACTAATGCCGCGCTTCTACTCCCTATCCAACGACCCTCACATTTCCAGTGCTCGTCCCGGCCTTCCGGGCAACCGGCGTTTGATCGAAATGGCCGTTACCGTTCATGAAACACCAGATTGGCATGCTCCCAAGGCCCAGCGCACAGGCGTCGGCAGCGGCTATCTAGAACGCACAGCCCAAGCCTTTATTCAAGCTGAGCACGACGGTATTGACCCACGTACCATCCTCGACCTCCGCATCCCCATGTTCCGCGGCCTCATGGACAACCCGCTTTCCCGTCAATTCGGCGGCGAGGGACCCATGATACTGATCGGTGCAGGCGTCGGCATGGCGCCCTTCCGTGGTTTCATCCTTAACCGTCTGAAGAACGCCAACTGCGCCAACAAGATCTGGCTTCTCCAAGGCGTCCGCGATTCCCTTCTTGACGAAATCTATAGCGGCGAGCTAGGCGACCACGAAAAGGATATCAAGCGCGTTGTGCAGAGCCGCAAATACCGAAGCGTCAAAGGCGAGGCCAAGTACGTGCAAGACGAAGTGCGGCTGCAGGCGGATATTGTTTGGTTCGTCATCAATGCCCTTGATGGCAGGGTCTTCGTATGTGGCAGCAGCTTGGGAATGGGTGAGGGCGTTGAGCAGGCGCTTGTGGATGTGGCAATGGAGAAGGGAGGGCTTGGTGAGAAGGAAGCCAGAGAGTTCTGGGAGAGAAAGAGGGGTGATGGACAGTATATTGCTGTAGGTCCGCCCAAATCCAGACAATTCACGGGGCTTTTCGAACATTCACTAATTGTTACCAAGGAAACGTGGTGATTTGATCCACGCTCTATACGAAAGAGAGAACTCCCGCCAGGGCCACTGTCTAATGATCATTGTATTTGCCCGTGCGGGAGATGGAGGATTGCAGAGATATTTTCACAGTACATAGCATTTTTTCCTTCTTACAAAAAATCAGCGCTTGATTGCTTTGACTGCACTAGACAAGGTGAATTCCCTAGAATGTATCCGCTCACGCTGGACACTTAGCCGGTATATAGTATGTGGGCCATTTTCCACGCCTTTCCGTTTGCTTTCTCATTCTTAAATTTTCTTACGAGTGCTTACTTCATCTGGGCGCTTCTTCTGAGCATGGCGTTTGGGGTGGGGCCAGGGTTTTACATGAGCACATATTATCGAAAAAAGATTGAGAGCGGGTCCTTAGAATTCGCTACTGATTGGGCACTTGCATTGAACTGGGTTATCCGGTTGGCTGGACCCTTATCGATAGGAGCAAACCCAAGAAAATTCCTTACCTGTCACACATTCTCAGCGTCCCATGCAAAAATCGCACCTATCATCACCCCTCTTCCAATAAAAGCACACCTGCAAAGAAGCCAATACTTTGGCGTCCATTAAGATCCGTTCATAGAAACCTACATACAGCTACCTGGATCATGTTCCTCCATCTTTCAGCTCCCAGCTTCCAGCGCTCAGATTCGCGCTCTCCGCTTCAAATATATCCCGCAGAAAATTCCACCATGTCATACCAAAAATGCTCCAAGCTCTTGCTCTCCCGTCCTGAGCAAGAACCATATCATACCCAGAGCCCAAGAATGTCGTAAATCCGTCATGCGCCAATAATCCATGCAAAGCAAGACATGCAATCCCAAAACCGTTTTTACCCCCAGCCTTTTATGGAACCCTGCAACATCGACTTGATGCAAGCGAGACAGCAGCAGATCACGATGCTGTCTTGCCACCGCAGTCCGGAATCTTGACGCCACTCTTCAAGTTGCGGTCGATGTCCATCAGGCCCCACTTGTCCTCCCACGCCTCGCCCGGCGTGTTGAAGACGACCTTCCAGGGCTCGTCGAAGGCTTCGAACCTGCGCCGTCATTAGCGTGTGCTGTTCTGGGATCGCGCAACGTCTAGAGGAAAGGCAGATGACAACTTACCAAAAATAGTCCGTCCCGTTGTCCAAACTCTGGCATATAAAGTCCGCCATAAACGTGTTCATCTCATCCACCCCCGCCACACTGCCCTCGGTCGTGTTCGTACACGTCGCCGCGCCGCAATCGTTCCCGCCGCCGCTCGGCCAACCCACTTCGCTGATGACCTGCTTGACGTTGCTGTTCGAGCCGGTCAGCACCACGTCCTTCGTCTGCCAGAAATTCCACGTCCACGCCGCCGCCACGTCGGCCGCGACGCCCGCAAAGAAGGGGTGGATATTCGACATGACGATGTCGACCTCCGCGGCCAGGTCGGCGGTCCAGTTGTCGCCGAGATCCGACGTTGCAACGGCCAGGTCCATGTTCTTGGCCGTGAAGTTGGTCTTGACGTCTTTGAGGATGGTGGCGAGCTGGGTGGATGTTAGGTCTTTGCGGTACAGCACCTCGTTGCCGATAATAACGCCCTTGAACGGCGCGGTGCCGTTCGTGTCCAGGATGTTCCACATCTGCGCCATTTGCCGCGCATTAGTCGTGTCGTTGCTGTCGAGCCAGACGCCTAGCCACACTTTCATGTCAGTGAGTTGCAGGCGGTCGATGGCGTGTAGCACCATCTCGGTTTGGTTGCAGTCAGTGCCGTAAAGCCGCACGGCGTTGGTGAGTTGCGAGAGCACAGCCATGTCACGGGTCACGTTGTTCTGAGATGGAGGAGAAGTGAGACAGGCCGGGTATTGCGTGTTCAGGGGGTTGTAATCCATTCCTGGGAAGACTTTGTGGAGATTCTTGTTATTCATCAATGCTTGTATTTCGGCTGAATCCTTAGAGAGGTCATTCTTGTTGTCGTTGGCAACGGATTGCGGAGTCGACGGGTTCGACGGGTTCGAGGATGAGTTGTTAGAGCTATGTTTGCGAGAGAGCACTCCGCCTATGGCACCGCCGACTATGGCGCCAACAACTACTATGGCGAGAATCGTCCCGACGATCCATTTTAGCCGCTTGTTCCCATGGTTTTGGCGGTTGAGCCATTCACTTTTCTCCACATGATCGCTACTGTCACCTAGGCCATCTCCTCCGCTGGGTACTGGTCCATAATTTCCACTGGGGTCACGGGCTCCCAAAGCTGTAAAGGCTCCTGCGCCGGCTGCTGCTCCTACACCAGCTCCAGCTGCCAGAGAAATTCCGTCTCTACTCGCGGTACGTGATCCGAAGGGTAGCAGGGACTTCCTTTTCACAGTTTGTGGTGGACGCGTTATGCCATCATCCCCATCATCAGCGATTTCGGTTGGGTTGATTGCTCCCATCGTTGGGGTGAGATTGAGATTACTCGAAGAATACCGATTGTAGGGATTGTCCGTATAAGGATAGCCGCTTTGGCTTGGTGGTGGCCGTTCGTTTAACGTAAGACTTCTCTCCGAGGTATTCTCACCAGCAATTGCTGCCGTTCCAGGCGCATACGCAGCAGGTTCTATGGGCTCTGTGGAGGAGTATGATGTCTGAGGTTGAACTGAGCGTCGTGTCACAGCCTCTGGGCCATTATATCCATACGGCAAACTCGAATTCTCAGGATCAAACTCTCTTTCAGACGGAATGTTTGCCGGGCCAGTGGTGCCGTTTTCAGAACGTCCCCAGCTATCGATGCCTCTCAGAGCCTGCAAGCCGCTCTCCCTCTCATTTGTATTCGCAACGCCTATTGCGATTCCTGCAATTCCACCTCCTACTGCAGCCTCGCCAAGATTATCCATTCCAGGCGTTGTAAGCGACTGTCTCCGAGGTTGCTGCACATTGTTTGTGACGCCGGCTACTCCTACTGTATGATTAGGCGGCGGAGATTGGCTTATTGGCCTTCTGGGTATCGACATGGTTCGTGGTACAGATTGCGGAGGGTTCTGAGAGATAAGTGGATTTGCAGGTACAGCGTTTGTCGGTGTTATACCGTACTGTCGCTGGCTTTGCATTTGAGCATACGCACTTCCAGGGTGCATTCCTACGGGAACATTGCCACGTTCAGGTGGTGGTGGAGGATTTGCGTTGTACGATGACGGAAAGGGTGGGCTACTAGTTTCGATGGGAGATATTTGAGGTGCGTCATTCTGGTAGGATTGCGAATGCTGATCTCCAGCGCCGCGAGGCTGCAACGATTGTTCGTCATGGTAGTTGAAAGAGAAGCTCCTCTCAAGTGGACCAGCCATGGCGATAATATCTTAGGGTTTTCGAATTTACGATGATGACTTTAAGTTAGTTAAAATCCTCAAGGCGTCCAGGAGAATGGCGATTGTCGCTGAGACCCGGAGAGTGCTGAGGAAGCGGCAATGAGCCGCTCAGTTTGGTAGTGGTGGAATGGTGGGGGAATGAGTTGGCAGTGAATTGCATGAACTTTAAAATGATCCCCCAGGTTCCAAGACCGTTTTGGTGATACAATCTGTGGGTTCCTAATGAGTGTGCTGTAGGATGTAAGGTGGTGGTGCGACTCGAGCCTTTTGTTCCTCTTGCTCAGCTTGGCCTGAAACAGGCGGCGCAGGTTGTATTGGTTTTGCCCTTTCGGCGGTGGCTAAGCCCCTACCAGGCGAGTGGCCGGGTAACCTCGCACCTTGTGCCCCCACCTCGCACTAGCCCCCGTTATTTTTAGACTGGTTTCCCCGCAAAATGCCGGCTGTCAAAACGTCAACTACGGGGAAAACTTAAATGGACTACGGCGGACTTTTGGCAGGCCTTCTTCAAACGTACTCGTGAATCCAATTTTGTATGGCTTTTGAGAGGAAGAAGACGCCCGGAATGCCGATCAATAGTGGAGGCGGATCATGGCGCTCTGCTACCCCAGGCTTACTTCATCCGGCTTCAGCCTTCGTACGCCAATAATGCGAGATCGCAAAAGGATTCCAAACTAGAAGTAGCGCGAGTTCGCACACGATATTTTCATAATCGCAATCGTGCAATGCCACCTGCTCATTTCGACCCTCGAAGAGAATTACGACATTCAGCCTAGTCTCAATGCGAGGCTGCATAGGTCCCAATATGCATTCTTACAGACATCTCCTGGATCAACCTCCTCGCAGTTTCATTATTTCCTATACCGTCGGTCCATGGTTATGTATCGGGTTCACCGCGAAAATAGTGTGAGGCGCGATTCGTATTTGGTTGTTTTGCCCGGATCTATGACCATTATCTTTCTTCTAATCTGATTAACGTCACAATCGTCAAGAAGCCTTTTCATCCTCAAAAAATATCTCTGCCAAAGCCAAACATCTGAGAATCTCTCAAGTTTTCAAAGTCTATGGAAGTTTAGAGGGCTCGCACTCGCTTGGTAGCTAGGACTAGGTGGACAGATAGGTAAAATACATCGCCTCAACTTGAAGAGAAAGACATCGAGACACTATACAATCGACGCAAGCAACTAAAACTTCGTTGTTGAAGTTCAATGATATTTAAACATTTAGTGTTTCTACGTATGAAACCTTTCTACTTACTGCATTGCTACCAGGAAGTCAAATGAGTTCGTCGCAGAGCAGAGGGGCTGGTATCTCATTGGACAGCCTGCGTCTGCGCCTTAGCCTCTTGGGCGTCGAGCATAGCTTGCCAGCGAATCGCTAAGCTGCGAACTGTTAATATCGCTTAAGGCCTGCAAGGCTAAAACTGGACTCATATCAACTTACGAACACCTCCGAAATTAATATCTGAACTTCTCACTTACACCTCCAACCATCCCTCCTTCATTTAGACACACTTTGTATATCGATTATTCTCAGCAAGCTCTTCTTTTCCATTAATTCCAAAGCTAGTGATCATTGCAAACCCTATCACGATATTAGCCTCGAACTCAACCACAGCCCCAGGATGAACAACTTTGAAGCCGGAAGGATAGATGATTTCGATATTTGTGCAGATGAAGATCTATTGTGAGCAATAGATGCAATTTCCTTGAAGGAAACGGAGCCGCTAGCACCAGGTCTTGATGAGGATGAACGTTTCGTGGATCCTGTTGCTTGAACGTCCCGGCCAGAAGAGCTTGAACGATAAATAGTCGGTTCGTCAACTCTACAAGAACCATATCAGTCATGCACTGAACCCGAGGCTATTGAGATTACTTGGGACGTCTTGCAACGGGCATACCGTAACTTTACGATGCTTCAAGATTGGAGGTTTTGTGAGAATTCTATCAATATGATCGTATCTACCCTAGGTTGCAGAATTAGTACCGATCGAGAAAGATGAAACACCGAAGTTTTTAACGTCAGTGGGAGTTGCGTCATCACTGTCAGGTATTGACGCCACGGAGAATCATCCCATAGACGACTTCGAAGTTGAAGCTTCTCCAGACAACCCCTTGAGTAATCTTCCGCCTTATCCTCGGTACGGGTTTAAAAGAGAGTATCTCGGGTTCCTCGATTCACACGGGTTAAAAGCTGTCACCCAGCAGATTCGTCGGCGATTTCATCCACGACTCCAAATAAAGCTGTAGCTAGGATAGTTGCAAAAAGTCATTGATCTCGCCATCGTATCGTTTTGTGGAGCTCATCTGGAACGATTAGAGGAAATGAATCTCTCAAAAACGCTGGATAATTTCCCAATTTTTGGAGATTGTATTTTCGGTATGAGACGACGGCATCTTGCTTGCCTTGATGCATATCTCCATGGTCGTTCTGTGTGGGTATTCGAAGCTCAAGATGAGGGTAGTGATATACAGACTAATCCCTTATGTCTAGAAAAATGTGCTACCCACAAACCAGACGAGGTCATTACATTCAGCGCTGGGCTCGGCCATATTGTTCCTTGGCCGATATAGCTAAAAGGACCTCTTGTGCTAGAAAATGAAGTGTTTTTATCACTGGACTAATGATGAAAGCGAGGTACCAAATGACGAAGCTTTTCCGGATACTTCAGAATATCCTCAGTATCGGCTCCTAATAGGAAGCATTCAACTCTCTAGGAATAATTCCCGCCCATTGCCGATGGATGAGTTTACATTCACAATTGTTGAACGTAGAATGGGATGAGGACTCTGTCTATTAAAGAGGGCTCTAGAAGCTCTCTATATACATCAGATAGGTGACAAATAGAATGACGACGACGTCATTCAGTAGGTCATAGTTAATGGAAACAGGTAATGAGACGTTCGATGAGA
>Ga0307515_10008253_pt1 | contig 20358 bp, 8 predicted proteins | sample 17_EM_MG_FD_194513 | JGI IMG/M metagenome (GOLD analysis project Ga0307515, IMG submission 194513) | Populus trichocarpa ectomycorrhiza microbial communities from riparian zone in the Pacific Northwest, United States - 17_EM | ecosystem: Host-associated > Plants > Roots > Unclassified | place...
AACTAGATAGTCCCGTGTATTTCACTGATCCCGAGGGTTGAAGATTTTTCGATGACAGCAATCTCTGATCAAATTTTTGGATGTAAAGATTCAAATTGTGAAGCTTAGGACCATGCATGTCATAGGACGTAATGCTCACAAATGTTGTAGCAAAATATATTGCTGTAGTATATATATTAATATTAGTTGAGAGGTGTAATTCTAGAACTGTTACATAAGAGCAATGCTTCATGCTGACCAACTCTGTAGTTGCTAGTCCCAGCTGATGTATCTTGTCAAGTGAGGTAGTTTATTCAATTTGGAAATTAGAACTGCCCAGTGAAGGCTAATTTTTACTCAATTCTTGAAGCTGCTGCTGCTTCTACGCAATGCAATTGGTGGAAGATTTTGAGCTTGTACAATATTTCATTTGTTTTTCCTCTATTTACCTGTGTAGATTCCGAACATGAAGCAGCAGTTCACGTAGTCAACCTGTAAGTAACATTTGCCATTGTAATTGTTTTTCCTTGAGAAAGAGGAGGTTTTTCCTTCTGCTTATAAAGATTCACTAAGATGGCCAATCAACTTTAAGATGCAGAAAATGTATGGACGCATCTTCCTTCACTGTTTAATAATTTCATTAAAAGTTAGTCTAAATATTTAAACTCAAGAAGTTAAAAGAAAAAAAATTACAATAGTTTATAATGCCCATCGAGAAGAGTCGTCTAGGGCCGATGACAAGTCGTACAGACATCCCCAAGAATCTAAACAAAGCCTGTCTTGTCTGTTTAGTTAGGGCATTCTCTCTTCCATTTTTGGAGCCAAGAGAGCGCGGGAAAACAGAAAACAGAGAGAGACTGCAAGATTTGAAGGGGCAACCAAAAACCCAAATCAAGAAAACAATCAGCAAAAATGAGTTTGGATGCAAATTCAAAAGCAGGAACAATAAATCAGAAACAGAAGTCCCAAATTTGACAGGCAAGGTATTTCTTCTCTCGTTTGTGTATCATATGATTACATGAGAAATTGGCAACGCTGCAACGTTGGATCAAATAATATATATATATATATATATATATATATATATATATATATATATATATATATATATAGCTTATCTTTGAAAAATGAATTGGAAACATATGTATAGTTTTGGCTTTTTTAGACTTCTTTAAATTTCATTAGACGACTCAAGAGTTAAAATTTACTCGAAAATGGAGAGTACTCATTGATTTATAGGTTTTAATAATCTTATTTATATTTAGCTTGTCATTGAAAAATTGGGAGGTCTTTTTAAAAACAAAAAACATCAGTGATAAAAATTTATTTTAAAATTTTAGATTAAAAAAACAAGTTGCCGCAATTCCGGAGAGTAAAACAATCGACGGAGTATGCACGTGGAGCTCATACTTTGAAATTCTCATTAATTAATAGATTGAGTTAAGGGGAAAAGCTTGACTTCAGTTTTAGTCTTTTTATTTTATTATTTTCTTTCACTCTTCCATGTTTAGCTCACTCAATAAGAAAAAAATTAATACTAATAGCTTGACATACATTTTTCAAGGGAGTAGTTTGACTTCCTTAACAGCGCCTGAAATTTTTAACCAACGCAGCAACCTCAAAAAGTTGCAGAGGAAAATCAGCCTCCAATCTCAGCGGAAAAAGAGCGTCTGAAATTAGCAAATACTGGTAGCAATAAGGAACTTCTACGGCTTCAGATAATTTTGTTATCCATGCTTTGATGGTAATTATGATCGTTAGAGCACGTTAATGGAGAATGTTTTAAGGCCAAAGGAGTATCGGTAAATCCTTTATCACTTGGGGAAGAAGAAAAGGAACAGAGAGAGAATGTGACACGTAAGATAACAGGGACAGCATGATTTATTAATTCACGAAAACTCTCAAAACAAAACACCTTAAATATATAATGATGGTGATTAAGATAATCAATGATAGAATTTCTCATTGCCAGAATGATTCGGCCCTGCTTCAGATTGGATCACAAATATTTTATTTTTCATTTAGTGTCCTGATCATAAGAGAAAATGACAGAGGCACTGACTGACTCCCATAAAGAAGGGTTTGTTACAAGGAAAACACAAGTAAATACTTAACTGAAGACGATGGTAGGTCTCCAGACACATATTGAAGCAAACAGGTACTTTTTCAAAATGCCAATCATCTTCTTCTGGCCTTCCCTTGCCTGAAATGGGAGCGGAAAGGGAGGTGGATCCAAGGTAGAGACTTCACGACTTCCTTATAGAAGTCCTTCATAGTAGTCATAAAGGCGACATATAAAGGGAACTGCATCACTGCAAATACTGACACGGGAAGGAAAGCAGCCATGGACATCAGACCTGTGGTCCATTGCTTCTTCAAGCGAATGATTAAAAGAAGAGTGCAAGTAAAAGCAAGCATGGTTGTCATCACTGAGAAGAAGAGCAAAGTAAAGCCCCATATCAGTTTCCGAGGAATATTGTGATAGAATTTCTCGCATTCAAAAGGTGTGGTGAGGATAGAAAGGAACATCACAACTGATGTCAAGGAGCTCGCTAAGGCGGTAACATCCAAGACAGTGAAAGCTATGAAGAAAGGGTTGTGAAGGAAAATGGGAAAGCCACGATCGTCAGAACCTCCAGGTATAGTGTAAGCGGCAGCAAAGACAACGGTGGCCAAAAGAACGGCTACTGCTGAGCATGACTGAGAGGTTTTCTCGATCCAATCTTGCGCCAACTTGAGTTGACCTTTATGCTCCTCTTGGAAGAGCTCGAATGCAGTGAAGTTGTAATTCTTGTCATTCGGAACCACCCACTGTACCCGCTGCTCGGACAGAGAAGGTGGAACCACCCTCTGCACTCGCTGCACGGACAGAGAACATGGAAACAAATTCATCAGTGTCGGTAAAGTCATTTATTATAGGTAAATGGGTTTCCCTATCATCGGCACATATTCTCTTTTTTCTTCTTCTATTAAAGCAACAGATTGTGCATTAAAGTGCAATCTTACTTTACTTGTTGCAAGGTTTAAAGAGCTGCCTTTCACTGATTTTCAAGTAAATTGAAATATAGGCAAATTGAAAACTCTGTAATTAACGAACAGATATTACTTAAAGCTTGGAATGAAGAACTGCATTTCATAAAAATATGGCATGGGTTACGATTGTACTAAGAGTAGATAGCTCACCTTGAACCATTTTATTTCTTCTTGTAGCTGGAGAGCAGGGCCGGGCTTGGCTCCTCCGCTGTAGTGCTTCACGTGTGCAACTTGGTGCAACAATGTGAAGCCATTATTATCTACGCTCGTACTCATCCTGGTCACTATTATGTTCTTTTTCTTCACAAGACGGAAAATCTCCCGCCGTCGATGCATCACGGCCACATGCAATATGTTCTGCCCCTCATCATTAACAAGCTCAATACCCTGAGGAAATTTAGCAAGTATCTCTTTAGCAATCTCTACTATTCCATTACTAGTTGCTATAAACAACGGGTTTGGAGGTGAAGGAGGCTTCTCTTGTCTTCTATTTTCTTCTATTTTTGGTTGACCATTTTCATTATTTTCTACCTCTCCTCCTCCCCCTCCTTTTCCTGTGTCAACTCCTTCTCGTGCTCCGTCTTGTCCTTCGCGTCCTCCTCCTGGGATTCCTCCCCCTCCTTGTCTTTCACTTTGTCCTCCTCTTCCTCCTTGACCAGGGGTCTCGATATTAACTTTGGTAGGCTTCACTGTGATAGATTGCCACCATTTAAGCTTGTTCTTTTTTATAAGCTCCTTGGCAAGTTCCAACGCAGATTCATGCTTGTGCTTTTCTTTCCGGATTATTTCCACCAGTGGCCATCCTATCGTGTTTCCTCATATGTGAGATATACACAGAGAGAGCTAGCTATAATGAATTTTCTGCAAATATGAACAGAGGAGTATACCGGAAAATTTACAAAAGTTCAACTTTGGTGAGAAGTGTACGAGTTTCGACTACTATGTCACTTTCCCAGAGTTTCCCCAATAGAAGGCTGCGGAAAAATCGTTCACACAGCAGCTGCTGACTGTTGCTTCCTATATGTATGTACGTACGTACGTACGTACGTATGTATAATTAGTATCATAAAAGGATTTCTGTTCTGGCTTCTCCTATTCTGTTAGATGATTTTATTCCTCAACATGCAAATAAGATCGACGGAATGCAGAGCGCGTAGATGAATGAGGTTTGGTAAGCACATCAACAATTTGATCATCACATGATATGAACTGATCCTAGAGCTCTGTACGAGTGACCATATCACGGAAAAAGGGAAAATCAATTTAGCATTAAAAACTGGATTCATAGTGAGATACATGGCCGTGAAATTATCACATCATAGAAGAGGAAGAGAAGAGGCTGAAATTCCCAGGTCTAGAAAAAAGAGAATGGAGCCTTTTTAGCTCGGCAACTCGGATCTTTACAAATATAACCATAACAAGATACTTTTTCTTTTAGTCTAATCGGATCAGAAAATTTTAATATTTTCTCTTTTGAAACTAGGAAACCCATTTAGACAAGGAAAACCTCCCAAGTCGGCGAGGTCAAGAGTACTCCCTCAGTTCAAGTGACACTCAGAAAGGAGAAAAAGGTTTGTGTTTTTTTTTTAAAATTTAAAAATAGATATTTTCTAATGTTCTATCCATACTGTGATCATGCAGTAGGCTAGCTTCTCTCCTATCTTTTCAACAATTTCCCAAGCACACGCATGTGTACTTGAAAGGATTAATGTCAACATTTTCAAATGCTTGTTAGAAAGATTATAGGGTAGTTCTTATTTTAGTTATATTCGGGTGGATAGTACTAGCCCCATAGGGAAACGCTAAACCCAAGCTCGAGACTGGACCAATCCATCGGGCCAGCTCGTGCGGTCTACCTCCCAATCTCTAAGTATAAGGCCGATGATATTTCTTGCTTGGCAGCAGGAAATTTCGTCCCTCGACGAATTGCTGTCGGCATTTACTGAGGAGTTTTTTGCATGAGCAGTGTGGTTGTTGTTTATACTTGCTCGATTTTAAAAGCACAAGAACCAGGGAGCATCATCAGTGGAAAATTATTATTATCAATTTAATAGTTAGGCTGTCCAAGATGGCAAAATAGCTTGAATCTTCAGTACCTTTTTTACAACGGCTCTGGTCGCCATCACCCTTTGCGGCGGAAAGGCCTGCAAAAAACTCTCAACTTAAGTCAAATCAAACCTTCTGGGATTTAAAGTAGTGTAAGCAATTTAACATGCTCCAAGAAAAGAAAAAAAACTCGAAAAGCAGTGTTTAATCAGCCGTTGAAACAGCTTGCCTTGAGAGCAGATGTTCGAGCTGGGGTTAGCTTATTAACGCTGATCATATAAATAAATAAATAGAAGAAAAAATGTTGCATCAAACATACAACAGTAGATCAAGTTCGTAATGGTAATTTGGCGCAGTGCATATCCACTCTTGAAAGCACTAGGCATCCCAGCAAGGACATGAAGACAGGTCATTCCCTGATCGTCCTTCATTTTATAAAGTGATGGATCCAGTTTCAGCAAAGTCAGAGCAGTGTCTGCATTAGAAAGTATAATGTCATTTTACTTTCTTTTTTTCCTAATAAATTGTAGATTTAAGTTGTACCTAAAGTGTTTGGGGATGAATGTGTGTGCTAGATGTCTTAAGAGTCTCGTTTGAAAGAGAATAAAAGGATTAAGAACAAAACCAAAATGGTGTCCTTGGATGGCAGCATGAAGAATCGGCTTTGAATCTTCTCTCTTGCGGTGATCCTCTGATAGCGTTCCCTCTGGGATTTGGCCCATTTTTCTAGCTAAAAGCTCCACTATTTTTTTCTTACCACATGCAGCAGCTCTATAAAATGGAGTCTCCCCAAGCGCGTTTTTAGTCTGAAGTTGCATTGAAGGATCATATTCACCCTGGAGTAAGTGCTCTACTGCTTCCATATTTCCAGCAAAAACTGCTTCATGAAGAACTGTATTTCCATACGCGTTCTTTTTTTTAAGGGGTTTCTCGAGCAATGAATGTTTTTTGGCAATATCGAGTAGAGTTTGAAGCGGCTTAACCTTTTTGCTATACACTGCCAGGTGCAATGGAGTATCTCCCGAAACCGTTACTGGAGACATCACGTACATATCACTGCTGCCACTGCAAGCATAAATCATCCTCTCCCAGTCTTCTTCCAAGGCTGCTAGGTAGACATCCTTGGCTACAGTTTTATATGTCCTCTCTATTTTTTTCATTTTTGTCTACCTTAAAGTACCTCTGCAATTGGTTTAATAATGAGGAGCGAACTCGTAATGGGACGTTCTTGGTTCCAGCAAACTCTTCATTGAATACATTAAGTAAACAAAAAACAAAAACAAGTAATATTTTAGAAGACTGGTAAGGGCGGAGGGCTAGGCGGATTATAACATCTATGATTGTGCTTGGGAGGCGAATCCTAAACAGCCTTCAACATGGCAACCTGCCATTTAGAAGAGAAGGGAACGAAAATTAAGAAGGGGAGATATAGACTTGATCTTTATACTTTGTTTAATCAAAGGTGTATTATTCAATGCCTAAAACATAATATTATTCACTTTGTGCTCAACTGAATGTTCCACAATCAATTTTGATAATTTAGATTCGAAGCAATGCTTGCAAAAGGGCTATATATAAAGCCTGTAAATTCAGTACTGATAGTTTAGGAAATTTATTAGGAGGTTTCGAAATTTATTGACATTCAGTTAATCCATTCGTTGAGTACACTATAAGACTCCTCACCAAGTGCCAATATCTTACTCGACCTCTAATCTTAAAAACAAAGATCGATACCAAATAATTAATACAATGAAATTCTTGAAAAGAACTAAAAGTTAGGCTAATCCTTTTTTTTTTAATAATATGAACATTAACAAAACAACTAAAAGTTAATTTTGATGTGAAATGATTCCATTTTCATTGTAGTAAATACAATAAATACAAAAAGGTCAAAAAATTTTATTTTTTATTTATTAAATATATTAAAATAATATTTTTATCCTTGAAATTAAAAAAAATAAACAATGTATCTAGGGGTATTGTTTTCTTTTTACGCAGGTTTTTTTAATTAATTTTGTAATTATAGGGATAATTTAATTTTTTTTAATAAATTAATATTTAAATTTAATAGTTGTTGATGCGTATCTTCAGTGTTTGGGTGAGAGGTGTGATAGCTTTTTTTTAAAGGTATCATCCTTTTAATTCACGCACCACACTTTTTAAAAACAAAAAATACATGTTTTTAGTAGGAGATGTAGTAGCTTTTTGAAAAAAACAACCACACCTTCCACCCAAACACCCTTTGGAATAAATTTTTAGTTGTCCCCTCTCGCCGCCCTTTAACCATTATTCTTACCTCCCTCAGCCTATCCTTCACAATGTCGAATCTCCTATCCTGCCCCACAGATTTTTGAATCCTAATAAATTTTATTCCATATTTATTTTGTATTTTAAAAAAAAATTTAAAAATTTTAATTTTTTAATTTTGATATTTTTTAATATTTTAAAATCATTTTAATACACTAATATCAAAAATATTTTAAAAACAACATATTATTTTAATATATTTTTAAATAAAATATATTTTAAAAAATTATCACAGCCTAATTACTAAACAGCCCCGCTTTAGAAAAGGTTTGATCACTCGCTCTCTGCGCCTCAGGCTTAATTTCCTCTCCTAGCCCCACAGATTTTTGAACCGTAATAAATTCTGCGACGTTACAACTTTAGAAAAGGATTGATCACTTTATAACCTGGCCCCACAGATTTTTTATTCCTAAAAAAGAGAGAAAGTGGCTGAGTTTGAGGCTGAATTTGATGTCAAATAATTTTATTTTCATTGTAGGAAATACAATAAATATAAAAAAGTAAAAAAAAATTATTTTATTTTCACTTATTAAATAAATTAAAATAAAATTTTTATCCTCGAAATAAAAAAAAATAAGCAATGCATCCAGCGGTATTTTTTTCCTTTTACATAGGTTTTTTTTTGTTAATTTCATAATTACGAGGACAATTTGGTTTTTTTGGCTTGATAAATTAATATTTAAATCTAAAAAATATTGGCGCATGGAATATAAGTGCTCGTGCCTTTAGTTGTCCCCTTCTGCTGCCGCCCGGGGACCGGGGGAAAAAAAGCGTGTACGCACGCATCTAAGCATCAAGTTTTCAAATTGGGTAGAAATCCTCGTAAGTGTTTCATAATGATTTTAATGCTATATAACTTAATTTTTGACAATAGAGTGTGATCTAATTTAAAAACATGTTGAGTTCTCCTTAAAAAAAGAAAAAGAGAAGGCAATAATCTAATTTTCAGTGTTTGGTTATATTATAAAAAATAACTCATTAATATTTTTTTAAAATTTTATTAAAAGAATGAAGTCTAAATATGATATATAAAAAAATTGAAGAAAAATAAATAAATTAAAGGGTTTAAAATAAAAATAAAAATTATTATTTTATTATAAATTACTATTTTACAATTAAATAGAAAGTTTTTCATTTTATGAAGTTCAACTTTTTAAGAGTTTAGGATATGACGATATAGCATTTTCCTGTATCATTATTTAGGACTCAAAATTTTAAAAAATTACGGTCTTTATCTTACTCATGGCTCCTCGTTATCACTTCATGGTTTTACTGATGCTAATTGGAGGGGGAGCATCGATGATCGGAAATTTACGAGTGGCTACATTGTCTTTCTCAGCACCACTCCCATTTCATGAAAATCTTGCAAGCAACGCACTGTTGCTCGCTCCTCCGTTGAAGCAGAATATAAGACATTAGCTGATGGTACTGTTGAGGTTTTTTAGCTTTGTTATCTTTTAACAAATTTATATTTTTCTCTCAGTTCTGTTCCCACCATTTGGTGCGATAATTTGGGTGCTACGTATCTGTTTGCTTATTCTATTTTTTTTAAGCATGTACAAAGTATGTTGAGGTTGATTATTACTTTGTTTATAATAGAATAACTAAAAAGAAGATACAAATTACTTTTATATCCTTCAAAGATCAATTAACTAATGTTCTTACTAAGTAGCTTCTTTATTCTGTTTTTGCTTATTTGCGTCCAAGTTTCATGTCATTAATGTACCTTCAATTTCAGGAGTGTATTATAAGATGTGTTGTAATATAATTAAGAAATATTATACTTTTCTTATATATATATTTATACTGTGTAGTGCCCTATAGAATAACTGCTGTGTATTGCCCTAGTTATATATATATATGTAGAGAGAGAGAGAGAGAGAGAGAGAGAGAGAGAGAGAGATGACTACTAATTATACAAGCTTTTAATCAATAATAAGTTGTGCTCCAACTTCAACTAGACTAGGATGGGGTTTTTTCAACGGCACCGATATCCATAAATCTTTTAAAACTCCCGTGAGAAATTATTAAATATGTTCAAACATCTATCCCATCTTTCATCAAAATATCAAGTTTATTTTGAAAATAATTCTTCGTATTTCCTAGATTCTGACCATTCTAAAAAGGTCGAATGTAGGAATTATTTTAATAATAAATCTAATATTTTTAATGAAATAGCGTACCAACATCATTCTAAATATAATAATATATAGCCTAATCCCAGAGACATTGGATTCCTCACCTCTAGTCTTCTATTAATTTGACACAGTTTACTGCAACCTCCGTATTTTTCCCTCCTTCCGACAACTATAGTTATTAAACCTATTCTGGGGTTAACCCGGCTAAAAAATCGGGTTTCAGATTTTATAGGTCAATCTAGATCAATTCGAATCAACTTGAAAAAATTAAAAAAAATTAAAATTTTAATATTTTATATGAAAAAATTAAAAAAAATCCATGTAAATATAAGCTATACATATTATAAATAATGAAGTTTAAAAGATTATTTTAAAAAGTTTTTTATTCCACGTTAAAAAGATATTATGTTAAGCTTTTAAGTTGAAGTATTTAAACCAAAAAAGTTTTTTATTCTATATTGAAAAAACACAATTTTTTTTGGAACATAGAATATATATACTAATGGGTTTCAAATCTCACATTGAAAAAACATAGCTTTTTTCTTGTGAACATGAATATATATACTAATGAGTTTCAAATCCCATATTAAAAAGATACTATGTTATCATTTTAAGTTGAAGTATTTAAATCAAAAGGTTTTTTATCCCACATTGAAAAAGCATAACTTTTTTCTTGGGAACATAAAGTATATATATTGATGGGTTTCAAATCCCACATTTAAAAAGAAAAAAAAATCAGGTCACGGGTTGACCCGCCAGGTCAACTGGGTCCTGGATCTTTTGACAAACCCAGATTAGTCTAGCTCCCGGGTCGACTGGGTCCAGGTTTAATAACTATACCGACAACCTCAACACCCAAATATTTTTTTATTTAAAAAAAAAAACATTAGCATAGTCAGTTAAACAATTTGATAAAATAACATATATATTTTTTCAAGATTATGTGAAATAGCACATTAACTCAATATTTATTAAATATCTCAACTTTTAAACGTAATAAGATAATTATTACATTTTAAAATAATAACATTTAAATATATCCCTTTTTTTTAACACAGCAACTTAGCATGTAGTTTTAAAATAATAGCATTTAAACAATTTGATAAAATAACATATATTTTTTTTAAGATTATGTGAAATAGCACATTAACTCAATATTTATTAAATATCTCTACTTTTAAATATGACAAGATAATTATCACGTTTTAAAATAATAACATTTAAATATGTTGTGTTTTTGAAGCATAACAACTTAGCATGTAGTTTTAATTAAAATCCTATTGCTAAATTGGTCAGCTGATTGATCTATAGACATATGAACCAGTTGACTGTTTTACATAAAAAAACATAATTTTATGAATTTTTTTTCAATATGTTTTTATGAAAATCAATGATGTAGAGATTTACAATAATCGATGATTCTAAACAATTAAATGTGAGTCTGTCATAATTAGATGAAGATCTGCTGTAAACATATTATATAGATAGCCTAGAAAATATATTTACGGACTAATGAAATAGGTCTAGACTCAATACAAAATCTAGTCGCGCTAGATCAAAATAATAGCTTTAAAAAGACCATAACTTTTGATTCAATCGTTAAATTGCGCTCAAACTTTTATAAAAGTTTCTAAAGGCTGTTTTTCTCAGAGTAACTATAAAATTGCTACTATAACCGTCAGATTTTTAGATTTAAAAAAATCACTTCAAGTCTCTGATTTTGATAATTTTGTGATTTTTCTTGTTATTTTTGGAACCGGTCAACTAATTTAACTAATTATTATAAACTAATCAACAAATTTATCTTGAATTTAATTGATATTATCTTTTAAAAATATAATATTTAATTAAATATCACAATTTACAACTACAGCATCTAAATTCATACTATTTCACCAAAAAACAAAATTCCGCAGTTTGTGTGTGCTAATTACCTAATTTATTCAATATTTTTCGCTCCATTAGGGACAATAGGTGATGGGACTTGGGAGAAGTTACAGGCTTGTCGGTGGTGGCTTTGGATTATATGTCTCACAGTGATGGATTTTTTTTTTCAATATATTTTTGATGATTATTCAAAAAAACAGTGATGGATTTTTTTGAGCAAATGGATTTATCGATCTTGAACAAAGATTTATTTATTTATTATTCCTTCTCTTCTTTTCTTATACTAATATTATAATTTTTGTTTTTGATTATTTTTTTTATCTGTGATTTTTGTTCATCTTTTACTTTGTTAGGGTCAAATCGAATTTGAAGCGCCACATCAAGCCTCCTGGCTCTACCGTTTAGCCACTGGGAAACAACACAGCACAAGATTCGATCTTGTAGAATTCAATTATCAGTTTTTAAACCATGATTAATATGCCTCAAAGTTTGCTTCATAACTCCCCCACGTAAGGTTATTAAGTAAATTATTTTTATAAATTGATTAAAGCACAAGGGCAAGCTGACCATTTGGTTTTTGTTTTAGAAAACAAATTGTTATCAGACCTAGCAATAATAAGTTTTATATCATATCTTTGAAAAGAATGAGGCTTGTTTAAAGGCTTGCATGAGAGTGTTGTAGATGAAGCGTTTTAAAATGTTTTTTTTTCGGAAATAAATTAAAACTATATATATTTTATTATGTTTTAAAATTTATTTTTGATATCAATATATTAAAACAATTCAAAAATATAAATATAATAACTTTAAATAAAAATAATTTTAAATTTTAAACAAACACCGTTTTTATCTCATTGCAAAGCACCCTCCATAGAAACCTCTTAATCTATTATACATGCATCCTATTATTATTATTATTATTATTATTATTATTATTATTTAAAGATTAGAATCTTAGAAGGGGTAGTATGGAAACATTTTTAATTTTTTAAATACATAATTTAATATGTGGACAGTCTCGTCAAAACACTAATATTGAACACAAGTGTGCGTTTGGAAACGCGGTTATACCCACGTTTCTAAAAAAGTTTAATTTTTTTTTGATAAAAATTATTTTTTTAATCTTTTAAATTGTTTTGATGCGCTGATCTCAAAAATAATTTTTTAAAAATAAAAAAAATATCATTTTAATGCATTTAGGCATTAAAATCACCTTGAAAAGCAACCGCAACCACATTCCCAAACAGACTTATAACCGAAAGTTGATCAGGAAAGATTTTTATCACAGGAAAATACTGGAAGTAGATGATTCTTTTTAGGAAGGAGATAGATTCTAAAACAGTGAGGTGAATTTATGGACCATATATGGATTGGATTTAGAATATTAGATCGTGGAAATAGATACTCACAAACAACATAGCTCCCATCATTGTTTGAACTTTGTACCACCTAGCTAGTTCCTTGAAAACTCTTTCCTTAGCATCCAGATCATCATGAGTTTTCGTTCCAAGAGTTCTAGACAAGGGGATTCCAAAGGCTCTAAAGAACCGCCTTCTAAGGTCAGAATACTATTTCTTCTACGGTATCAGTTCGTAATGATCAGGGGAGCAAATGAAATGTTTAAATGATATGACAATTTGAATTTTTTTTTCTTGTTTAGCATGTTTCAAAGGGTGCTGAAGGTACAGGATCATCGTTTCTCGACTTCTCCAAGATGAAAATTCACTTCGGGAGAGGGTCTAAAGGGTGAGAATATGCGCCTTCCTTTATGAACAAATGATTTAATTTATATGTATTTCTTTATTTTCTTTGTGACCTCATGATGCAGTTCAAATAGTTAAACTCTCTCTTTGCATATAAATCTTATTTTGATATATAACTGAAAATAAAATATTAATTCTCGTCAAATCATTTCATAAAAGTTTCTTTCTGTCAACTTTTAGGACTAAAGGATTGAAACCTTAGGGAATGAAAATGGACTCATTTCAAGTCTCATAGGGTAAACTGAAACAAAATAAAACATTGAAAAAAGGGTTAAACCTCAAGATTTTGGCCTGCTTTATCAAAGAACAACACTTCTTACCTTAACTTTATGCTTCATCAAAAGGATCAGTGTTTTCCAGCTTCTCCTCTAAGATAGAAAGTCCCTTACAGAAGATTTTTAGAGGGTAGAATATGCTTCTATCTTTTTTATTAGCAGTTTCTATGAGCATGCTTGTTTGCAGTAGTTTCAACACCGTTTATATTTTTTGTATATGATCTGCACTTGGAAAGTGGCATGAGGTCCATTATTCATTTCTATGTCGAAAGGTCAGCCAGCCATATAAGGGCGACGTGAAAATTTAGTATTTAAGAGGATTATCAATTTGTATGACTTTAATTATCTTACTGTTGGTGTTCGTCCACATTTAGATATCGTCTGAACTTCTAGTGAAGTCATTAATTACCTGTGTAACTAAAGTTTAAGTAACCTGATGATGGGCTGGTCAGGTTTTGGGTTTGCTTGCTCTCCAATAATTACGAGTTCGATTCCTCTCAGGACCACTGGAAGTTTATATAATCGTTAACTTTTAGGCTCGTAAGATTAATCGATGTACATATAAGCTGACTCGAACATCTAAATTAATAATAATAAAAAAAGTTTAAGTCACATTTCTCAACCACGCAAACAATCGACACAATGTTAATGTAAAACATGTTTCAGGTTAAATTTCCTTGAAAATCTAATTATTCTTGGTTAACAAAATACTCCAGGCAACACCAAAAAAGAGAAGAATCCACGCTTTTCTTTGAAATTTTCCCTTAGCCATTTGTATGCCATTGAAAAAGTAGAAAGTTTTCGGGACACACCAAGAGATACCCTACCAAGAGATGAATTTTGACCAAAAATTCCAAGCAAACTTGCATTAAAGTAACAAATGGTCTGAATTCTCCATAACTTTCGCACAAAAAGAACAACAAGATTGATCAATTGGAAGTAACCATCTACTAAAAGAAAGGAACATAATCTGTTCTGCACAGCTAACCATAAAAATGTCTGAATCTTTGGGGGATCTGCAGAATCTCAAATGTTTGATGTAAAAGAGCCATCGACTAGTGTACTGCAAGATTTAACTAAAAATCTCCCATCACTTCCAATATTCTAGATTTTAGCATTTGGATTCCATTGAAACAATTGAATCTCGTTTAAGAGGCCTTGCAGGGAAGAAACTTGATCAAGTTCAAAAGCCCTCGACTCTCTTTGCCAACCTAACTGCCAAGTCCAAAATCCATTATACCATGAACTCAGGTTCAAAATTGTCACTAGCTTCCCAGGAGACAATTTGTATAGTCTCAGTTGTCTATTTTTCAGCAATGAATCTCCCAACAACATATCATTTTAAAAGTGAACATACTCGTCATTTTGGACTACAAATCTAGTTTATTTCTTAAAACTTTTGCACTAATTCGGATGGATTTATTGTTTTCATTATTCGCTGCCAAATACATGATAGTTTCTTGCTGAAAAAAGGAGCATTCTCAAAACTTGGGAGATACATTTTGTGGATTAAATCTCTCCCTTTACCTTAATAAAAATTAAACATCTCACGTTTTCTCTTACTAATTGGTCCCTATACTTTTGACCTGAATTTAATAAAGAAAAATTGTATCTATAACTGGCCTTAAAGTGTAGTGAAGTCTTGAATATGAACTTCTCTGTGAGAACATATTCATGGTTCATAGTAATTGATTGTTTTGTAATTAAAAGGGCATTGTTTAACATAAATAAATAAGAAAAACTCACATGATTCTAGCATTAGTTTAACTCTTCTCTCCTTACAATTTGTGATTAAGGATAATGTTATTCTCATTCCACAACTTGTTAATCTCACTCTATGTTCTTTTGAACTGACAAGAATAATCTTCTTCCATAACAACTGAAATAATATGGTATTATTTTACATATTATAAAACAAACACACAATTGACTTATAAAACTTCTTCCTACAACAAATATAATAATCTAAAAGCAGTTGTCATCTGCGATTTTCACTACACTATAACTTAGAGATTTCAAATCATATCTAAATAATTTATGGGTCTCATAAAATCACATGGATTGAATTTTATCACATGAACGTAAAGAGGATTCGAACTGTTATGGTTGTTCTTATTATGAAAACACACTCAAGTCTTTGTACATGCTTTGTATCTTTATACAACCCAAGAGCATAAGTTTAGGCATTCAAAGATATTTAACGGAACAGAAATAGAAAAACTGATCCTAGAATCATGGAATACACAAGATCTGGTAGTAACGTAAATGGTGATAGTTAGCCTTGAGGTGGCACTTTTGTGATTTCTTTAGTATTCTTAATACGCCCAGCAAGAACAGGTTACCATCAGCTAGGCCAATCTTGTCTTATAGATATTCTGTCCTTTGTCTAGAAAGTAGCTTAGTGAGTAAATCAGGGAGCTAGTCATTAGTGTGAACATGAAGAAATTTTTTTTCAACCAAATCTCGCACAAAGTGAAGATCTATCTGAATGTGCTTCATTCTAGAATGTTGGAGAGGATTAAAGCTTAACTGTGTTGCGCCCAAATTATCATCTAAGAGTGTAGGTGAGTGTATTAATGGAAACTTCGTTTTGTGAAGTAGAGAGAGCAGCCACATGGACTCAGCTGCAGCCGTTGCTATTGGGCTCAAGACAGAGATATGCATTTTGGGAGAGTGAGAAACCCACAAATGTGCACGGTGTGGCCTTAGGTTCTACCTTGTGTGAGCATATGTGAGTAAGGTGAGATCAATCTCAATAAGATGGCGATAATGTCTTTCGGACATACTATTTTGCTGTGGGGTATGGGAAGCAGTTGTATAATGACTAATCTTATGAACCGAAAGGTAGGATTTGAGACCAATATATTCTCCACCATTGTCAGAATAAGATTTTTTATTTTGGTGTTAAACTTATTTTTCACAAGATTTCTGAATTGCGGAAAAATTGTTTGAACTGTTAATTTATGAGTCATAGAATAGAGCCATGTGTATTTAGTATAGTGGTTAACAAAAATAAAATAATATTTAGAGCCATCAATACCAATTTCATGAGATGTTTTGTATGAAGTAAGAAGTGGGGTGATAGTTGTGGAGGTGGAGGCAAGAATGGCATGGAGGATGAGTTTGTCTTGGCGAACCAATGGGAGTTCGCAGCTTTGGAGACAACAGAGTTTGTTGTATCAATAGCTGGGCTTTTTTTTGCACCAGTGAAAAAGTCAATGAAATCATAATCAATAAGTAATGCCTCAAATTGAGCTCTCCACTGAGAAAAGGTGGAAGGAGTGAGTTTTTTGTTGATGGTGGTAACCGTATTGATGGTGGTGATGGGTGAATCAATGGTAGATGTATAAATGGCAGCCATGTTGCAGAAAATAAAAGGAAAAAAAAAATACTCATTAGAGATTATTGCTCTGATACCATAAAAAGAATTTGAACTGTTATTGTTGTTCTTATTATAAAAACACACTCAAGTCTCTGTACATGCTTTGTATTTTTATACAACCCAAGAGCATAAATTTAGGTATTTAAAGATATTTAACATAACAGAAATAAAAAAACTGATCCTAGAATCATGGAATATATAAGATCTGGTAGTAACATAAATGGTGACAACTAGCCTTGAGGTGGCACTTATGTGATTTCTTTAGTTTCCTTAATAGAACATCTTTTTTATTCACAATTCTTTTATATAATTTAAACACAAATTTTTTTATATTGAAATATATTATATTTAGTATAGTGTAGTTATATCATGAGAAATTAAACAATATAAGTTAATAATGCAATTTATTTTAGACACGCAGAGAGTATTTACATTAAAATAAGCATAGAACCTAAGAGATCAATGATCCCACACGTTTTTAAACTTTAATTTACTTCTCAATAGTTGTGTATTAAATTCAGAACTCCTTTCTTTATTTGATATTAAGAAGATTTCGACAAATATTAACAGCAGTAAGGCAAGTAGCGACTCTCAACAACCATCTTCAAATAATGAAAATCCAGAACCGGCCCTCTCACAGGTGAGAATACTAATAAATGGTAATTAATCATCAGTTCGTGATGATCAGGGATCAAATGAGATGGTTTCATGATGACAATTTGGAAATTCTATTGTTTGACATGTTTTATAGGCTGGTAAAACCATGTTTAAACCGAAGAATCTTAGCATCTTTTCGGAGGAAGAAAGTCAAGCTTGGACAACTTCTGAAAGGTACTGAGGATAATATATGCCTATTTTCTTGTTGAGGTGCTGTGTTACAAACTTCGGTGTGGTTCATCATCTGGTGCTGTGTTACAAGTATTTTGTTAATAGAAGTAAAATTATAACTACTAAATGAGACAGAGAAAGCTATGGTTTTTAGTTTAACACGCGTATAAAACCCTAAGGCTAGACAAAAATACAACTAAAGTTGTAAAAGTCTATAGTTTATTCAACAAAAGTCCCATAAAATCTGAAAAGATTGGTTTAAATACCTCAAATAACTAGGAAACAACCAATCAGGAAAAATAATATAGCTAAAATCCAAAATTAAGAAGGAAGAAGTATAAAATATGGACTGAAACTTTGAGGGCCTTTGGAGTGAGCTTTTGGCGAATATGAGCATTGATCGAACGGGCTTGGAGTGTGAAAGGAAGCTTAGCACAAGCTCAATTTTCTATCAGGAATTCACCTATAAAATTTGAGCTTTATTTAACAATTGGATTAACTGTTTTGAGTCAAACTACCTGATTGGATAATTTCTTTGACTGTTTTTGTTTTTCGATCTGATCCATAAAATCCCGGCTAATTATTCCACATCATTAAATTAAAATAAAAAATTTTGGTGAATATTCTTGCATGTATTCATTATTAAAAAAAAATCAATATACAAGGTTCCCGCCATGCTTTTAGTTATAGTTTCTTCCTGTTGTTTCCTTTCATTTTTGGTCGAGACCATAAAAAAAAGTTTTGATTTATTTCTTTACTTGCCAGGATTGGATTTTAGGAGTGAGTATATTAATCTAGAGATCAATGGTTTACCATCATGATGGAACTGTGTCACTACCTTTTGTGCATCTGCTGATTCTGAATAGTGGTGCTGTAGTTGTTTTTGTAGAGACTATTTTGTTTATGTCAATATGAGGCTATTAATTTTCTCTTTGCAAGCTATAGGGACGATCCTGCAGAGCTGCTAGAGGTGTGTTGGCTTGATGTAACTGGTTCAATGACTGCTACCAAAGGGAAGGCGTATGAAATTAGCTTCATATTATCCATGAATGAAGAGAATTCCTTTGGCTGGGAAGATCCTGTTTATGTGATGGCAAGGATAGGAGAGGAGGGAGAGTATACGCGCGTAAAAATAGATCTATCCAAGTTAGGCCTGAAAGAAGAGGAATTTCCGGCGGAGAAGTGTCGGGTTGAGTTTAGAAGTGATGAAAACGCTGAAAATAATAAGAAAACACTCTATTTTGGCTTGTATGAGGTGTGGACTAACCACTGGAAGGGTGGTCTACGGATCCATGAGGCCATTGTTCGGGAATTAACAGCTGAAGATTCTGCTTCTACATCTAATACCCGTTCGGACGACTCCAAAGTGCAAGAAGCAACAGCTGACAAGTCTACTTCAGCATCTGAAAACCCAACAGCGGACATGTCCATAGATAAGCAAGTACGGCCAGCTCCTCCCAACGAGCTCAGAAAATAACAGTTCACGATTCGGCCTCCACATCTACTAATCATGTTAATGATTTTGCTGCCCCGTCTCTTGTCGAAAATCTAGAAGATGTGTTCTATGACTCGAAGGAATCTCTAGAAGATAAGTGAAAAACAGAATCTCTACATCTACTATATGGCTAGTTATCCTCAATAATATTGCTCGATTATCATATAAAAAAAAATGAGTAGAAAACAGAAGCCCCAAAAGTTAACTTGGAAGGCTAAAAAAATAAAATTAAAGGCAGAAAACTTTAATTCGAGTGTCTGATTGGATCCGAAATCCCATTATGAAAAACTGATTTAGAGCTCATGTGAAGCCAACAAAGGCTGTTTGAGGGTCAAAATCCATTTCCAATGCCTACTTCCAGGTATTTTCAGCGATTTGATCAGCAGGGCAGATTGATTTCTAATCCGGATTTCCATCTGACTATTTATCTGTTTTCGCAAGTGTCATATTTCAAGTTATTTTGATTTTCTTAGTCAGCGCAACTATGGCAAACTTAAATTATACAATGTTAAGACCCCAGTTATTTAGCTATGGATTGAATAAGAACTATAGACTTAATTAAAGACTCTTTCTCCAGAGCTTTTCTGCTTGCCTTGTGAATTGCTGCGTCAACATCCAATAGTCCTCTGGGTGTGAACTGATTAAGAAAGTTTTTTAAGCAGGTGTGATCTTACTTCTAAAGAGCTGGTTATATTGCTTGAAAAATTAAAAAAGTACAAAATGGCTGGATATACATTGTTAATTTCAGTAATCTCTTGCATGCATGTGCTTTCATTTTTGAAGTTCTTAAAGCTTAGGGTGGATTACTAGGATACACAAATGACACTTCCTTTCCTGATGCTACTCGTGTCATTTTGGGTGTGTCTAAAATATTAAAGTTTCAATAAAATTCAAGTAAATGGAAAGATTTAAAAAAAAAATCTAAAACAATAAATATGTAAATGAAGCAATAAAAACAGCTTAATTAAAAAAATATATAGAGGTAAAGCATAGAGAAAAAAGGAAAAATAATGATAAATTATAGCTTTGAAGATATGCTCATAGAGAAAAATATGTGTATTGAGATAGCAAAGAAAAACAATGATATTGGTTTTCGATCTATTTATAAAAAATATTAAACTTAATAACTAAGTAAAAAAGAAAAAGCTAAACTAAATAGAAATACTAATTTCACGAAAGTAGCTTTTCCTAAATAAGAATTGGGGGGGGGGGGGGGCGGGTTTTA
>Ga0307515_10008254_pt1 | contig 20355 bp, 19 predicted proteins | sample 17_EM_MG_FD_194513 | JGI IMG/M metagenome (GOLD analysis project Ga0307515, IMG submission 194513) | Populus trichocarpa ectomycorrhiza microbial communities from riparian zone in the Pacific Northwest, United States - 17_EM | ecosystem: Host-associated > Plants > Roots > Unclassified | place...
CAAGGTCTCGGCTGGGCCCCTCAGCTACACCGAGGACTGGGGCTTTGTTGAACTGGACACCAAGCAGATTGATATGGACACGTTCTTGGGGAACAAGGTCTTCATCGGTATGTCTGTTTGTTCTCTCTGCTATGGTAACCTCTTACTGATCGCTGCCTTGGCATTTGTCTTCCTCCACAGGTGGTAAAAATTATCCCAGCGACTTTGTCAACGCGATGTTCCCACACTATGAAGATCAGGCCAGCTACCGGTACCCTCGGGATGGGTTTGTCCAGGCCTACGGCGTCGTCTCTGCAGCAGACATCAGCAAGCCCAAGCACCTTGACAGCAATGGCGAGCCATGCCTGTTCGTGCTCAAGAGTGGCAGGACTACCGACATGACCTTCGGCTGCGCCAATGGCCTCGAGTCTGTCAGACGCTCCTACCCAGAGTTCGGCATCGACCAGGCAGACTCACTCGAGATTGTGGTAGTGCACAATAGCAAGGGGTATGGCAAGTTCTCTGAAGCTGGTGATTCGGGCTCCATTGTAATCACCAGGGAGGGTGAGATCCTTGGAATGCTCACCGGTGGTGCAGGCCCTACCAAGGAGACTGATGTTACATGGCTCACCCCCTTCTGGTGGCTCCAGGACCAGATCAAGAAGAAGTATCCTGATGCTTTTCTCTACCCAGTTGTCAAGAACTAGGTCTCCGTCAATGGGGCTCTCCCCACTGCAGTGTCTGTCCCTTTCCCACTGCTATGCCACTTCTTTTCTTTTCTCATATCTTTCCTTCTACCGATCTCGAGGGTTCGTGACTCGGTCCAATCCTTTACCAGACCTCCGTCTGTGTCCGACCGTGATCCGTTGTTTCATGTTGTTCCCTCAGAACCAGCTATCCGGGTTGTACATATTTATAAATTTTGCGGCCGTTATAAAAGCATCTCCATATGAAATCCTGCTCTCTGTTCGCCCGCTCACCCTTGTTGGTCACCATCCTCTCGACAGCGGAGAGCGGTCGCCCCTGATGAAATCGGTCCCGCACCAGATCCTCAATGCTGTCCAGCAATTGACCATCCCGGGGAGACGAATCATCATCTTCCGGGAACGGTTCCAGTTCTTCCGAAATCGCAAACCGGATGATCTTCAACTGTGGCCCAAGCTGCTTCAAATCGTCCAAAAACCCATCGTACTGGGATGGGAAATAGCCATCCCCAATCTCGAGGGTGTGGGCATCCAACAACAGTGAAACTAACGTGACGCCACTGCCGTAGGGCTCAACCCACGGCCAACCGCCGCCGAGATGAATGTGGCGTATGGCGGGCCTTGCGTACCCAGTAAGGTTCTCCCAGGTCTCCACGGGACCGCTGGGGAAGTGTTGTGCATAGAATGTGATCCCGTCCCCAGTGGCGTATAGTGTATAGTAATCATGGCCATGCGATCCGATCCGAAGCGATGAGAGATGTCGGAAGGCAGGGACGTGTATGATGGCCGGCAACTTTTTGTAAGTGAAGCTAACGTTCAACGACTTGAGGTTTGAAAGGAGGACGGGAGGACCCATCAAGTCGCCCCTGAATTCGATGTGCTTCAGGGTTAGTGACTCGAGGGAGCGGTTATTCAGCAGGAACAGCCGAACGTCCTCTGCATCTGTTCCATCTGGTCCAAGATCGCTTTCGAACGTGAAGGAGGTCAAGTTGTTGACCGGCGCGGATAAGCCGTCCAAGGGCCCCACGTAGGTCAGGGAGCGTAAATTGAGGGAAAAGGGTGAGGTGAATAGATGGTTGGCGGGCTTCACCTCCTCATTCTTCCACATGAGGGTGGTGAGATGAGGGAAGGACGAAGTGAAAAACCGACAGCCCCCCAATCCCAACCGTACTTTTCCCATACTCTTCGCCGTGTGTTCCCACATCACATCGAAGTCGATGTCCAGCACGCGAATGCGGTTTGAGTGTTTGGTTTTAGCGAGGGATTCGAACTGGAAGTGCCACTCGCAGGGATTGGTTTCGTTGGGAAGCAGCCTCCCCCGTCCTCCCTTGTCGCATTCACAATCCAGACGAACCGGGCCCATCTCCCCAGCGTCAATTGTGACATCCAACGCAACGGGATGACTTCTTTCGAGGCACGCCTCGACAAAGCTTCGACAATCCGTTTGTGTGATAAAAACCGTGGACCACACTCGAGGTTGATTTATCAACGCCGCCCTCCAGAACTGGCAAACGTGTGTCAACTCCAAGACTCTGTACAGACTGTGTTGGGTGCGTGGAGACACGACAAGCTGGAAGATCCTGAGGACGATCTCGGTGGGGACGCTGTAGATGGGACCGCGTTTTGGGAGAGGTGGTGAGTTGTGTGGATGGTACTGCGGACAGTGTCCTAGGAGCGCTCCTGTCAGGGAGCTTCCTGTTTTTCCGGACTTCCATCGGTGTCAGTACCGGATTACGACGTGGGACGAGTCTGTGAACGCACGTCGGTGATTGGTTGGTTGCTTTGTTGTGTGGGGTATTCGTTGAGCCGGGTCGTTGGACTAGAGACGGAAGCTGCTTACCTCGGGTTATCGGACGTGGTTTGCGGAAGTGGGGAGACGTAAGTCCCGGCGCTCTCGCGGGGTGCGACGTTCACCAGCGTATTAAGATCCACCATCGGCGACTGATGGAAGGTGGTATCAGATTCCATAGGCAAATCCATGGTTTCTTGTTGTGGACCGCAACCGATGGTCGGGGACTGATGAAGGGGGACGAAAGAGGACGGAGGGGTGTGGCCGAGTGCCGAGCGCATACCCGTTCGGGGGCTTCCAACTCGACGATGGCTCACAGCCTTTAGATTAGAAAGGAACTTTTCAAACGACCTGTCGTCTATCTCCGCCGAATCACCAGCAAACACCTTCTCGGACAGTTCTTCGTGTACTTGATCCAAGATTCCCTCCAATGTCGTGAACCTCCCACAGAGAGTTCCTACTTGTAACACCAAGTCGATTTCTGGTATTGAAAGCCCGCAGGTTTCACTCTGTGAAGAAGTTGGTGAGCATCAACGGCAGATAATTCCGTCGTTACCTTCAGAATGTAAGTGTGCAAGTGAAGAAAATAGTCAACGCGATCTCGCACCTTGAAATGCGGGATATTGACCTTCTACATCAGAGCTCGAGCACGAGCCAGGGAACACTAAAATCTCATCATCCTTGATCTCTCCAACAGACTGCTCTGAGCATGCGTTCGAGGGTACGTTCTAAGGTTCCACTTGGGGTCGGCCATACTCCCCCAAGAACTCGATGAAGGAATTCCCGGCAGGAAGCATGAGATGGTTTTACCTTGTGGGCTTGAGGTAGGTGCGGTTGCAGTCCTTTCCGGCCTCGGTAGCTTGGAAGGCCGACTGATTTTCGAGTGAAACAGCGGTAGCATCGCGATTCCAAATGCGCGGTTTGGAGGCGATATCCAGGACCCAGCGCAACGGATGGAGTCCTGACGGTTCCTTTAAATGGTCCCAGAAATCCGTCTAGATCCATGTGCACAAGGTGTGGCCTTACGGATAGCCACCCAGAGTCCCAGACTCAGTCACCCAGTCATTCATGGCCGTGTTTATCTACCCTGCGGCAGCAGCACATTCGTTAGAGCAACCGTTCAATGCCGCTTGTGAAGGGAAGTCATTGGTGAAAAGACAGTTTGTTAGGTCGTGGGTCTAGTAACAAGCCTATCGTCTACATCGTAACAAAATGAGATCGGAACCACGACTGCATACAATTTTTTTTTTTCAATCTGGCAGGTCCGGCTGCCCTAAGTCTGCATGACGGTTGCGCTTCTTTTTGTTTACGCGGGACGTCCTCCGAAGTTTCCTCTTACCCGCCGCCACCTGTGGGCTTGACGAGCGTTGATCTGAGTCCTCGTATTCATCGTCTCCACCGCCTTCTTCTTCTTCTCCCTCGGTGGGGTCGCCACCTTTCTCCTCCTTCGATACCTTGTACCATTTATCAATGATCTCGGTGAAAGTTTCCTACAGAAGGCAACACGTTGAGTTCCTGAGAGTTGGTAGGTAGGCAGTAATGGTCACCTCCTGGGCTGTTGTCACATCATAGGACATCTGGGGGGTCCCTTCGGAAGAAAAGATGCTCGAGGGCACTTGTGTAATCCCCGGTTCAAAGCTCTTGATGATATCTGCAGTGGCAAGACAGAAGATATGTTGCAGGGGTATGGACAGACCTATTCTCCAGTCTTTGGGGTCCTTGAGGATGTGTTCCATGTAGACAACAAGCTGGGGAGCATGTTCCCGTGGAAACACGTCGCAGAGGTGCTGTACCTCCTTCACATAAAGGTGTTCATCATCCCCCAAGCCAGTATCCTCCAAGTCGTCGTCATCCGTGTCATCACCCTCTGATGCATCGTGAGGGGGCGATACAATGGTCGACAGAGAACCACTTGGCCCAATGGTTGGTGGGTGGTTGAATACCAGCGCGGTAAGATACGGCCCTATCAGGATCCCGACGTAGAGGCACTTTTGACCAGGAGATTCCGACCATGCCGAAAATGCTTGGAACATGAGCTGGGGGATGTGGCTTGGGAGAGCATTCTCCGCCTCAAGCATCGTATTACTGGAGTTCCATGGTATCCCTGTAGTGACACGAGATATACATCACGACGCCAAACACATGGTGGCAAATGGAACACAAACTTCCATGTGATCCCACTAGCCGTTTTGCCTCGATGACAAGCACCAGATGGTGGGCTTTCTTCTCCAGATCTCGATACAATCTGGTTATGCGGACGGTTGCGTCGGGGATCGTACGAAAGGACCTCCGCTTGGAATTCAGCCGTATTCTTGCGACCCCTGTAAGTGTATCTTGGGGTGTAGCGTGGACGAATGCTCTAGAGTCTGGGCCTTCCCAGACGGCGAACGAATCAGCATACATGCCCAGGAGAATGCCCAGAACGGAGTATAAAGCAAACTCCTGGGCCTCTAGAAATGCGTTGTCGATTGAGCAGTCTAATTTCTGGAGAAGTGCGCGCTCCGTTGGGCTGAAGGTCTGAATGTTCTCTGTGACCGCGACCCTCAACTCTCCAGGAGTCAGATTGGATGCGGAGAAAGAGACAGCCAAAACCCACCTCATCCGAGCTCCTTTCTTCTGGCATCTTGGTTGTCCTAAAAAGACCCAAAGACCGGGCTGATCTGCCCTGATAAGTACCCAAACCATTGTCCGCATGGATGTGGAATTGTGGGTCCGTATCGATATGAGATGCGCCACGTTTATTTATATTTATTTTGATATCATGCCGCGTTTTATCAATGGCGGGGGAACAACTCCCTCTTGTACCACCACCGTACATCATGCAGTCTGAGGTCGACAGCGTCACAGCTGGCGTCAAACGCCTCAAAATTCCGCGCAAGCCCAAACGTGACGTTCTTTCAAAAGCCGAGACGGAGGTACGCATCTGCCCGTTTCTCAATTCCCAATTGGGCTGACGAGGGGCAGCTTTTGAACCAGGAAGATATAAAAGAATTCAACGTCAACAGGAGCTACATCTTGAAGAACCAGCCGTGGTTTTCAAATGCACTTCCCCGGGGGTACCTATCACATCGCGCGACCAAGTGGTATCCGCCAATATTCTGCCTCGGCGTGACTCTCTCCTTCGAAGAAACGGCGGAATTCGCCAGGCAACTCGACATACCTGTAGACGATGAGAGTTTCATGCATAGGTATGAGATCTCGAGACACCTAACTGAGGTTTGTGGCGCGAAACCGCGGGTCATGGTCGAGCGTTGCGACATGGGCGGAGGTCCGGAGGATAGGATCTGGTTGTTCTCTCTGGCGACAAACTACGACATCTCTAAGGGGGTGAACGTAAATGAATCCCTGAAGAAGTACCGCGAAATAGTCGAGAAGGCGTTTGGTTCCTCGAAGAGGGTTATGTGGTGGTTGGAGTACACGGTTAATCATGCCCCCGGCCACTGGTGGGTGAGTAATTGGCCAGTGATTTCTGAGCGCGGTACATGCTAATTACGATCTAATGCGCAGTGGTTCGCACACAAACCGGAGTGGATCGATGGGTGGGACCCGAAGTGGGTGTATCGTTTTGACGATTGATGAGGGAAGGGTTTGCTTGTATCTCAATCAGACAGACAGTGCACCATGACCACAGCGAGGATAGGAAGGGATAATAGACAGCCTATGTGATGTGCGTCATGTTTAATCGGAGGTATAGGCGCAACTCTTTACATCAAGCCCAAACGCAATGCAATACCCTGTCAAGGAAATCGGGATGGAGGGACGCACCCACCCTGTGTTCAATTCGCGATGGCGTTAAAAAGGGGCCGGGTTTTGAACCGAGAAGATTTAAAAGAGTTCAATGCCAACAGGGACTATGTTCTGCGAGATACCCGTGGGGTTCGGATGTGCAACGCGATCTCGAGGCGCCTAACCGGGGCTCGTGGCTCGAGAGGGACCGTGGTCGAATGTTGACACAAACGGAGGTCTAGTAAAAGATTGGACCGTGTTGTTCCCTCAGAACCAGCTATCTGGGTTGTACATATTTACAAATTTCGCGGTCGTTATAAAAGCATCTCCATATGAAATCCTGCTCTCTGTTCGCCCGCTCACCCTTGTTGGTCACCATCCTCTCGACAGCGGAAAGCGGCCGTCCCTGATGAAACCGGTACTGCACCAGATCCTCAATGCTGTCCAACAACTCACCATCCCAGAGAGAATCGTCATCTTCCGGGAACGGTTCCAGCTCTTCCGAAATCGCAAACCGGATGATCTTCAACTGTGGCCCAAGTTGCTTCAAATCGTCCAAAAACCCGTCGTACCAAAATGGGAAATAGCCGTCCCCAATTTCGAGGGTGTGGGCATCCAACAATAGTGAAACGAACGTGACGCCACCGCCGTAGGGTTCAACCCATGGCCCGCTGTCGTCGAGGTGAACGTGGCGTATGGTGGGTTTCGCGCACCCGGTAATGTTCTCCCAGGTCTCCGCGAGAACGCTTGGGAAGCATCCTACAGAGAGTGTGATACCGTCCCCGGTGGCGTGTAGCGTGTAGTAATCAGGGTCATCCGATCCGATTCGAAGCGACGAGAGACATCGGAGGGCATTGGAACTTGAGCTGGGGAATGTGGCCTGGGAGAGCATTCTCCGCCTCGAGCATCGCATCACCGGAGTTCCATGGTATCCCTGTGGTGACACAGGATATACACTACGACGTCAAATGCATGGTGGAAAATGGAACACAAACTTCCACGTGATCCCACTAGTCGTTTTGCCTCGATGACAAGCACAGGGCAGTTGGCCAACGCTGTTAGGAACATTTCAACCGATGTGGGTTCGAAGAGACAAATAGCGAATCCGGGGATCAGGACCAACCGGCTCAGGTTTCGGAGGAGAGGTGAGGTCCAACTGATGATAATTTTATGCAGGTAAAGCATCGTCGTCGTCGTCGTCGGCCGGTTCGATCCCGTGCTCGACGATCTTGAGGATGAGTTCTGTGGGCAGGCGGAGAAGCGGGGAGGCAAGGATGTTCCTGCGCCGGCGTAGGTGGCGCACATGGTGGAGAGCGGATTCTATGCTGGCTTCGACCGCGTCCAATTCATGCTCGCTCCGGGCTGGCATCTCCATCCGTCAGTCCGAATCGTCTGTCGTCGCGTTAGCCCACAAGAACCCTGCACGAACTCTCCCCTTCTGTGGCGAGAATGGAGGAGACTCCTCACCTTAAGGCGCGTTCGAACTAAGATCCTGATTTAGACTCAGCGGATGTTGCATGATGGGCGGAGGGAGGAGGCATCACGGGACCTATGGTTTGTGTCACATGGTCACCACTACGTCGTGTCGAGCGTGGAGTTTGCCGGTCTCACTTGAACCATGACCACCACGACTTGCATTGTCGCCTACCCTCATCCTGAAGTTCCCCGCCGGTTGCGCGTCAAGCGGTTTACGGCAGACTCGGGCGCTGATGGGGATACGCTCGTCGAGTTGCTCTGCGACCGTTACCCAGATCACCGCGACGATTTGAAGGATGCTACCATCTGGAAGGTAAGTCGTTCAACGGTGGTTCAGTTTCCACCTGATCAGCACCACAGGCCTCAGAACTTGCTCCTTCGGTTGTTAATAATGAATCCAAAGTGCCAATATACGAGTGGATCAAGGAAAGAGAAGGAAACCCCGAGATCAATCGCTACGATGTTTTGACAGACTGCTTTCCCGATGGCCCGCGACGAGGGTCCGTCGACATTGTGGTTGTGACCCCAGAGAGTGTGTACTAGCTCGTATGCTTCAGTTGGTCTAACTGACGGATCGTGTTGCAGTCCTAGAAGATATGGAATACCAAGGGGATATAGATGGTAACTTGAAGCACATGAAAGGTCGGATTGCTCCTCGTTTCGCTTCCCTCTGTATACTCATTCCCCGCAGCGCGAGCAGAATTATCTAGAACGATGAAAACCACTGGTTCGCCATCCGACAGCGTCAAGAGCCCCACTGCTATCAAGGGTGCCGTGGATCGCCCCACCGGACCACGCTATGGCAGACCTTCTAACCGCTTCGGACCTCCCACCGCGCTTTTCAGTCGGGAACTCGCCCTTTTGAAGCACGACCTCGAACATCTCGAGGCGTTCACACCACATTCCAAGACCGCAGACCACACTTTCAACCTCATTGAGCACGCCGCCAACTTTTTCGACGACGGGGGTGTAAGGGAGATAGCCTTGCGGCCCATCCTGGAAAAGCTTCTCGTGGGCAAGAGCCAGTGGCAAACGCAATTCGCCGGAAGATCAACCAAGTCGGACGGGGTTTGGCTTGAGGAATTCTTCGTCTACTTGATCGTCGAAATAAAGAACGAGTCGGGGCTTGGGGGAGACCCGTTTCTACAGGGTTTGGTTGTATACAGCAAAATCCTTGCCCAAGAGAAGGTACCGTCTCCCTCACGTTTACTCCACTCCACTAAGGTGCCTCAAACAGTATCACCCATTCATTGAGCGGTCGAATCTACCAGTTGTCTTGCTCGCCATAGCCGGGAACCGTCTCGTCGTGTCGACTGCCATTTTCACCGACTCCATCTACGCCGACGAATTGGTCTCGATTGAACTCCATTTTGGTTCCCATGCCCCGAATAACGTCCTCCGCGTCGCGCGTGTGTTCATGGCGATAAACGAATGCACGGAGCGGCTTCGCAGGCTGTACCGAAACCTCGGAGCAGGTGCAAGCACGACCCCATTAGGCAAGGTTCTGTGGCCGAGCCCTACGGTCGATCCAACCGAGTCCACCGAAGGGATTCCACATCTTGAGTTCTTTTCTAAGGTGGATCGCCTTCGAGGCACGCCAATCAATCAGACCACCATCGACGAAGAAAACAAGCGACATGCGATATATCTTGCGAGGATGTGGACCGAAGATGGCGCCTCAACCGTGGACGTTTTGGTCAAGTTCGCCGTGAAGTATAACGCAACCGCTCATCGCCTGCTCGCCAGTCACGATCCCCCCCTTGCCCCAGCCCTGTATTCATGCAAACGCGTCATCGGTGACATGTTCATGGTCATCATGGAATATATACCGAACTACAAGGGTGCGTCTCTTTACAATGCTTCACTGTCACCCTCTGCCCTGGAATCGGTATGCCAGGGTATTTCCCAGGCTCTCGATCTGCTTCACGGACAGAACCTCGTTTTCGGTGACCTCCGGGAATCGAATGTGCTATACTTGCTGGATGAGGGTCGTGTGTTGCTTGTGGATTTTGACGGTGTGGGTCGGGATGGAGAAGACAGGTACTCTGCTTGCCTCAATCATGAAGTGGGTCTGGGCGTGGCTAGGTTGCAGATCATGGAAAAGCCGCATGATAAAGAAAACTTGGAGAAGCTCGTGGACCGGCTTTCTGGGGGGTTGTAACATCAGGTTGTGGTAATACACATTCTCGAAATCACAGAACAGTGTTGGCTTGTAATCGGTTGTGATTGATGATCCTCCGAGCGTCGAGTTCACTGATCATTTGGAATGGGAAATGTTCGGAAAATGCCGATCGTGGTGTGTTTTCATGGCGATCAACAAATGCACAGAACAGCTCCGTACAGAGACCTTGAGACCCTTTCCGGAACGCTGCCCAGTGTTCATTACCCGAACCCTACCGCAGATCCGCCATAGTCTACCGCCGATAAGATCCCAGAGCTCGAGTTCCTTGGCAAGTTGGATCGTGTGACGGGTATTCCGATCAGAGGCGTTGGCAACGAGGGCAACGAGCGTCACGGAATTTACCTCGCGAGGATGGCGTCTAATACCTCCGCAGGTGGGTCAAGTTCACCGCAAGATACAACGAAGTTGCTCACCGCCTCCTCGCCCACCACAAGCCCCCGCTTGCCCCGGCTTTGTGCTGCTGCCACGCGTGTCATCGGTGGCCTGTATATGGTGTTCATGGAATACACGTCGGACGCTAGCGCTCTTCACCGTTTTTTTCGCATCATCTCAATCTCCTCTCCCACGTCCACCAAACGCCACAGGTATCCGGCGGGACCTTAGCAAGGCTCTTGAGTTCCTTCATGAAAAGGACTTTTGTCTTTGGCGACCTCCGGCCAATGAACATACTTTACTCACCAGATGACGATCGTGCCACGCTTGTTGATTTTGATGGCGTTGGTAAACATGGAGAAGACAGGCACTCTCCCTGTCTCAACGTCCTCCTGGGCCTTGGCGTGAATAGGTGGCAGGTCATGGAGAAGTCCCACGATAGTGCAAACTTTGAGCGGGTCATGAAATCGTCTCACACCTACCGCACGCCTTTCCCAGTGCGATTCCTCTGCTTATCGCTCCCGAGACCTCTCGTCCCCGCTGTCATTCCCCGGAGGTGGCTTTTCAGTGGTCCCGCCTCATTCACCTACCCCCGTCCTCGTTCGAGGTGGCGGAGTTGTCCTAGGCTTGAAGTAATCCTGCTGTTGGCCGCGGGTGGTGGTTGCCAGAGGGGACTCGGGGGTGGGGAGGGGGGGGGGGGGGTGGGTTTAGCCACGTTCTGATTTTGATCGTCCCAGTGAGAAAACCCCCCGCCGTCGAATGTTGCGACACAGACGGAGGTCTGGTAAAAGATTGGACCATATTGTTCCCTCAGAACCAGCTATCTGGGTTGTACATATTTACAAATTTCGCGGTCGTTATAAAAGCATCTCCATATGAAATCCTGCTCTCTGTTCGCCCGCTCACCCTTGTTGGTCACCATCCTCTCTACGGCGGAGAGCGGTCGTCCCTGATGAAATCGGTACCGCACCAGATCCTCAATGCTGTCCAACAATTCACCATCCCAGAGAGAATCGTCATCTTCCGGGAACGGTTCCAGCTCTTCCGAAATCGCAAACCGGATGATCTTCAACTGTGGCCCAAGTTGCTTCAAGTCGTCCAAAAACCCGTCGTACCAAAATGGGAAATAGCCGTCCCCAATCTCGAGGGTGTGGGCATCCAATAACAGTGAAACGAACGTGACGCCACTGCCGTAGGGTTCAACCCATGGCCCGCTGTCGTCGAGGTGAACGTGGCGTATGGTGGGTTTTGCGTGCCCGGTAATGTTCTCCCAGGTCTCCGCGAGAACGCTTGGGAAGCATCCTACAGAGAACGTGATACCGTCCCCGGTGGCGTGTAGCGTGTAGTAATCAGGGTCATCCGATCCGATTCGAAGCGACGAGAGACACCGGAGGGCAGGGACGTGTATGATGGTCGACAACTTCTTCTCAGGGAAGTTAACGATCAACGACTTGAGGTTTGAAAGGGGGACCGGAGGACCCATCAAGTCGCCCCTGAATTCGATGTGCTTCAGGGTTAGTGATTCGAGGGAGCGGTTATTCAGCAGGAACAACCGAACGTCCTCTGCATCTGTTCCGTCCAACCCGAGATCGCTTTCGAACGCAAAGGAGGTCAAGTTGTTGACCGGCACGGGTAAGCCGTCCCAGGGCCCTACGTAGGTCAGGGAGCGTAAAGTGAGGGAAAAGGGTGAGGTGGTGAATAGATGGTTGGCAGACTTCACCTCCTCATTCTTCCACATGAGGGTGGTGAGATGAGGGAAGGACGAAGTGAAAAACCGACAGCCCCCCAATCCCAACCGTACTTTCCCCACACTCTTCGCCGTATGTTCCCACATCCCATCGAAGTCGATGTCCAACGCGCGAATGCGGTTTGAGTGCTTGGTTTCAGCGAGGGATTCGAACTGGAAGTGCCACTCGCAGGGATTGGTTTCGCTGGGAAGCAGCCTCCCCCATCCTCCCTTGTCGCATTCACAATCCAGACGAACCGGACCCATCTCCCTAGCGTCTATTTTGACATCCAACGCAACGGGATGACTTCTTTCGATGCACGCCTCGACGAAGCTTCGACGATCCTTTTGTGTGATAAAAACCGTAGACCACAATTGAGGTTGATTCATCAGCGCCGCCCTCCAGAACCGGCAAACGTGTGTCAACTCCAAGAGGTCGTACAGGCCGTCTCGGGTGCGTGGAGATGCGACAAGCTGGAAGATCCTGAGGATGATCTCGGTGGGGACGTTGTAGATGGGACCGCGTTTTGGGAGAGGTGGTGGGTTGTATGGATCATACCGCGGACAGCGCCCTAGGAACACTCCTGCCAGGGAGCTCTCTGCTTTCACGAACTAACACTGGTGTCAGTACCGGATTATGGCGCGGGACGAGTCTGTGGACGCACTTCGGCGATTGGTGGGTTGCTTTTGTTGTGTGGGGTATTCGTTGAGCCGGGTCGTTGGACTAGAGACGGAAGCTGCTTACCTCGGGTTATCGGACGTGGTTTGCGGAAGTGGGAAGGCGCTCTCGCGGGCTGCGGCGTTCACCAGCGTATCAAGATCCGCCATCGGCGACTGATGGAAGGTGGTATCAGGTTCCATAGGGGAATCCATGGTTTCTTGTTGTGGACCGCAACCAATGGTCGGGGACTGATGAAGGGGGAAGAAAGAGGACGGAGGGGTGTGGCCGAGTGCCGAGCGCCGAACCGATTGGGGGCTTCCAACTATTCTCACAGGAAACGTGCCGCTAACCTACAACGGCATCGACTTATGTTCAGGCCTGGAAGAGTTGGGTTGGATGACGCCCGGTGGTACGGGCACTTTCCCAAAAAAATCACATTCGTATCGCATGGGGATACATCTGGCTGCGTAAAACAATGGGTTGAGGGTGTGCAAGATAGGTGGGGAGCACCCCAGTGACCTACCTTGGAGAGGTTCAATGGCGCCGACTCGCACCGGAGGTTGTGCCCGTCGCTCCCGGCTGGGGGCGACTTTTCCGGACGAGAGGTTGAGAGTACAGGAACGCGGCTATGACCTGGTAATAAAGTGCTGGCTTCGAGAGGTCGTACAGGCCGTCTCGGCGTGGAGGCGCGACGAGTTGGAATATCTTGACTCGGAGGCGCGGTTGTAAATTCTGGCAATCGGCTGACAAATCACGATCACCGACTCCTCCGCTCCTCCCAACATGTCGAAACATCATCCAGATCTCATAATGTGCAGGCGTCAGCCCGGCATAGGTCAGCAACCCTCACTCTCGCACTACAGGATGCCCTAGAGGCTCTTCTAACACTCAACCTGCTCTCGCTCACAGCCATCGGCCGACTGTGCGAGAAATGCGACGGGAAATGGTACGTGCAGCACCCGCTTCCAGGTTTCTTTCCTCCCTTTCTGACTTCTACCCATCTCAGCCCAGTATGCGACTCATACGTCCGACCGGAAACTCTCGTCCGAATCTGTGATGAATGTAACTTTGGCACATACGGAGGACGTTGCATCATCTGTGGATCGCCAGGTTCGAGTCGAGCTTTTCACATGCGTTCAGCTCGTATTAATTGAACAACAGGTATTTCCGACGCATACTACTGCGCGGAATGTACGCGACTGGAAAAAGACCGGGACGGTTGCCCCAAGATCGTCAACCTGGGAGCGAGTCGAACGGACCTCTTTTACGAGCGTCGTAGGCTTGGTATGTCCGTTTGCCTTGAATGGTGTAAGGAAACTGACAACCCCAAAATCTCTAGGGTTCAAGAAGGGTTAGCGGCAGTACCCCACCCTCTTTTGTGTACCGTAGGTCAAAGGCGTTGTGCCAATCGGTTACGCTTTACGATGAACAATAATACAATGATTTATACAGTACGTGCGACAAACACCCTACGAGTAATAAACCGGATACTTCATGATGGGAGGTCCGCTAGCGTCCTCTGCAGACATCCCTGTGAAACGGTAGAACCTGTTCATGTCCACCTACAAGGATATGTTCAAATCTATTCAAGGACCAAATTCTTTCAAGAGATAACGTACCGGCGCTTTTGCGACCATGGAGAAATGAGTTGTATCATGTTCGTCGACCGCCTCACAGTGATCGCACAAATCCCTAGGACAATACACACAGTGAAACCACTGCCCTCGAATCGGATCCATACACAGGTCGCAAAAAATGTTCACGTGTATGACGTTTCGTAGGTATGCTAAACGCCGGCTCAGAACTCGTGCAAAAAACGAGTAGCCAACTCCGAATATTCTCACCTTTAGGATCGTGAGCGTCTAAAATACCCACAGAGGCAGCACGGTATTTGTATCTGAACCCAAGGTTAGTTCCCAAGGGAAAAAGAACTCCTGGACGTGACGAAGCGAACGTACAGAATGGGGAGAATCGGCTCGGGGGATTCGACGGGATGATCCACCGGTCGGCGAAGTTTGAGGAATATGTGGGTAGGATCGTGGACCATGTACGACCTGTCATCACACGATTGACACTGCGCTTCGAGGTTAATAAGGTGCAGGCTTGGGCGGGAACGTGAATCTACGAACCAGATTGTATGGATGCGGCATGGAAGGGCAGTTCCCGCACTGATATCGAATGCCGATAATCGTCTTCAACGGAATGACAATCAGCATCCTTTCACAAACCAGCAGGAGTGCTGAGGAGGGGGAACTATACCTGTGAACACGAATCGCACCTCACACCATGATTCATAGAGTCCACATCACTCAACCGCACAGTCCCATCGAAAGAACTCCTTCTAGATCTTGATCGGAGGTGGTGAACGTGAACTCCAGGATGCAGACCATCGACTCCAACATGTTCTGCATCCCCTCCATTCCAACGCGCCATCGCCCGATGGCTAACTTCTTGAACCTTGGATGGTTCGACGGGATATGGAATCTGTGGCAGCCCATCGGTTAGACATCTTGAAATCAGAGCAACCCGCTGCGAACCTTAATCATGATATGTGAAGAGTCGTGCCCTCCATCCGAGGAATCTAGATTACCGGGCAGCCCGACGGATTCACAATTCGAACATATGTCCACCGAATCGCAGACGACACAATGAAATCGAGCGCCCACAATGTCCTGCAGACAGCTGCCAAAGAGAACATCAACATGGGACTCCGAGCTTGCTGCGGAAAAAGTTGATTATAACCCTGTGATACGTACTGTGCGCACTTGACATCCTGATGTAAAAGAGCTGTGGGAATTCCAAGGTTGTCAACCAATCGGAACATCCTCCGCAGCACCGTCGTACATGATACATGCCACTCACATTGGGGAGCATGATTTTCCAAAGAAGATGGGTGGTAGGCCATGGGGTCCGGGTCGCTGTTACTCCTCGATCCCGGAGCTCGTCCATCAATAACGTCCAAGAAAGCGTGGGAAGGGTGTATTTCGTGGACCTGGCTAGCAAGTGGGCGAAGAATAGCAGCGGGCTTCCTCAGTGATTGTGGAAACGAACGTGATGAAAATGCCCTCACCTGTAACACGCCTTGCAAAGGTTGAATTGTACACAAGAAGCGCACTTGTACCGTCGGCCCGTGAGAAGGCTGTCACATGTAGAACATCGGTTATCTGCTCGATCGTCTTGTTCTGTAGGCATGTATAATTCGACTCGCGGATCTGTGCAATAAATGGCGAGATACGCACGGACATCCTGCCATCCTCCCCAACCCCAACTTTTCTCCACGTAAGCGTGCCGCAGCTTTCCTTTTTGTTTCGGCGCAGTGCGTCTCCACGCAGACAATGCGTGCTCTGGGGAGGCAGGCGAAGGCGAGGATCCGGGATCCAAACTCTTCTCCAAAGCATGATGGACTCCCGCCGACTCCAAACAGCTCGGACACAACTCGTATCCAGGATCAGATCGTCCATCCGACAGACTCAATTTGAACATATCTTTATGCCCTCTAGAGTATGAGGACCCAGCTTGCGGATCAGTTCTACTGCTCGAGAAGGAAAACGGTTCGCCCGGTTTCCTCCTCCCCGTCAACGATTCGAGTTCTTCCCGAGTCCTGGGTCTCTTCTCTTTGCACGTAGAGCAGACGTAACGTATGGTGTCCAGGATAACCCCGCATTCAGAACAGGAGGCGAGTTCTGTTGGAGGTGGGAGAGATGCGGGGGATATGAATGGTAGCACATCGGCCGGTATGTCGGGGTAGAGTTGTCTGAAATCGCGTATAGGTGTAGGATCGGAAGCCGCGCTTCCAGGCAGCTGAGGTCGATACGCCGCAGCGGTATTCGATCCCTGTCGCTGAGCATCCAGCCAAGTGACTTCCATCGAAGTCGGTCGGTACTTCGACCCGCCTCCTTCCACGCTCGAAATTTCGTCGCACCCTGAATCGAAGCTTGAAATACTCGAAGATCCAGCGGTAGAGTTGTACTGATAGTAGTACTTTCCCCCAGGTCCCTTCTGCAACGAAAGGTCGTTGTCGTCGACGTCCGAGTCCAGGTGAAGAGATGCCCCATCAGACGGTTCAGGTAAAGCACCAAGTGTAGACTTTATCGTTCGAAGGTTCTGATCCCGCAGCCAAGCCTCACCCAGCTCCGATCTCAGAAGACTCGAATTTGGATCAGAGTCGACTGAAGGTTCGTCGTCCATTTTTAACCGCTCGAACGGTCCGGTGAGAGATGCAGATTCGACGGAGCTTTCATCGAGATCCGTCCAAGACCCTTGATCCCTTTCAGATTCTACATCCTCCAAAGCGGATTCCTGAACCAAAGGTGGAACGCCATGCTTTTCACAATACGAAACTACGAATTTAGCGCCGGAGTGGAGGGAAAGAGTCATCAGACGTAGGCGACTCACTGCTGCGGTAGCTGATGGGGAAAACGGTCTGGCTCTTTGACCAGGAACGGAACCCGTATCCTTGGAACTGACAGTGACTTCATCATCCTCCAACTCCGACCTCGAAATGTTGCTCAGATCCCAATCCGATTGGTTGTCGTCCACTTCAAATTCCTCCCGGCTCGCGATCGAAGAGGTCTCGGATAAACTGGGACCGTCGTAATCGACGCAGATGTCGACATATATGGTGATCTTTCGGCCTCCGGAGGAGCTGCGACCGGACGAAGAGATGGACATATTTGAGGGGCCTGGCGGTTCGGCTCCTTCAGAGCCGAAATACGAGATTGCTTCCTCCAAGTCCGAATCTTCGCGTATCGAACACTTGTCACCTTCATCGTCGGCCCAAACAATATCATAAGCCGTCTGGTATAACGAGAAGCATTTCTCCACCTAGCCAGCAGAGCTTCAGAAGATCCTTCAGTTATCAACCAGAAAAGTAGCCCGCACCTTCTGCCGTAAGATATCACAAGAACAATTCTTCGCCGCGTTGAACGTGATCCGTCGTTTCTTGTCGTAGAATGTGCATTTAATAACGAGGGGCCGCTCGCGATTGTAGTAGTCTTCCGAGTATCCAGAGTTTCGCAGCCCGGCCATAGTCAATGGGGAAACATAAGGGTGATCTGAGTTCGGCGGTTGCCGACGCGTTGACGACCTTGGCGCCAACCATGACCGACGTGTCATTCGCTCCCTGGAGGTTACAAAGGGCGCGTTCTGGACACTTGCACATGTGTTGGGATTGGAAAAAAAACTCGTGCATACAATAATCCAAGAGGTTTCCGGCTGCGATGTTGGCCAGCTCAAGTGTACGGTATGGTAACTGATGTGACTCTGCCAGCTGCGTTTTCCACGATAACCTCCTTCAAACCACCGACACCTCCAAGATACTGTCTCCTCGCCCGTATCGCATCATGCAGGATGGAAGAATTAACATCCATGATATCCGACGCCACAAAGTCGGAACCTTTTGCATAGTCACGACTCCCAGGTGCCAAGAGCCACATCCAACGGTCGGCCAATAGGTTCGCCCTCTCTTGGAACCTGAACTCCTCTTGACGAGGAATTTCATCCTTGCATCTGATATGTCGCATGACCTTCCCGATCTTCGAGACAGCCAGGCATTCGATTATTATATCATTATCATCATCATAGTCTTCTAGTTGTTTGAAAACCTTGTCGCATTTTGGCATATCCTTTTAAAACTCGTGAGAAAGAGGGAAAGAGGCACGATGTCGGACACGAGGTGCAACACACCTCCTCTTTGATCGGTCCCGCGCACAGCAACGCTTTCTGCAGCGTGTGCCTCCATTCCCTGAACTTGAGTACCTCGGGGTCTGGTATTCCACGTTCCGATGAGTAGGGAGTAAACATCCAGTAGGAAAAATATTACCTTCCCCCCACCCCTCTCGTGGCTCTTGTAGGGGGCGAGCCATCTTACCGGGCCCAGGATGGTCTGGTCTATCTTCAGATCCAACCCTTCAACATAGAAACGTTCCACTCACCCTTATCATGTGCGACAGATCGAGCTAACTCCGGAGGATCGAATGTGCGAAACCTAAGCTCTTCCAGCAAAGGGAATAATAGTGTCCCATCGAAAGGTTCCAATAGCCGCGCAACCAGCGACACGTTCATCTTATGGACGTTCAAGACGCGAACCTGGTCCAGCCCTCGGAGGAAGGACTGGAACGCTCCTACGCACAGCTCCTCAACTGACGCGAATTCAAGTAGACCTAGGGTGAGTGTCTGGATCCCATAGAGCGGGGCTGGGTTGAGTGGGTTGAGCCAATTGCGGAGTCTCGAGAGGGGACTGGTCCCACGGTTCAGGACCTGGACATGGTTCACCCCAATCCAATTATTACGTTCCCCGCAAATACTGATGTGTCCAAAGAATCCAGAAGGGCATTCCTTGATGTGGATCGTTGCTGCCGTGATCGACTGTCGAGGAAGGATGGCACCCCCAAGCTGGATGACCGAGAGAAGGGGCGATATGTCCGATGAAAACGCACGAGCACTCGTTTGCACGTCGACCGTAATGGATTGGTTTGGAAGTATCAGGTATGGTAGAATGTTAACGCCGACGGATTCGTTACTGGGAGCCGAGTATCCACTGAATACAGCAGATTTCAAGCGTGCTAACGCAACAGTGCGGGCAGACGTATCAGCCTTGAAACTTTCAGGGAGACGAAGGTCAAGCTCTTCAAGGATGGGACTGTGTTTGAGAAACTTGATGAGGTCCGCTGCATCCGGATTCCGGGTGGCAGGTTTCGTAACGCGGAACGTGAGTTTGATCAGAGCGGGGAATTTGAAGGAGGATAAACCAGTAGTAATGTCGTGAAGTCGAAGGATCGTTATGTTTGGTGCGAACCGAGAGACCTTTTTCATCAGCGCAGTAGATATGGGATATTGTTGATGAGTCATCCACATGTCAAGCGTCTTTAGCGATTCAGCCGACTCAAGAAGGGACCGTGTGACATATATATGGGTTGCGCCGTCCAAGGGAATTGAGAGGGATAGAAGTCGATGGCGTTCCGGGATGATATTTTCCTCGAATACACCAGACCGAGTCATACACCCGTAGTTGACGTGAAGGGGAGCTTCCTTTGATCTGGCGAGGTACAATTTCATATGACGAGAATTCGTGGTGTCGACACTTGACCAGATCCTAGCTGTTTCTCCAATAACGGCAAACCGCTGCGCAGAAAAACTGTAGGTCTGCGCAATCGGCGGTTCTGCGGAATGGGTCATCGACGGAGGTGGTAATGGAGGCAAGGAGTTCCGGGGGGAGTTTGTTGATTGGTGCAAAGGTATTCCTGATTGACCGAGCAACGGACATTGCTTTGGAGAGGTCCTCCTCGATAGCGAGTACCTGCAATTCGTCGAGTTCAGGGAATTTTGTGGTACGCAGTCTCTGACACGTACGCTTGACAAAGAGAATCCTGGATGAAACCTGCATACTATGGTCAGCGTGCAATTACGAACTAGATGTAAACTCGGCCACACGCACTGGCCATTATTGAGGCCGGACTCGAGCCTCGCTTTCAGGGCGGATACCAGCTGCTCTAGGGGCAATGCCTCTAGTGCGTCCATGGTGGCTCTTAGTGGCTTTTGGAAAGGTGCGAGCGTTCGCCCAACCAACGGTGTTAGGCGCGGATCGGCTTCTCGGCTTTGCAGTCAACCTTCCCACGGACCCACACCAATTGACCGAAACTTTGAGTCCGAAAAAAGAGGTTCTCTCACCTCCAGACCAGGGGCAACCGAGGGAACGGTCTATGTACAGGGGTACTTGGCTCGACCCTCTCAGCCCAGTCC
>Ga0307515_10008255_pt1 | contig 20355 bp, 19 predicted proteins | sample 17_EM_MG_FD_194513 | JGI IMG/M metagenome (GOLD analysis project Ga0307515, IMG submission 194513) | Populus trichocarpa ectomycorrhiza microbial communities from riparian zone in the Pacific Northwest, United States - 17_EM | ecosystem: Host-associated > Plants > Roots > Unclassified | place...
GGCGGCACACGCCGCGGTTTCCTCCCTCGAGGCTTGTTCAACACCTACCCTTCGGTCGGCGCTCGCTCCGCGGTCGTGCTCCCGCCCGGGCAGGTGTCGAACAAACCTTAACGGGTGCGGCCGGTGGCCGCCGGCAGGCGTGCTCACGCTGCTCGACACCTTTCAGCCGTTCGGCGTGACGAGGCGCGCTGGCCTGAGCGGCCGCTGTAAGAGGTACTGCTGACTTAGGACCCGCCACGAGGCGGTTCGCCTTTCGCCGGCGACCGCTTCTCCTCGGCTCGAACTTGCAGTCCCGACCCAACCCGGGCATTCGCGACCGACGGCTCTCGGACAGTCAATTGCGTCGACTCGATGGAACGGTCGGGCGTCACAGAGGGACGGCTGGAACCGGGCCATACCGTCTCACGACGGCTACACCTGCTGGCTTGTCTGGCGTGCTCCCGCACGGGCGATAGAAGCCACGTCTTCGACGTACTTCGGCCGATGTCCGGAGCCCGGGTGATCAGTGCGAGCCATCTTTCGAGCGGGTGATGAATCCATTTTGCTACGTCGACGCATCTAACCCTTTGACAACTGCAACTGGTGCAGTTGCGCGAACTCACCCGATCCTTCTGCCACCGATTCTTATACAGGTGGCACCTGCATCCAAAGGAATACGACTGATGAACAACCCTGTCCAGACAGTAACGCGTGGGCTGCGCCAAAGCCTTCTGCTGCCAGCATTCACTCTGACGGCCTTCCTGTGCGCCGCCACGGCAGTCGCTGCTGCGCCATCGACGACGATGCCTGACACCCCGGTGGGCAGAGTAGGCAGTGAACTCATGCGCCATGTGAACAGCGACGCGCCCGAGCAGATACGGGCGTGGGCACCCACGGTTCTGTCGCCTGCTGTCGGCAGGGACGACGCGGCCGAATTCGTCGACGGCCTGGTCTCGGCGGTTCGCGAAAGCGGCGGTGTGACCCTGACCGACGCACACACTCAGCAAGGCCTTCTGGTGCTGACCGTGAAGGCGCATCGCAGCGGCCAATTGGCCATGTTCATTTTGGCTGCCGATCCGGCACAGCCGGACAAGCTGGGGGAGGTGCATCTGATGCCTATGGATGACCCTGCGTTGTACGCCGACTGGCCCAAGACGGCCATCTCGCATGAGCAGATGAAGCGCCTGATCCACGCCGGGCTCGATCGACTGGTGCGCACCAACGACTTCTCCGGTTGCGTGACGGTCACCGACGGCGGCAAGACGGTGTTCGATGAATGCCGCGGCCTGGCCGAACGCAATTTCAGCGTACCGATCGATCACCAGACGAAATTCCACGTCGGCTCGATCGGCAAGATGTTCACCGCCGTGGCCGTCGCTCAGCTCGTCGAGTCTGGCAAGCTGTCATGGGATGCCACGCTGGTCCAGTTGGTACCCGAATACCCGGATCACGCAGCGGCGAACGAAATCACCGTGTGGGAGCTTCTGCACCACACGGCCGGGCTGGGTGATTTCCTGGTGCCGGAATTCTTCGCGCGTCGGGAGCAATTCAACAAGCCGGCCGACTTTCTCGACCTGATCGCCCGCCAACCCAAGGTCGGTGAACCGGGCAAGGAATGGAACTACAGCAATGCCGGCTACATGCTGCTCGGCCGCATCATCGAGAAGGTCTCCCACGAGAGCTATTTCGATTACATCAAGCACCATGTCTTCGCACCGGCAGGCATGGATGCCAGTGGATTCGACACCCTGAGCGAGGTTACGCCGAAGCTTGCGGTCGGCTATTTCCACGACGGGCTGTTCTCGAACGAATGGAAGGCGGACTGGATGAAGATACCCTTCAAGGGTGACCCGGCAGGTGCCGGCTACTCCACCAATGCCGACCTGCTGCGCTTTGCCCAGGCACTGCGCGAGGGCAAGCTGGTCAAGCCCGCCACCCTGGAAAAGATGTTCGACGGCGCGGTGCCGGCCGGCCCGGGCAGCTATGCGGCAGGGTTCGGCGATCGGCTCTCCCACGGACGCCACATCCGTGGACACGCGGGCGGCATCGAGGGCACGGATGCAAACTTGCAGATGGTCTGGGGGACCGACGCCGCAGTGGCCCTGACCAGCAACCAGGGCCCCGGGCAGTTGTGGATGCTGGCCGAGCACATCGCCGACCTGCTCGCCGCCAACGCCACGAAACGCTGAAAGCCTGACAGGAAGTCAGGCCAGGCGCGACCACGCAGGCCACTCATTTCTGGAGCGATTCAATGGAATTCATCTACCTTTTCATACCCCTCGTCGTGATGACGGCCCCGGTACTGATCGTCCTGATCCTGCTGCGTTACCGTTATCAGCAAACCCAGGCGCGCTATCGAACCCTGCTGCAACTGGCCGACAAGGGCGCGGAGTTGCCGCCGCAGTTACTGGTCGAGGCGAACGTGGTCTATTCCGAACGACGCCGAGCGCTGGTATTGATTGGCGCCGGCCTCGGGCTGATGGCCATGTTCCTCGCGTTGCCGGGTCAGACCGACGACGGCCTCAGCATCCACAGCCTGTGGGGGCTGGGACTGCTGCCGCTGATGATCGGGTTGGGCTACCTCGCCAGCTGGTGGCTGAATTGGCGCGAGCAAGCGCGTGGCTGACAGAGCCGCCGAGGCGCGGCTCGATCAGGCGCTGGTCGCCCGGGTAAGGCTGGGCAATGACCCGCGGGCGTTCGAGCAACTGGTGCGTCGCCATCAAGGCATGGTGCGTGCGCAGTTGCGTCGCCTGCTGCATGGCGACCATGCCGCGGCCGATGATCTGGCGCAGGAGGCCTTTCTGCTGGCCTGGCGGAAGCTGGATCAGTTTCGCGGCGAAGCACGTTTCTCCACTTGGCTTTACCGCATCACCTATGCCTGCTTCCTGCAGGTGTACCGGAAAAAATCGTTGTCACTTGGCGATGACGACGAGGGCGAGGGCGAGGGCGAGGCTGAATCACTGCCAGAGCCGACGCGAGCGATCGATCTGCAGATCGACCTGGAACGTGCGATGCAACGCTTGTCCACCAGCGAACAGACGGTGCTGCTGCATTGTGTGCAACTGGGCTTGAGTCACGAAGAGACGGCCTATGTGTTGTCCATGCCGCTGGGGACCGTGAAAACCCATGCCACCCGAGGCAAGGCAAAACTGAAGAAGTGGCTGTCAGCGTGGCACGACGTCAACGAGGAACAGAACCCGTGAATCACTCAGACAACGATGATATCGAAGCGTTGCTGCGCGAGCAGTTCGATGGCGCTGTACCCGACGACGGCTTTACCGATCGCGTGATGCAACGGGTGCCGCCCCGCCGCCGTCGTGCAGCGTGGCCCGTCGTGGCCGGGATCGTGGCCGGCATCGGGGCATGCTGGCTTAGCCTCTTGCCTACGTCGCTGCTGCAAGTGGGCTGGCAGAACTGGATCGGCGGCGAGCTGTCCGCATCCGCAATCGTCCTCATGGCGGCGGTCGCCGGAATGTCGCAACTGGCGTGCTGGTGGACAACGATGGAGTCAGAGGACCCCTGCTGAGCGACAGGTCCTGCCGCCAGCGAACTCACGTGCCCGACCCATAGGAGCCGGTGGCGGCCTTCCTTGGCGAACGACCTGTCCACTTTGGAACTAGACTCATCCCGGCATGAACACCTTGTTCTCCGAGATCAAGCAGCGGTACTACACGCCGGGCCAGGTGATGGAGGCGCACGTGCACAGCCGCCCCAGCCTGTCGCTGGTGCTGGCGGGCAGCTACGAAGAGCGCATCCGCGGGCGTCACGGCGAGTTCGAATTCGGCGCGCTGCTGGTCTGTCCGCCCAACGAGACCCACGCCCAGCGCTTCGGTGCTGCGGGCTTGCGGCAGCTGGTGTTCACGCCCACACCGGAGGCGATCGCCCGGCTGGACGAGGCGGTGCGCTTTGCCGATGCGCCGGCCGTGCGCACGCTGTCGCTGGCCGACGTGGGTCGGCGCATCGCGCAGGAGTTGCATACGTCCGACGACTTCTCGGCGCTGGTGGTCAGTGGCCTTTCGCACGAGCTGATCGGCCTGGCCGCACGCGAGCAGGCCCACCGCGGGGGTGCGCTGCCGTTGACGCTGCGTCGGACGATGGAGTTGCTGCGGGAGCAGTCGCACCAGCCGCTGGCGCTGGACGACATCGCCCGCGCCGTAGGCTGCGACGCGGGCGAATTGGCGCGGTCGTTTCGCGCCCACATGGGCGAGACGCCCGGCGAGGCGCACCGCCGCTTGCGCACTGAGCGCGCGGCGGCGCTGCTGACCCAATCGACGCAGCCGCTGGCCGACATCGCTGCACTCTGCGGCTTCAGCGACCAGCCGCACATGACGCGCGCCTTCAGGGCTCATCTCGGTACCACGCCGGCGGCCTACCGCCGCAGAACCCGCGGCTGACGTTCAAAACGGTGCATTGCGTTCAAGACGGGCGCCGCTGGCCGCGCGATAAATGCGGCCTTGCCGTTCTAACGAAGAGATGCCCATGATTGCAATGCGCCGGCCCCTGATGTTGGCCGCCCTGACACTGACCGTATTCACCGCCCAAGCACGCGGTTATGACGCCGTCGCCTGGCAACGCGACTACGTCCAACTGAAGAAGACGCTGGAGCAGGACTACGCCAACCTCGCCTGGTTCGCGTCGCCCGAAGGCGGCGTGAATCTGCCGCGGCTGGACCGCCTGACCCGACAGTCCTTGCAGGCTGCACGCAGCGACGGCGAGGCCCGCCAAGCCATCGAGAACTTCGTGAGTGCCTTCAAGGATGGGCACTTGTCGGTGCTGCCCGATCAGGCCGCGCCAACGGGCGTGGCACGCACGGTGGCGGCCAAACCCTTCGACGCGGCCGACCCTGCTGCGGCTTGCGCGGCGCTGGGCTTCCTGCCCACCGCTCGCGTGGCCTTCTCGCTGCCACTGGAGAGCCTGCCCAACTTCCAGCTGCTGGGTGACGGCCTGGCGACCGTCTACCGCGCCGGGCTGGCCACCACGGCAAGCGGCCAGAAGATCGGGGTCATCCGCATCCAGAACTTCACCAACCGCGCCTTCCCGGCCAACTGCCCGCAAGGTCTCGCATCGTTGAAGGCCAAGGGTGAGACCATCGACGAAAAGTCGCTGCGCGACGAAGCCGACCATCGCTGGTTCGCTGGCCTGGCCGAGCAGATCGCCGCGCTGAAAGCCGCCGGCATGACCACGCTGCTGATTGACGTGGGCGGCAACGGCGGCGGCAACGACAGCGGCGACCTGTTCCCGCGGCTGTTGACCGACCAGCCTGTGCGGTCGTCCCGACTGCGTATGGCTGCCTCCGCCGCAGCGAGCGCCTATGCCGACGAAAAGCTGGCAGGGCTGGACACGGCGTTGAAGGCCTCACCAAACGCCGAGGCCCACGAGGCACTGACCCGTGCACGCGAGTTCTTCGTGCAGGCCAAGGCGCAGGCCCAGCAGCCCTGCGACATGGCCTGGGTGTGGACGCAACAGCAGCCGTGGACCGGCAAGGGCTGCAAGCGGCTGGTGGACGTGGGCTATGCCGGTGGCTTCGCGCCCACGCTGTCGCGCGGTGCGTTCGGCGACCAGAACATCGCCTACCGGTTGTCCTACCCGTCCAGCGCCGACGATCTCTGGGCCATGTGGACCGGCCCGCTGTACGTACTGACCGACGGCCGCACATACTCGTCGGCAGAGATGTTCACGGCCGTCGTGCAGGACAACCACCTCGGCAAGACCGTGGGCGCCAAGACTGGCGGCTGCGGCTGCGGTTTCATGAATGGCGACAAGCCCAAGGTGCTCGCGCACTCGCGCCTGCGCCTGCGCATGCCCGATTGCACGCGACTGCGCGCCGATGGCCGCGACGAGGTGGCCGGCATTGCGCCTGACCTGCCGGTGCTGGCGACCGAAGGCGAGGACAGCCGCCAACAAGCAGAGCGGGTGCTGGAAACCGTCGCGGCCGACATGCTGGCGCGTTAGGTTGGCGCGTTGGCCAGGGCAAGGTTCAAGCCATCTTTGCGGCCTGGCGAGGCAACTGGCGAAGAATGTCGCCGCGGTCGGCGTGCCATTGGGCCCCCGATTGGGCCCTTTGGCAGCCTCATGGGCTGAGCATCCGGCGGGCCCAGCGGGCAATCGCGCGCTGGTCTTGCACAATCGCCGCCCGCTCCTCAACCACCCAAGGTGATCATGGCAAGTGAACCTGTTTCAGATTCCGGGCATGTCGATGTCGAGTGCACTGCGCCGCCGGTGGCCGCCGACGATCTGAGTTCGCAGCGGCTCTACCACGGCACGAGGGCTGACCTGAAGCCGGGAGACCTGATCGAGGCCGGCTACCCCTCCAACTACGGCAAGAGGAAGACAGCGAACCACGTCTACCTGAGCGCCACGCTGGAGGCTGCCACCTGGGGCGCCGAGCTGGCAGTCGGCGAAGGCCCCGGCAGGATCTACGTCGTGGAGCCGACCGGCCCGATTGCGGACGACCCCAATCTGACCGACAAGAAATTTCCGGGCAACCCGACGAAGTCGTACCGCACCCGAGAGCCGCTGCGGGTCGTCGGCGAGGTCACGGATTGGAAGGGGCACTCGCCCGAGGCGCTCAAGGCCATGAATGACCACTTGGAGCGACTCAAGCAACAAGGGATCGAGGCCGTCGACGACTGAAGCCTCCTCGGGCCGGGCCCTCTGTGTGGCTTTACGGCGTTCCCGGCTCGACGCTGCATGACGCGGAATCCAGTCCACGTGTGCACTCGGTCTGGCGAGCCTGCGGCGACCGACTCACCACGTGGCTCTGCCGGCACGCCAAGCGGCGAATCGCTCCACGAGCTCGGGAAAACTTGTCTCGGCAAAGCACTGGGGGTCGAAGTGATCCGACCCCTTCACGTGGCTGTCGTAGGTGCCCGCCGCACAGAAACGAAGTTCGCGCGAGCGAACACTGGACTTGTCCAGCTGATTGCGAAACATCTGCAGTTTGAGCATGCCGCCGCCGGCCGTGGCGTGCAGGCTCATCTTTCCCTGTGCGACCAAGACGGCTCGCCTGTCGTCGACCATGACCAGCGCGAACAGGTCGTCCTTTGCGGACACGTCTTGCACGAGCACCGCTCGCTTGAATGCCTCGAGTTTCACCACGGATTTTTCCAACCCGTCGCATTCGACCACGTCGATGAGCTGAATCACGAGGATCCAAGAATGTTGCAATGCACCATATTTATGCAGTATGCGCTCATATCGGATTCTCTGCAGAATGACCGAGCGCAGCGCAGGTCGATTCAGCGTGCCACGTCAGCGTGATATACCCACAGTTGTTGCGTCGCAGCATCCATCTCGCGACGACCCTGTCAACGTTGTTGCCTGGCCTGTCATGTCCACATCGTTCGCCCTTGCCGCCGTTTCTCCGCCTCGTGCCGGCGAGGACCGGTGCGAGCGCATGCCGTCGCATGTCACGCTGGGCCCTTACCAACTGCGTGTCGAAGTTCTGCACCGCTCACTCATGCGAGACCGCCGACGGCGAGCATGCGTCAACGTCGAAGATGGTCGGATCGAACTGCGAGACGACTTGCGAGGATTGCGATTGGCCGAGGCCTTTCTCGAATGCGTCATTCGCCTGACCCATTTCAGCAAGGGATGCCAGCAAGGTTGCGTTGAAGAGGCCTACACGCACAGCTTTGCCACCGGCATGGTCGAGTTCGCGCAGCGCAACCCGCAGGCATGGATCTGGTTCAACCTGTTGTTGACCGAGCACCTCGCCAGTGACGTTCGATACGACAGGGTCGTGCTAGGCCGCGTGCCGCAGCAGCCGGTGATGCCCAAGAGAATCCTCGTCGCCGGTCATCCAGTGACGCTGCGCCGCATCAGCAAGTCAGAGACCGGCAACGCCTTCGGCTGGTACCACGGGGCCAAGCAAGAGGCCCAGTTGTACTGCGGCCTCACGGGCTCGAATCTGGCCGTCGTGGCGCTGCATGAGCTCACCCACGCCGTCCACCACATGTACGACTTGAAGAAGCGCGACACGCATCGGGCCTTCAGGCAGGCGCAGCTCAAAGGCTGGCTGGGCATCATGTCCCACAACCCGAGTGCTTGGCGGTGGTTGGCCTGGGTGATCAGCTTTCCGTTGAAGGCCACCCTCGTACCCAACTCGTGACGGCAGCGGCATCCTCCGCAGGGCCATCGTGCCTTGCCGCGGTGAGGCATGGCAGTTGACCGCCCGTGCCTGACGAAGCACAGCGCTTGAAAAGGACAAGACTTGGACCAAGACATCGAGGACGCGTTCGCCGAACTGGGGTTGACCCCCGACGCAACGGAGCTCGAGGTCAAAGCAGCATGGCGCCGACTGGTCTCGCAGTGGCACCCCGACCGAAACGACAGCCTCGCCGCCGTCGCCAAGATGCAGCGCATCAATCGCGCCGTCGAGGCCATTCGCGATGCCCGCTTCCATGGGCCCGGACCATCTGCCAGCCCCGGCGAGAGCCATCCGAATGAATCTGCTGCGGATGACCGGGAGGCTCCCGAACAATCGGTTCGAACCATCAACCGCAGGGTCAGGCTGACGCTCGAGGAAGCGGCTTTCGGCTGCACCAAGGTGTTGCAAGGCAAGGTGACGCAGGAGTGTTCGGCTTGCGAAGGCGCGGGCCACCGGGTACTGGGCGGGCATTGCCCACAGTGCCGCGGGTCAGGAGCCATGCGGCAGAGCTCCTGGTTCGGTTGGATGGGTACACAGACCGAATGCGATGCCTGCCATGGCGACGGCAGGGCGAGGCAGACCTGCGGTGCCTGTGCTGGCACAGGGCAGGCGGCAATCCGACGCTACAAGGTGACGGTGCGGTTCCCGCACGGCGTGCGCGATGGCGATCTGCTCAGCGTTGACGGACGTCTCGGCAAGGCAGGCTCGCTGTCCGGTGAGTTGAGTATTCGCGTCGATGTGCGCAAGAGCGATCTCTTCAAGCTCGACAAGGATGGCACGCTGCGGTGCGATGTCCCGGTCGACGGATTCGCGTGGATCGCGAACCGGTCTGTCGACGTGCCTACCCTCGAGGGCTTGCGGACGATTCAACTGCAACGCGACCAACTCAGCTATCGGCTGAGTGGCCACGGCTTTCCCGTCGAGCGCCGTGGTCCACGCGGCGATCAGATGATCAGCATCTCGCCGGTATTTCCGCAGCGCATGACCACGGACCAGCAGATCCTGCTCGACCAGTTGATCGCCACCACGTCCGGCTCCAATGCAGAGCCGTTGGACGAACGACTCCACGCATGGAATCAGGCCGTGCGCGCTTGGAAGCGCGGCGGGCGAGGGCGCACCTGATGCCTTGCGACAGGCCTTTCGCCTTGATGGTCAGCGAATGTCGCAGCATCGTCACTCAATCAAGCCAAAGTAGGCCTTCTTCAACCGTGATCAGAGGCTGCCATGTCAGATTCGCTCAGCACCCAGGCCACCTCCTTCCTTGCGGACCTGGATGAGCTGTGTAAGAGCCACAGCGTTCAGCTCGTCTTCAATAGCAATGGCGTCGTCGAGCTTTGGCCGTTGGAGGCGGACGACGAGCCTGTGAGTTTCGAAACGATCGACGATCAGCTCGACGAGCTGGACGAAGATCTTGTCGTCGAACCCGAAGTCGATACGGATTCCCGCGAAGAGTAAGAAGCCGGCGGCTGCGGCCGGCTTCGCGCGCATTGGCTGATGCACGGGCTGACCCGCACGCTTGGAGCTGTGGCTTTACAAGGTCCCCGGCTCGATCTCGTATTGCATCGTGTCGGCCCAGACGGGCATGCCCTTGTCTTCTTCTTCCTGATTGCTCATGGCCCAGAGGATCAGGTGCGCCATTTGCATGGGCTTGGCGAAGAAGAAGCCCTGCATCAGCTCGCAGCCGGCCGCACGCAGCCAGGCGGCTTGTTCAGCCGTTTCCACGCCTTCGGCGACTGTCTTCAGGTGCAATCGATGAGCCAGCGCGATGACGCTTTCTGCCACGATCGTGGAGTCCTCGCAGGATCCGAACATGGCTACGAACGACTGATCGATCTTGAGTTTGTCAACCGGCATCTCGACCAGCCGGCTCAATGAAGAGTAGCCGGTGCCGAAATCGTCGATCGCGAGGCGGAAGCCGCGCTTGGACAGCCGTTCCATCAGCGTTGCTGCCGCTTCGGTGGCGCTGATGAGTGACGACTCGGTCACCTCCAGCTCGAGATCGCGAGGCCCCAGATTCCAGCAGGCCAGCGTCCGTTCGAGCTTGTGCAGGAAGTCCGGCTCGATGAGCTGCCGCGGAGCGACGTTGACGCTGACGTAGGGCAGAAGGATGCCGGCGCTGCGTGCCTGCGTCAGGTCGACGCAGGCCATCTCGATCACCGCCTCGCCGATCGGCACGATCAGGCCGCTTTGCTCGGCCAACAGGATGTACTCTTCCGGCCGGATCGGCCCACGCAGCGGGTGATTCCAGCGCAGCAAGGCCTCAACCCCTCGCAGGCGGCCGGCCGCATCGACCTGGGGCTGGTACTCGAGGTGGAACTGGCGCTTGCGAATCGCCTCGCGCAGGTCACCCAGCATGCGATAGCGGGTGCGCATGTCGCGGCTGAGGGCCTCGTCGAAATGGCGGAATTTGCCGCGTGCCGTGTGCTTGACCTCGTACATCGCGAGGTCGGCTTGCCGCAGAGCCTCGACCCCGTCCTTGACCTTGTGGTCGAGCATCGCGATGCCGATGCTCATCCCCATCGTCGCCGACAGTCCTTCGGCCTCGATCGGCTCTGTCATGGTGGAAAGAAGTCGCTTGGCGAGCGACTCTGCGTCCTTCGGGGTGACGCCGTGCCCGAGCAGGGCGCCGAATTCGTCGCCGCCCAGGCGCGCGAGAAAGATGCCGCTGCTGGCCGCCTCGAGCCTTCGCGACACGAGTTCGAGCATCCGGTCGCCGAGCGTGTGGCCGTGGGAGTCGTTCAGGTCCTTGAATCCGTCAAGATCCATGTAGATCAGCGCCGACGGCTTGGCGCCTTGGGATGTCGCCAGAATTCTGCTGTTCAGAGCCTTCTCGAAGGCCCTTCGGTTCCACAAGCCGGTGAGCCCGTCGCGGGTTGCCGAGTGGTGCAGCTGGACCTTGGCCGCTGCAATCTGGCGGCGGTAGTTTCGCGACGAAGCGGTCCAGGTGGCCACGCCAATGCCGGTGAACAGCAGCAAGAACGCGAGGTCGCGCCCGGTGTTGTTCAAAGCCTCGTCCAGTGAGTAGCGGGCGACCAGAAATGTGCCTGCGGCCGCATTGCCACTGCGAACGCAAATGGAGGTCCAGCTGCCTGTGCTCTGACAGTCGAGCGCGTTCGAAGTTCGCCGATAGCTTGCCTGGCACTGCGCGTCGACGCAGTACTTGGCCCAAAGAATGTGCTCGAACCGGCTGGTCGACTGATGAAGAGAGCGATCGTCGATGGGCTCGGATTGGTCCTTGAGCATGCTGCGAACCGAGTTCGCTTCGGCCTCGCCTTGCACGCGAGCATCTCGAATGCCGTAGTAAAGCTGCTGAGAGCAGATCAACAAGGCCGCGATCAACGAGGCGACGAGCAACGGCCACCACTTGCCCGCATCACGTTCGGGTTGAGGGAAATGCATGTTGGTCCTCCATGCGGGATGGGCAGGGTAGATCAACCCACCGCCGCAACCGGGGGCACGCGCTGATATCGACTCGAAGTCTTGAGGCTGAAGGCCAGGCAGGCCACTGAGGGGCTTGTTTTCGCCGCTGTCGGTAACGCCCCTCAGCATGGCTCGAGGATTCCCCACAAAAGTCAGCTGGCTGGGCCGCAATGCACGCCTGTCGAAAACCCACCGCAGCTCGGTGGCGGTGGGCCTTCACATGAAGGGCCCAGCGCCGCCGTCGAAAAACCGACACCTGGGGTCGACCCGCAGTGGCGCGAAAAGACAAGACGAACGGCGCAGTCGGACCGACGCTACGAGGATTCCATCGCGTCGGGATCGACCATGCAGCAGCCCTCGGACGACGGCGTTCAGCGCTTTCGCGATCAGTACCGCAGCGAAGTGCTGCCGCCCGGCTACTCGGGCTGGCGGCACGTGGCGCTGGTGGCGGTGGTCGGGCCGGCGGTCATCGCCGCGGCGCTGTTGCTGGCCTCGCGCACCTGGCGGGCGAGTGACTTCTGGATCGTGCCGGCCACGCTGCTGATCGCCAACGTGGTCGAGTACCTGGCCCACCGCGGGCCGATGCACCACCGCGTGCGTGGGCTGACCTTGCTGCACCTGCGCCACAGCAGCCGGCACCACCGCTACTTCACCACGAAGGCGATGACCTTCGAGTCGACGCGCGACTTCCACGCGGTGCTGTTCCCGCCTGTGCTGCTGCTGTTCTTCGGCGGCATCGCGGCGCTGCTGGGTGGGCTGGCCACGCTGCTGCTCGGTACTGCCGGTGGGGCGCTGTTCTTTGCCACCTCGATGAGCTATTACCTGCTGTACGAGGTGCTGCACTTCCTCTACCACGTGCCGCCGCAGTGGCCGGTGGCCAGGCTGCCGGGCGTGCGCTGGCTGGCGCGGCTGCATCGGCTGCACCACGACCCGCCGCACATGCTGCAGCGCAATTTCAACCTCGTGTTTCCGTTGTGCGACTGGGTCGCCGGCACGCTGGACAGCGGCCATGAACCGCAGCGCACGTTGCAGGAAAAAGGAGCGCCTTCCAAATGAGCACGCCTGTCGAACAACGCCGCCGCCTGGTCGGCGCGCTTGGTGCCATCGCTGCGAGCAGTTGCCTGCCATCCACCGCGGCTGCCGCGCCCAAACGCCAGGCTCTGGCACGTTCGCTGTCGCAGATGGCGGCGGACTACGACGTGGTCGTCATCGGCTCGGGCTACGGCGGGGCGGTGATGGCGGCGCGTTTGGCACCCGGTCGCCGGCTGGCTTTGCTGGAGCGTGGCCGCGAATGGCCGCCGGCCGACTTTCCGTCGTCGATGATCGACGTGCTCGGCCAGTTCCGCGGCGGGCTGACGCCGTTCGGCTTGTTCGACTACCGCCTTGGCCAGACGATGGACGTGCTGGTCGGCAGCGGCCTCGGCGGCACCTCGCTGATCAATGCGAACGTGGTGGCTGCGGCCGATCGAGACGCTTTCAACGCCTGGCCGACCAAGATCCGGCAAGACGTGGCGAACGGCGTCTTCGCCGGCTATGAGGTGCGTGTGAAGCAGATGCTGGCCGCCGACCAGGTGATCGAAACCGACGCGCTGCGCAAGCACTGGTTTCACCGCAGCACCACGCTGGCCCGCACGCGCCAAGGGGTGACGACCAAGTCGGTGCCGCTGCCGATCGCGGTGAACCTGCGCAAGTACAACAACGTGCCGAATGCGCAGGGTGTGAAGCAGCCGCTGTGCTCACGCTGCGGCGATTGCGTCACCGGCTGCCGCACCGGCGCGAAGAACACACTCGACGTCAACTACCTGCCGCTGGCCCGCGCCGGCGGCGCCGAGATATTCACCCGCATCGAGGTGGACTGGCTCGAGCACCTGCCCGACGGCCGCTGGCGCATTCACACCATCACCCGGCCCGACGGCATCAACGCCGTGCACGGCGAGGTGATTGCCGGCAGCGTGGTGCTGGCCGCTGGCACGCTGGGCAGCACGCAGGTCCTGCTGCGTTCTCGTGCGCAGGGGCTGGCCTTGTCGCCCGCGCTTGGCACACGTTTCTCTGGCAATGGCGACCTGATCGCGCTGGGCTACAACACCAGCGTGCAGACCAACGTGATGGGCTTCGGCACCGGCACGCCGCTGTCAGGCGAAGCGCAGGTCGGCCCGACGATCACGATCGCCGCCGACTACCGCGCGCAGCAACCGTTGGCACAGCGCTACCTGATCGAAGACGCAGCGGTGCCGCGTGCGCTGGTCGACGCAGTGCGGCTGGCGCTGCCCTTGTCCGCGGGCATCTTCACCGACTTTCCCGCGGCGCAGCGCGTGGCGCGTGACCTGCTGTACAGCCGCACCGACGGCGCGCTGAACCACAGCATGGTCTACCTCGGCATCGGGCACGACAGCGCCAGCGGCCGCATCCAGCTGGACGCGTGGGGCAACGCGCAGGTGGTGTGGCCCAACGTGATGCAAGAGCCGTTCGTCGCGCGGCTGAAGGCCGAGATGGAGCGCCATGCGCAGGTCTTTGGTGGCCGCTATGTCGATTACCCGCGCACCAGCCCGATCTTTGGCGGCGCGCTGACGAGCGTGCACCCGCTGGGCGGCTGCCCGATGGGCGAGCAGGTCGACGGTGGCGTGGTCAATGCCGATGGCCAGGTGTTTGATGCGCGCGCTGGCGGCGCGGCCGTCTATTCGAACCTGCGCGTGGTCGATGGTTCGATCGCCCCCGCGTCAATCGGCGTCAACCCGCTGCTGACGATTGCTGCGCTGGCCGAGCGTGCGGCCGAACACTTCGCCTGATGAGCGCCCCCAGGGCCGGGCTGCGCCCAGCCGCTTCCCGTGGGGGACCCAGAAACTCGGGAGCGGCCCTTCGTTTCTTGAGAGGACACTGCGATGAAAAGACTGCTTGCCCTCGTGCTGTTGACGCTGCTGGCGCTGACGTCGACAGCCGCCTCGGCCGCCCGCGGCCTGAAGTTCGCCGAAGAGATGCGCGGCTACGCCTACTGGGACGGCGAGTACCGCAACGCCAGCGTGTCGCTGAAGGTCACGATCCAGGACATCGACAAGTGGAGTGTCGACCCTAACTACCCAGCCACCGTGACCGGCACGCTGTTCATGGACCGCGTGTCGGCCCAGCCGATCAGCGGCACGTTGCAAATTCTTGCGCCCGCGCCGAACGACGATGGCCGGTTGCTGACCTACCGTTTCACCAGCGCCACGCTGCAGTTCAACGGCATCAAGCATGTGCGAGACTCCGCCGGCGCCGAAGTGTTCGACGACATGACGACCTTGCACGGCATGTTCCAGCCCAAGGGCCAGACACCGCCGTCCATCCCCGAGCTGCTGTACCAGGCTTTGTGGACGTCAGAACTGCACTTCGAGTGGTGGGACCCATCGACGGTCTGGAACTTCACGATGTCGTTCCAGACGATCAACACCCCTTGGTACGAGGTGCTGGAAGTGGAAGCCATCTTCGTCGTGACCGTGTTCGGCGCGCTCGCCCACACGCTGTTCCCCTGGTTGTGTTGACGACGGCGCATGCTGAGCCGCTCGTGGCAACCCCAGGCACCCAGCGTATCCGTCTCGTATGAGCGTTCGCTGAAGGCCTACTTGCGCACGCGCGGTTTGCCCCCGCCGCGCGTCGACCGCGAAGGCAGCGCCTGCCCTGCGTCACGCGTGGACGGGCGCGCCTTCGGGCACACGCTGGCGCGTGGTGGCCATGTGCTGGGCGATGCCACCACCGGCCTGGCCTTCGGGTTGCGCGTCGGCGGCGCAGGCTTTGGCCTGCTGGGCGTGGCGGCCGCCACCGCACCAACGCTGCGCGACTCGGTTCGCCAGCTGCAGCGCTTCGAATCACTGACCAGCACGCTGGGCCATATGACGGTGCACCAACACGGTCGCCACCAGGTCTCGCTGTGCTGGCAAGCGGCCGAGGCCGAGACGCCGCCGGCGGTGGCCGAGGCCATCATTGCCGGCTGGGTCTCGTTCGGCCGCTATCTGCTGGATGAACGGGTCGACGTGATCGGCGTCAGCTTCGCGCACCGCGCGTCGGCGCCCTTGTCGGCTTATGAAGCAGCACTGGACTGCCCGGTGCGCTTCGGCGCGGCGCGCCACAGTGTCACGCTGGCGGCCGAGCTGCTGGACGCACAGCCGCGTTTTGCCGAGCCGACGATCAGCGGCGCGCTCGACGCCTGGCTCGACCGCTGCACGCTCGGTGTGGCCACGCCGCCGCAACAGCAGGGCACCGCGCGCCAGGTGGCGCGGGCGCTGGCCGGTGGCCTGCTGTTGGCTGAAGCCGACGAAGACTCGGTTGCCACAGAACTGCAACTGAGCCGTCGTACGCTGCAACGCCGCTTGACGGATGAAGGCGCCAGCTTTCGCGCGCTGCTCGACGCGGCGCGCGCACAACACGCCATCGTGGGCGTGCTGCGTGGCGGTGTTTCGCTCGCGCAACTGGGTGCGGAGATCGGCTTCGACGAACAGTCGTCGCTGTGCCGCGCCTTTCGCCGCTGGACGGGGTATGCACCACTGGCCGTGAAGAGCCGGCTGCAGCCGATGTACAGCGAACTTCGAAGTGGTTCGATGACATGAACAAAGAGGAGATTCGATGAAACGTTCTCTGGCCCGGCGCTGCGCGTTCACGCTCGCAGCGCTGACCCCTTGGGCGGCACAGGCGTTCCAGCCTGACACGCACGCCCGCCTCGTGCTCGATGCAGTCAGCTACATGGCCGCGCACCCCACCACCACCAACTACCAGAAGCTGGTGCAGGGCGCGAACAAAGCCGGCTACACGATCGACCAGTTCGCGCAGGCCATGTCGCAAGGCGCGCACGACGTCGACTATTTTGAAGACACCTACATCTGTGGTGCGATCACCGGCGACTGCGTCAAGGCGCCGTTGTGGGGCCTGGGCACCGACATCGCCCGCTACACCTCGTTCTGGCATTTTCAGGACCATGCGCACGGCACCGATGCGCACGGCAACCGTTACGGCGGCTACAACTACAAGCGCATCGCGATCGTCGGCGACATCGACACGGTGGCCGCCGGCTGGCTGTGGAACGACTACCTCGACGACGGCCGCGGTGGCATGGGCGGCATCTTTGGTGACAGCAGCCACTACAACACCTACGGCGTCACCGAAGCCAACTACCGACAGGGCGGCACGTCGAGCAAGTCGATGTATGCCGACTACCAGGCCTTCCCGTTCCAGCCGATCAACAACCTGGGCCAGTACTGGTTCACGCAGTTCCTGTCGCGCCCGACCGCGCAGAACATCGGCTTCGTTCTGCACACGACAGACACCGCCGTGCCGCAGCACACCTGGAACACGCTGGGCAACAACCACTCGGACTGGGAAAGCTGGGTGCTGACCTACTACGACAGCGAGCAGCTCGGCGCCTTCAGCCTGGTCGAACAAGCAATGTCTGACATCACGCCGCTGTCGCCAACCGCGACCGACGTGCGCCCGGTGATGTTCCAGCTGGGCGCCTACTCGTACGCCAACGGCACGCTGGTGCTGTCGTCGACCGCACATGCCGACCGTGTGATGGTCGGGCGCAAGGTCGTGCCGCATGCCATCGCGATGGTGGTCAACATCCTCAACCGCGCCGCCGAGCGCCTCATGCAATGAAGCGCTCATCCTTGAGGGCCTGGGCCCTGATCCCAGCCTTGATCGCCACGCCTTGGGCTTTGTACGCAGCGCCTGCCGCTGATGCCGGCACGGTGTTGCGCGTCAACGAGTGGCGCCTGTCGGCAGCGTCGATGGACTTGCTCTATCGCGCCGCCAAGCTGCAGGACCCGCAGGCCACACGGCAAGCCGTGGCCGAAGCCGCCGCGCAAGACCACCTGCTGGGCCGCTACGCGCAAGCGCAGTTCCGCGACGAGCAACTGTTCATCGGCGCGCGCGTCGGCTTTGCGCTCGAGGCTGCAGCCGAGGCCAGCTTGGTTGCCACGCTGGAGCGCGTCTACCAGCCTGCACTCGACCAAGCGTTCGGCGCCGAAGGGCCGCAGCGCTTTGTCGTCCGGCGTCTTCCGCTCGACGCTGGCACGTTGCAGTCGCTGTTGGGCGACGGTTCGGCCGTGCGGTTGGACGACCAACTGCCCGCGGGTGGCGAAGACGCGTTGGCCCGCGTGAGCCTGCTCGACTACCGCTTCGGCACCGGGCCGCTGCAACAGGTGACGCTGCGCGACGTGTGGCGGCAATTGGATGTGCACGGCCGCCAGGCACTGGCGCGGCAAGATGCTGAGTTCGTTCACCACCAGGCCTTGCGGCTGGTGCGGGCCGGTTTCGTGCGCCACTGGGCCACCAGCCAGGGCGGCTTGCAGGCGACCGACCTGCAGAGCCTGCGGCAGCTGATGGTCGACCGTGAGCGTCGCTTCGCGCTCGAGCAGGCGATGGGCGCCAGCGGCGATCTGCACGGCCAGAGCGCCGAGTTGGCGAACCTGCGGCAGCAGGTGACCCAGGCCGATGTGGCGCGCTACTACGCGCAGCACCCCGAGCAGTTCCAGCGCACCGAGCGCGTCCTGGCGCGGCATATCCGCTGCAAGAATGAGGCCAGCGCCGAGGCTGCCTCTGCGGAACTCGCGCAAGGTCAGCCGTTTGCCGAGGTGGCGCGTCGCCATTCGGTGGCGGCATCGGCGATGAAGGGCGGGGCGCTCGGCTGGGTCGATGCGGAGCAGGCGCCGAGCCGCTGGCTCGCACAGGTGCTGTTCGCACAGCCGCCCGGTGCCGCGTCACGCCCCATCCGCGAGCCCGAAGCTGGCGGCCGTACCCCTGGCTGGCAGATCGTGCAGGTGGACGAGCGCGTGCAGGGCCTGTACCCGGCCGACAGCGAAACGGTGCGTTTCATCGCCACCGAGGCGATCGCCAAGGCGCGTGCCATCGAGCGCTACACCGCCTTGAAAGATCAGCTGCTGCGCGACGCCCGCATCGCGCAGAACTGACGAACCCTCAGACTGACGCCTAACGCGGCGCCTGGTAGACCCGGACGTAATCGACCTCCATCTGCACCGGGAAGATGGAGTCGTCGACCGGGCCGCCCAGGTGGCCGCCGACAGCGATGTTGAGGATCAGAAACTCGGGCGTGTCGAACGGCCACTGGGCCGTGCCGGCGCCCGCGTTCTTGAACACATGGTGCACGCGCCCGTCGATGCCGAAGCGCATCTGCTGCGGCGTCCAGTGCAGCTGGTAGATGTGGAAGGCGGTGCAGGCATCGGGCACTTGCGTGCCGTTGCCTGTGCCATTGGCGCCGTTGCCGTCGGTGGTGTGCAGTGTGCTGAACACATGGCCCGGCTCGCGCCCCACATGTTCGACGATGTCGATCTCGCCGCCGGCCGGCCACACGACCGGCGTGTTGAGCATCCAGATGGCCGGCCAGGTCCCGCGGCCGCAGGGCAGCTTGGCGCGGATCTCGAAATAGCCGTAAGTCCAATCGGCCTTGCCTTGGGTGATCAGCCGGACTGAGCTGTACTTCTGGCCGCCCCAGTCGGCTTGCTTTGACAGGTCTTCCTTGCGTGCGATGACGAGCAGCTTGCCGTCGCGCACCACACTGTTCTCTGGCCGCGCAGCGCTGTAGTACTGCAGCTCGGCGTTGTGCCAGCCCTGCTTGTTCATGCCGGTGTCGTAGGCCCACTTGGCCGCGTCCGGCAGGCCGTCGGTGGTGAATTCGTCAGACCAGACGAGCTGGTAGCCGGGCGGGATCTTCAAGTCTTCAGTCATGGCGGGGTCAGCCGTTGTGGCGGCGGTGGCCAAGCTGCAGCCGAAGGCCAGGCCAGCGGCGTAGAGGCGGAGCAGGGCGGCGGGGCGTTGGGGAAAGGGCAGACGATTCATCGCAGAACGGGCCATCACGGCCGTGCAAGAAGTTGTGCGGTGCACAAGACCGCGGGCGTGGTTTGGAAGGTGCGTTCCAAACTATGTTGAGTCGAAAGTAACGAAACGACGGATCGCTCTGACCGGATCCACCGAAGCGCGCCATTGGCGTGGTGGCTTCGCTTTCCCATCCATCTTTGACCGAAGCAGCAGGTGCGGCAAGGCCGGATCTGGTTCCATGGCTCATGGATGTTTCGTTAGTTGCACAGTGCCGGCGCCGGCCTAGGGTGTCTACTAGGTTGCAAGCGCTTGCACAATGCGTATTCTCTTGAAACCGCTTTCAAAACAGCGTCGCCATTGTGGCTGATGGCGCCGAAAGCGTCGATGCCGGAAGGGGCATCGCAGTCAAAAACCTACTGGAGACCGCCTCATGTCCATTAGCCCCCGTGCCAGCCGCCAGATCAGCCGGCACCCGGCGTTCCGCATGACCCACCTAGCAGCGGCATGCGGACTCTTGATCGGCGGGGCAGGCACCGCCGTCGCACAACAGCAGGCTGCCGCCGCGCCTGCCCCTGCCAAATCTGAAGAGCAGGTGGAAACGGTGGTGGTGACGGGCATCCGCAAGAGTCTGGACACCTCGCTGAGCCTGAAGCGCGATTCGTCAGGCATCGTTGACGGCATCGTTGCCGAAGACATCGGCAAGTTCCCCGACACGAACCTGGCCGAGTCGATGCAGCGCATCAGTGGCGTGTCGATCGACCGCACGTTCGGTGAGGGCTCGAAAATCACCGTGCGGGGCGTCGGCCCCGACTACAACCTGGTGCTGCTGAACGGTCGCCAGATGCCCTCGTCAGCCGTAGCAGATACCGGCGCAGCGTCGACGCGTGCCTTCGACTTCGCCAACCTCGCTTCGGAATCGATCGCCGCGCTCGAGGTCTTCAAGACCAGCCGTTCCGCCTCGCCGGCCGGCGGCATGGGCGCGACCATCAATATCAAGACGGCGCGTCCCC
>Ga0307515_10008256_pt1 | contig 20351 bp, 22 predicted proteins | sample 17_EM_MG_FD_194513 | JGI IMG/M metagenome (GOLD analysis project Ga0307515, IMG submission 194513) | Populus trichocarpa ectomycorrhiza microbial communities from riparian zone in the Pacific Northwest, United States - 17_EM | ecosystem: Host-associated > Plants > Roots > Unclassified | place...
ATCAAGTGTAGTATCTGTTCTTAATAGTTTAACCACTATTATGAAGGCACCGCCTTCATTATTGGTTATCTAATTTTTGCAGCCCTTGTTCCCCGAGCTCTGCTTGCAACTTGGGGACGCGATGACCGTGCTATTGCACTACTGGCTTGCGTCGTCGGGGGATCTCTCTCTTCTCTTTCTCATTCTTCTCACTGTTGTCAATTGGCAACATCTGGAGCTTGGGAAACAGATCTGATTGCTTCTTTTACCTTGTCTCCCCTAACTTCTGTTCCAAGGGTGGGAAGTCTAAGTTTGTTTCATTCAAGCGAGTAGACTTTGGAATCTTGGGTCTTTGGAGGAAAGTAGTTTGCATGTATCTCCGTAGTTATCAATTCCGCTCAAGTACATCTCAGTTTACGTCTCGTTCATTTGACTAAGATGAAGATGTTTGCCGGTCTCTGGAAACCGCTTGAGATTGTGGACAGTCGATGATGAACACGTCAAAATGTCAAACGTCAACGGAACTTTTACAGATCCTGTTGGTCGGTGTTATTATCTACGCCATCTTCTCAGCTGGATATGTTTAGCGGCTGGCCGCTAGTCCGGTCGGGGATGTATCGAACACAGGCAATAACTTTACCGACCGCCGGGACGAAAAGAAAACAAGCAGCCCCACACCTAACTTACAAGGAGGCAAACAACTCATTCGGTCTCAAATTTCAAACGTGGGGCAGATTCATACGGTGATTGAATATTGGGCGGTGACACCCGGCGGGGTTGTCTCCGAAATGACGCCTGAGGCCTGAGGGATGACCGAACCTAGTGCGGTCGTCCGTAGAGCCGAGGGGAGTTAATAACTTGGTAAATTGAGCGTTCGGACGTTTGACGATTTGTTGACCTCACGCGCGAACACACAAGCAAATAACTTCAAGACACCTACGTTCGTGCGGCGCTTTCACCCCGAAAGCAAAAAGAACGAAAAAAAAACAGGTCCAGACGGATACACAAGATTGCTAAATAATTGGGGAAGGAGCGTGACGAAGGAAACGGTACCCGATTGCTCTCTAATCGCTATATCACAAAAGCAAGATCCAGGAGGGCAGGTGAGGTAAAAGGATGGGGAGAGGAAACCATTATAATGAGATTCGGACTGTAGCGGCGCTCTTGGGTTAGGAAACAGGAGAGAGAGAGAGAGAGAGAGGAGTGAATGTGTGCGACAGTGATTGCGGAGTGAATATTGAGGAGATTGCAGATGGAGAGAAGAGACGAAATGCAGGAGGAAGCGCCGATGGAAGACTGATATATGAACACAACGGGGTAAGGGTCCAACCACGACAATGGTGGGTATACATGAGACAACGACGCAGATAATTTGTGAACTGGAAAGCATGCCAAAAGTGAGTCGGAGAGAGGGAAAGGGACACAGGTCATCATATCCGTGATCCAGGATCGAGAGGGCCCAACGGACCGTATTCCCTTATATCTACCCTCCCTCCGCTCCGTTTCTTCACATGACCCTTCCACTCCGCGACCCCCGAGCTGATAGCCTCGATGTTTCTTGGCGTGTTTGGTGATGTAGGAGATTGTCCACGTGAGAGAGCTGTATACCCGTTCGAGCGAGTCACGAGAGTGTCATGTAGTTGGTGTCGGTCATGGTTTCGCGGTGCGAGTCTAGTCGTTGAGCTGTTTGGTGAGAGCCCATCATCGAATCCCACCTCGAGCATTGCCTCCAGTTGGTCTCCGGCCAGCGTTTCTCCGGAGGCGTTCACGTGTTTAGTATGAAGTGCCAAGGGTGGTGGGGGATACGAAGGGTTGTGCTCGTTGTAGCCGCCAATCTGCGTACCCCAATGATCATCCTCCGAAGAAGTGACGGACATTGTGTCGGAGCCATCGTAACTCTTCACCTCGTGTCGAGTGCTGAGGTATCCTTCGCCGGACTGGTATCCAGCGGGATGCATTCTCTCGAACTCTCTCCTCCTCTTCTCCTCTCGCCTCAGCTTGCGCAGTCGCGAACGCTCCCAATCTTCCCATCTTCGTAAAGGGACATTGACGGGATGGACGACTGCCGGGCCATCACCATGTGCTTCTCCTTTGGCTTCGCCTTCAACTTTCCTGTTGATGGTATGTGTCAGTGCCCGTGGGCGAATCGCGCTCAGACCACTTACCTCGTCTCTCCCCAGGAGAAATCATCGAAATGCCAGAACGCATATACAGGGAGAATCAAGTTCCAGACGGGTAACGCCAGGAGGTAGATTAACATCCAGAACACGTAAACCACCTTCCTCGTGGTAATCAAGATGAGAACGGCCGGTAAACCCAACACCGCCCCGAGCAAAAGCGCTGGAATCGCCTCCTCAAAAGACTTGGGAGGACTCAGGATAACTCCCACAATCAAAACGTACGTCAGAACGATGGCAATGGGCAGGACAACGGTTCCGAGAAGGTCCATGAACACGACGAATTGCATGCTGAAGCAGAAAGTACCGCAGAGATTGCGGACGAGGACGAGCTCCATGAGGTTGTGGATGGTCGAATTGATCCAACGACGGCGTTGAGAAAGGAGCACCGGGAACGTGTCGGGGACGACTGTCCTACACTTTGCTTGTGGAAGGAACATCATCTTGCGGTTGGGGAACGTCCGGATCAAAATCGTGGTCAGGAATCGGTCCTCTCCAAGAAGAAGTAAATTCTTCTGGTGAAGGGTGACGACGTCGCTTTGACTGTACTCCTTAACGATCTCGGGTTTGATGATGAGTGGAATCCAGTCGTCGCCGGTGAGCTTCCTGGCTTTGAGCCGGAACATTGAGAAACATCCTGGCAGACACGAGACGCCGCCAAACACGGATTCGAACGCTTTGGCCATGTGATGGGATATGAAATATTCGAAGACCTGGATTGCTGTCACCCATGACTGTCGCTTATTTGCAATCCTCGTTTCGCCGCAAACACCCATGATCATCTGGTCGTTGTGCATACAGTTGACCAGGTGTTTTAGCGATTCAGGGTAAACTTTGGTATCAGCATCGACCTGAACCCCTTGTTAGCAACAGGCCACACCCAAGGCGCACTTCAGGCTCACCATAAGGCAGACCTCGAAAAAGTCAGGGGTGACACCCGTGAGGATATGAATCTTCCGGAAAAGGTCGAAATCCAGGGGGGTCATGCGGTCGTTATAGGTGACACGTGAGAAAAAGTTCATCAGAATGAGTTGGCTGTCCCGCTTTCCTCGATTGCCAGGCTTCTTATCAGTTGCGGCTTCCTTTTCGGTCCCGCACTTTACCACGATGACTGTTGGGGTCTTACGACCAGCGATGGCTGCAAGGGTTTTAGGATGCAGCTTCAGGAAACAGATATGGATGAAATACGCACTATAGTGACCGGCATATACCATAGCTCTGTTCTCAGCCTTCGAGCCAGATCCGACCGCCTCGTACGACATTGGCACTGGATTTCCGAATCGGGGATCGGGCTCCAATAAACTGACACAAATATCTGGCGTGCTCCGCTTCTCACCGGCGCCGGTGATCATGCCATCCGCCACGACGAACAAAAGTTTGCGAGAGTCGGAGTAATGGGTTGTCGAAATGGAATCGAGTGTCGTGCGGAGTGAGTCCTCGCCTTCCGAATAACAGGTGACCAGACAAACGGCAAACAGTTCCGCTCCAATCTGAGCAAGGCTCACGACCGAAGAGGGAGCTTCGGAATGGACCAAGGTCGAACCGGACCCGGTGGAGCGAGCGGACTTAGGGGCGCCTTTCTGCAGCTTCTTCTGCCCCCCACTTGCCCAGGGAGCTTGACCGTTGATATTGTCGATGGAAATATTGGCACCCTCTGGCATGACGCTTGGGCTGATCGCAGACTTGTTCAGCTGAGAAGAGCTGACATTGCCGGCGAGTCGTGCGGAGAGGAACCAATTGAAGATGCAAGCCATGACGAAACGGATCATGATCAGACCGAGAATGACGATGAGACCGGCATAAAGAACCAGCTGGGAAATGAAGCAACCTGGCGTGATTTTGTCGATGTTGCCGGCGTGGTAACGTTGGGTGAGGCAAGGAACTGCAGCCTTGAGATCGTTACGACTGTAAAAGATGAGGGTTCCATCTTTCCCGTTCTTTGGGTCGCCGGAAAGGACGGTGCGGAGGGCAGTGTCGAGATTATCGCCTGGGATGGCGGATTTGTGGACAGCCGTGTAAGGTGTCATGTTGAGGACGGTGCCATCAATTACGAGGTAATCCTTGAGCTTTGCGACCTGGTCCCAATCGTATCCGGCTCGTAGGGTGGTGTTTCGCATGCCAAGAGAGGTGATGGTCTGCGTATTGAGGGCGCCAAGTTCACAATTGGTGGCAGCTTCGCATGGGTCATCGATCGCAGCGCGGAAGGTAAGGCCAGCACATGCGGTATAGAAGTTGGCGGATCGTTGGAAATGATTGGAAATGTCCTGCCCGGAGAGACTTGAGGAGAGTGCTTGAATATCTGCGTTGCTGGACTGGGTTGAATTGAAAACAAAACCTCCAACGCCTACGAAACCGGGGGTAGAGCCAACGCTGATGAACCGAGCGGCGGTCCCATCGGTGTTTTGTGGGCAAAACACATTCTGGAGTCCGACAGTGATGAAACCCACTGTCCCACAGAGACAGATGACGATGAGGCAGAGAGTTATCTTTTCTCGCCATGCTTGCTGTTTCTGCTTGTCGTGAAGACCGCCAAGCGAGCTGAGGAGGACGCCTGGGGCCCAGAAGGTTACAATGCGAGAAAAAATCTTCCAAGGGTCGAAGCCGCCTGAAGTGACGGGGTCGGCTCCGCCAACGCCGACTGGTTGTGGAGTGATGAGAGGGACGGGGGCGACGCTTCGTTCTGGTCTGGTAAGGGTTTTTGCTCTGCGGATGGTGGCTTGGGAGGTTAGATGGGTGGGTCGTCGGGTCGTTGGGATTGGGACATCTGAAGCTTCGACCTTATGCGGATAGTTTGGGGCCATGAGAAAGGGAGAGTAAAATTCCGCTGGTCTTTCTGCAGCGAGAGGAGACCGGGAGCCGCGAAGAGAAGGAAAGAATGGACGTCGAAAACGACACGGTGGAGAGGAAAGGACGGACGGATTGTTTCGTCGACGTCGACGTCGAGGCGAGGACGGAAAGTGGATGTTTTCAAGCGCGCAAAACAATGATGGTAACCTCGGTAGTATGTGAACTTATGTCCTTCCCCGCTTCACCCCATGAACGCCTCGCCCTCCAGGTAATTTTAGAATACTCTCAAATATATTCTGGAGCCCTTTCTGACTCTAAACCGACCCACAGCTGGCGCATTTTGCGTCTCAGCACCAACAGAGCGAGTATAACTGCCTCAAGTTCGGACCAAACGGTATCACGATTTGTTATTGTCCTACGCAATGCGTTGACATCACCGCTTGTCCTCAGGTGCGACTGTGGCCTACGTCCCAATGTCGCTACACATACCGGACCACGTAAAGTCCATAAGAGCCCACCAAGAAACCCTCGCAGACATTCAGGCATGGTGGCTTGCCACGAAACGGGCTTCCCCGATGACGCCTTCCACGGAGTGTCCACAACTGTGTGTTGTGCCGCAAAACAGGAATCTCACCCAGGAAATCTCTGCGGCTATGGGCGAAACGCTTTCCAACAACAACGACGCGTTTGCGACGAGCAATCTCATCAAAACCTCGGAGAGTCACCCCATCAAGTGAGTAACACGAAGGGGGAATATCTGTTGCTACTGACAGCTATTGTTCCCGTACCAGTACCTCTGCCATCATTACTCCCGAGCTCTTACCCGTAATCTCCTCGTACCTTGTACGAAATACAAACCCATATCCAATCCTTCACGGACTCCCGTCCCCGTTTCGCCTTCACCGCTTCAATCGAAGCTCTTCGTTTACAAACCTCTCTCTGCCCCCAATACCCCGTCAACTCTCGGACGAAACACCAGCCCCCTCTCCTCAAGCCGGACTGCGGAACGGGGTCTCAGTTTTGCGAGCCCTCCAACTTGCTATGAGCACCGGAATCACGGAGAAAGGTCGCCATTTACCCCTGCGAGTTCCTACTCCTTCGGCGTTAAAAGCGACACCTGCTTTTAATGACCGGGCTATTGCGCTTGAAGCAGCACAGCCAGTATTCGGTAATATGCTGCTATCTTCTTGCCCAGGCAAAAAAGGTACGTTTCCTGGCTAGATTTCCTCTTTCATAGGCTGACTTCATTCCCCTACGTTGCAGTCAGGCTCACAGGGCCCGTAAATGGTCGAGTCGGGGTATGTCGTGATTTATGTCGTGACTTGGAACGAGTGAGGACACTCGGTGTTGGGTGTATCGTCTGGTATTTTATCATTCTTCCAAAAACTTATCACCAGCTAAGACAAGATCGTCCTATAGCTGTTTAGATGACACAGAACTGACATACTTGGGTGTCAGTTGGTCAGATTATGCCAGGATTGCAGACGAAAACGGCATAGACGTCTTAAGGTCAGACCCCCCATTTCCATCTCGCCATCTTCATTAACGATTTCATTCCAGGATACCACTACCAGAGGGACTTGCTCCCTTGGATGCCGCCTCATTCGACATCCATATGACGCGATTAATCAACGACTACACGTTAAAAGGCATAAACGTCCTGTGTCACTGTAGGGGTGGCGTCGGTCGCGCAGGTTTAGTAGCCTGTTGCTGGATGCTCAAAATGGGACTCTGCGGTTGGCTCGAGGGGGAACCAGAACCCATTTCTCCAAGGGGTGCAACCCCTTCGACCGATGGTAGTGAAACGGACACCGACACTGAGGAAGCCCAACCGATCCGAGCCGACACGATTCAGATGGTCGAACGTGTCATCTCCGTCGTGCGAAGACGCCGAAGCGTGAAGGCTATCGAGAGTTTTGAGCAGGTCTTGTTTCTGGCCGAGTTCGTTGAATACCTGAGAAAACGTGGGAGAGACCAGGATTCCGAGTCCGAGTAAATGTTATTCCCGATTTCTGTTCACTATACCCGTGGTGTGCGTGGTTGCTCTCTTGTTCTACAGTAGTTGTTGTTGTATAGTCACTTTTCTTGATGGTTGATGTTTACCGGTGGTGAACCTTCATGACCAACGGGCTCGTTGCGATCTTGGTAGGGATGGAATTACCATACTATTACGGTACATGCATACGTAGCGAGCACAGCAACAGTCGCATTGACAGCTGGCGTCGGTGATCACTTGTCAGCTACGATTCTCTGATAAGACTGTCGGTAATAAAGGGGATACGCGGAGTTTCGGCTCACGTCTTAGTCACTCTTGTCGTCCGGTATCGGGACAGCCACGATCTGAGGTGAATTTAATGAAGGGAGCTGGGTAAGGCCGAACGCAGCAATACCAAGAACTGGATGAGAGATAGAAAGGCGACGCCTCAGTGCTGCACTCGTAAGACACGAGAAGAGTGACAACGTACGGAATCCAGTGAGTTTCTCGAACGGCGTGTGGAAGTAAATCGCAGTCGTATAGGTTGCGAACACCCATATTGTGATCAGAACCACGTTCGCGGTTACGGCGAGATTGTGCGCCGCGGTCCACAACGTGGTGGACTTCAACGAATGAGTGACCTGATCGGCCAAGAAGAGGACCGACATGGTGAGGAGGAAGATGTGTCCTGACACGTCATGCCCCTTGCGTAGTCTCGGACGGGCTGACCAAGGACCTGCCCTCGTGAAGTCGGTGGTGAGTGAGGCGAAGAGGGTTGGGTGGGTTGCAGGGGAGATCGAGGATTTAGCGTAACAGTATTCGAAGGGAACGTCGATAACCTCCCCAGTTGCGGGGATCGTCACTATACATTGACCTCCCGAAGCTACGACCACTCGCTCACTCAGCGGAGGACCAAAAAACCATCCCGTGAATGCGAGCCAGGCGAGCGTGACGACCACGTATTGGAGTATCCGATTCCACGACCTGGTACGCGCTGGGCTGGTCGCATACAACACCGCAAAAGCGCCGGAAGTCCAGCCCCACGACTTCTTGACGAATACGGTGTTAAGTGGATTGGACTTGTTCGCGAAGTAATCGGTGGACTGCAGAGGGTGGGGAAGGTGTGCGAGGAGGGGGTCCGAGGTGTCGAGGTAGGTCGAATTGAGGACAGAGTAGAGTGTCCCAACCGAAAGCACAAAGCCGATGGTAACAAGGGCAACCTTGGCTGGATTGGGGGGTGTCGTGGACTCCGACATGATGAAAGATGGACGGAAGAAGCGCAGAACGATGACGTAGCGGGCTCGATAACCCACGCGGATACAACGATAACGAGCGTCTAAATGCAACAAGTCTAGATATTCCTAATGCTCTTTGGAACCTCGAAGTATCTCATCCAACCCTTCATCTAAAGTCCAGAAATCGTCCTGGGTCACTTCCCCTTGAGTCGTATGGCCGGCGGACTTGTTGAATATGTCTAGACACGAACCCCGTAGCTTCTGTTCGGTCCGGTCTAACCTCTCCTCGCCATGCCGCCAGTACATCTTGTCAACCACCATCCGCACCACGTGCCGTACGACCAAGAATGCGTGACTGGCAGTCAGCCCAATCAAGAGGCACGTCTTGAAGTCTGCCTCCTTGTAGCTCGCCATACCGATATGGACAAAGTCGGGATGATACAAACAGACCAGAACAGTGTTCACCACAGCCGCCACCCATGCAATCCCTCTGATGCAATCCAGCCATGCGCCTATCGATTCCACCCGCACGGGGATCGGTTTCCGCAGATGGGTGGTGAGTTTGAACGCATCCGAGGGGCCCTCTAGCCAGTTGTTGAGACAAGCCATAACTGAACGAAATATATCTGGTCACCCCACTGGTAGCTGAAATTGGAGGAGATGATACTCGCCTGGTGCAAGAGGCCATATACTCGACCAGATGGCAATGTAGCCAAACTGAGTCACCATCTCGCAATAGTCGTCGAAGACGTCATAGTCCAGCCGTGTGGAGACTTCTTCCTTGACACGGTCCAACAGCTTCTCTTCCTGGGTGCCCGATCGATCGCCAGACTGCTTCACCTTGGTCGGAGGACTGATGCGCGATCGCAACCACCTGATGACGTAGGGCATTCCCAACTCCTGAAACGCATTCGCCAACTGAGCCGTCACAAGGAACGCAAACATCTGCGTTTGCAACCTCGCGCCGTTCAGTCTTGTCGAAGCCTTGAACAGGTCATGTTCCCACAACAGTTCTTTCTCCTCTCCGACCAGGGAGCTGGTCATTCCCATCAAGTCGAATGCGAAGAGTTGGAGGTGAAGCAAGCCCAAGACCTGCCGGCCGAACGGCATATAGATGAACGCAGAAAGGGCGATACCGAAGTACGAGACGATCGTCGACAGTGCAAATCGCTTTATCGTCAGCGAATACGTATAGGTGTAGGGGGTGTCGCGCCGTTCGAAATCGGTGCTTCGAATAGCAATGAACCGATAAATGCCCAGCACCGTTGGGGCACTCGCGGCGAAGATCATCGCTGGGATGACAGGCTATGGCAGTGGCGTTAATTCTTCTGGCCGGGAACAAAAAATTAAACTCCGTGCATACCGCAAGCTGGGTTCCCGGACCCTTGTATAATATTGCCAGAAAGGCTTCCAAGACGAAGATGACCACAGTGATGGCGGCCAGGACGCACATGAACCCCAGAAGTACTACAACCGAGGCGACCAGGCGTGAAGACTTTCCAAGGCCCTCTATCCACCACCGCGAAACCTGTGTCTCTGCCGTCTGATTCTTAGGCAACCTGTCGAGGCCAGAACTTCCATGCGAGCCCCATCGAATGGCCAACTTGCGCTCACACACCGCCCAATATTCCGCAAAGAACGTCGCCCATAACACGACGGCAATTGAGTAGAAGGGCGAATACCGCTTGCCGAGGAAATGGGACGCCGCGCCGAGGACGGCGATCGGCGTCAGAGATTTCGTATACGCGGCGAGGAAGGCGAAATACAATCCAACTTCCTCTCCGTACTAATTGAAGCATTAGAAACCCAATCTATCAGCACAACCCGCTCATTTTTGAAGGGATAGATTTCAGACGTACGTTATCTTTGACGCTGTCGAGTTGGTTCGGCGTGGGGCTACCCTTTGTCAACGAACGAACCCATTCTCGATCGAACTCGGGGTCATGGAGGGGGTGAATCCCAACGATTTGTTTCCATTGGGGGGTCCCAGGGGAAATGCCAAGACCGCCAACGGAGGTAGGGTTCGTGATATGGTCATATAGTAGCCGTATTCGATGAGATGGTGGGAGGTGAATTTGTGGCTTTGCCAACCAAGAAATGGCAGCCAAGACGCCCTGTCTAAAGTCCGAAGACCTCCCTCAACCTTAACGTGGCGTAGGAGCGTCCCAAACGATCCGAATGCTTACTGTTCTAATCGTGCCAACCGGTTCAGTTTGGCCAGAGGAGAATGCACCAATACGATGATGTCTCCGTGCCTTCGTCCGGCCTTTCCGACAACCTTCAACCCAGAGGACTCCAGCAGTCGGAGCAGCTTGGTATATGCCTCTTCTGCATTCCGAATCTCTCCCCGCAATCGGGTCTTGTTCGAGGATTTCGTAGGAAAGGTAAAGACAATGACGAAATGCACGTGAGAGTGCATGACCGGAGGGTAAGTTCGATCATTCCCGGCCGCTTCTGATCATTACGCGAAAGCAATTCGCGTCCAATAATATCATGGGGTACAAGCACATAGAACTGGTTATACTTTTTGTATCGCTCCTCTCAGGTGGCAGTTGTTTGCGGTTTAGTTGATAGAGACGAGTTTGACCTCTAGGATTAGAAGACGTATCAGGACCGCATCTACAAGGAGGTGAAAGAGAAACTGACCAAACTTAAGGGTCGAGTTGGCAGGGATGTCAGACATTTTCCTCTTACCGTAGCCCATGGGAGCAGGGATGGTCAGCTCACGCTCTCCACCAGCTTTCATGCCGACAATACCGACATCCCAGCCTAGGCGAAAAGTAAGTCCAAGAGAAACGCTTCTAAGAACCAGTATACATACCCTTGATAACTTCACCGGCACCGAGGCGGAAAACGAACTGCCTGAACGTGAGCCTCACTCGGGGTGCAGGTAAGGACGAACTGACCGGTTTGCCCTTGGTGTTCGAGTCAAAAACCTTGCCGTCGGTGAGCTTGCCGATGTACCTCATCTTGATTGATTGGCCCTTCTGAGCTCCTGGTCCACCTCCAACCTTGACATCCTTAATCTTGACGCCACCCTCAAGTTCCTTGACCTCCCCAGAAGCCTTTCCCTCCTTCTTCTTTTCCTTCTTCTCCTCCTTCTTCCCCTCCTCTTTCGTCTCCTTCACGGAACCCTCCTTCAGAATGGCCACGCCATTTTCGCCCTTCTGCTTCTTGGCAGCTTTCTTCTCAGCCTTGGTTGGATGCGACGGTTTCTCGTCGACATCCATCTTGGCAGCAGGGCGCTTCTTGCCTTTGAGCTCTTCTTCAATTTCGTCGATAGGACTAAACACGCATTAGGTCAGAGAACCGGGATATAGGGACAGCACATACACGCCGTCGTCCACTGGCTTATCATCGTCGGAATCAATGCCAGCGAGGTCTGCGGGGTCGATCTCGACGTCGGAGCTCACTTCGTCAAGGTGGTAAGCGCCCTCATCGTCACTCTCGTCATCGCCCCAGGGAAGGGTGCTATCTTCTGCACGACTGATAAATCACCGAACGACATCGGGCCATGGAACAAACGTACTGATGTAGTTCCCAATTATGTGAATTGGGCTGCAATGCCGGCGTCACGTTAGAACACGATTCGAATACAGGGTGAATGTTGCCACTTTTTACCGATCACTTCGAAAACATACTCGTCCTGATCATCCAGAATGAGGTCTACGGGGGCCTGCTCGATCTAGAAGGGAGAGGAGAGGGTCATGTCACTGCCCAAGGACGGAAAGACGTGGTTTACCTTGCCTGGGGTAAGCGAACCGAGGATCACCTCTTTTGTGACCATATGATCCTCCTTCTCGTCTTCGGTTTCTTCCTCATCGTCGTCGTCTCTGGGTGATGCGGCGAACGCATAGGAAAGCTTCAAGCTGCTGCGGCCGTCCTTGTCCTTGAGCTCAGCACCAAGGGAGAGGCCTTTCACATGGATCTGGATGTCACGAGGAGGCACAACGGCCTCCTTGGTTCCCGGATTCACGACGACACTCCTATATTGCCATTTGAGCACCGGACTGCGCGTAAATGCGGAAACAAAACACGCACCAGATAGCAATTGCAGCGGGCATTTTTTTGTGCGGGTAAAGGTGAGGTTGAGAAAAAACTTGAAAAGGCGATCGCGACGGGAAAACCGGGAGACCACGTGAGCTAAATGCATGATTGCAATTACTTTCTGGGCGCTTGCTTCGGGGAGTACGGGTACTTTGAGTCGGGGGGGACTTGACGCTCACGATAAAAAGCCCACAGTTAAACCCCACACATGTCGATAATTTGAGAGGCGGATAGGGTATGCTTCTTCTCTCGTTGCGGTTCTGAGAACGTTCACTCTCTGACCTCGTGGCTCCGCGGGTTGATGAGATATCGCCGATTCGCCCGGTTATCGCTCAGCACCAGTTAAGTCAACGATCGTACTATTATAAGTACAAACACGCCCCTCTTTCCCGGTTCCCCATCGGCGAAATCCAAACCCGCCTCACCATGTCTCGGTACGAGAAGACAAACAACCAACGGGGAGGCGGAGAGTTCGCCGCCCAGACTCGTGCACGACTGGAGGCCATCAAGACCCACCTTGAGACCGCCCCTCAGTCGGGGAAGTTGAAGGGAAAGACGTGCGTGATTACAGGTGCGGGGTCGCTGAAGGGAATCGGGTAAGTACGTCCACCTGTACGTACCCCCGCATGTCCTTCACCCGTTTGTAGGAGAGCTGCCGCGTTACTCTTCGCTCATGAGGGTGGGTGCCACGCCCCCGTTGATCCTACTGTCAACCGCTGATCCGTGTTTCTGGTCCCCGATCCAGGCGCGGCACACCTCTATCTCTTGGATTTTGTACCGGACAATCTCCCAGAACTGAAGGAGACCATTCAAAATAAATACCCGGATGTCAAGGTGAGATCCACACAGCCGAGTCAGGAAAAGCCAACTGACTTCCTCAAGGTCACGACCTTGCAAGCGGATGCTGCGGACGAAACCGCCATCTCTTCCGTTTGCGAACAGGCGATAAAGGACGAAGGCCGCCTCGACGTATTTTTTGCCAACGTGAGACGCATCCAGTCTATAGACAATACCCACTGAGCTGATGCATTTTTGACTAGGCGGGTATGGCGTCTGTCGCACTCCTGCATGACATAACTTCCGAGGAGTTCATGCAAAGTGTTCGGGTTAACGCCCTCTCGTACGTTTTTTGTGGTAATATTATTACCCAGGAATGGCTAATTGATCATGTCCCCAGTGCTTTCCTTGCCGTCAAACATGCATCGTTGGCTATGATGAAGGCGAAGCCTGAGGGTGGAAAGCCCTATGGCGGTGGCAGCATCGTGTTGGTTGCCTCCGGTGAGTCCCTATTCTTTCCTCCGAGCACATCCCTCCTGATGCTGGGGTTTCATTTAGTCGCCGGAGTTCGGTCGGGCGCTGGTCCCGTTCATTGTGAGCGACCTGGTTCTCCATTGCAACGCATGAGCTAATTCATTCGACAGACAGTGCAAGCAAAGCCGCGTGCGTGTTCACGTTTGTTGCACTGATCGCTGGACTCTGACGGAGGACCCATTCCAGCGTGAACTCGATTGCTCAGACCAGTTCTTGCCAACTAGCACGCAGCGACGTTCGGGTGAACTCACTCTGCCCAGGCATCATCGAGACCAGCATGACGCAGATGCAGTTTGATTACGCTCGTGGGCGGGGGACTGAACACAAGATCGGACAACTCAACCCTCTCGGCAGGTACGGAATCCCGGCAGGTACGTCGGCCCTCGCTCGGCCCTCGACCCGACAGAGTAAATGACAATTGAGTTGCAGAGATCGCCAATGCCGTCCTATTCCTGGCTTCGGATGACTCGAGCTATATCAATGGGCAAAACATTTGCATCGACGGTGGGCTTTCTGCATCGCACCCCGTTATTCCAGGAAAGTTTGTATGAACGCTGTTGTCTATCACACCGGTGGTACTTCTGTCGACAGTGCCCTCGTTGTATATTTGTCTCGCGTGTAGAGGTGAATGTGGTTGTCTATCGCTGTATATCCTCTGCTTCGCGGCCCCGAGTCGTAACTAAACTCAACATTCGCGCAGTTGTGTTGTCGAGATCATTCATTGCACAACCCACAAAATCTCACCAGGGTAGGACCTTGGCAACGGGTCCGCTCAATCCGCAAGAAACTCAGTCGCGCAGAGGTGCGGAAATGCAAATTCACCATCAGGCGCGGCGAATTCCCAGCGAGGAATACAAAGTTGACCGGTCCCGGATAATGAGTGAATAGAATTTCCGAGTTTGGCATCGAGAAGCCCCTTTAACGGTTCCCTGGTCAATCTAGCGGACCCCGTGCATTGCCGCTGCTGAAGTATCGAGGTCTCAGGTCACAGATGTCCGCACGCCGTTGAGCGAAGTGAGCGTGGTAAGCTTTGGTGGAGATGAGGGCATGCGCATGGTGGGAGGATAAACTTTTGGCGTTATCGCCGGATCGATTCAGTTGTATGAAAAGCTTGTCAGATCTGGCAGATAACGCTTCGCTCATGATCCGCCCATAATTGATGAGCCAGGGTACAAACCTGCTGCAACGACCCACCACGACGCGGGCGGCCACCGGCAGACAGACAGACCCTCGGGTGTCCATGGCGGAAGGGGGCGGGTGTTTCATTCTTGACGGGAGCGAGGGGGAGGATGTTTCGGGCAAAGGGATTTCCTAGTTTGGGCAGCGGCCCCCCCCCATGACTAGACGATACACACGTGAGGGAAGATCACGTGTACGACCCTTAATGAGATTTTGTGGGCGGAATGGTCGGACCGACGGGTGTGGGACGCTGGTGAAATATCCCCAAGCCCAGTTTTTTATTTTTTTCTCGACCCCCTCAGCCTTTTCGTCGTCGACTAAGACGTTGACGATAGTGAAAAAACCCCCCGTACATATGGGAAACCGTCCCGCTTCCCTCTCTCCCCCACCATCAGCAACGACGTATATGTTATCAGGCATGGATCCGTTTGTCACACTCGTCCCAGGTTCTAGGCGGCCATTTAAATTCTTTTCTCCCAAACCACCACCACCAAACCAAGTAGCCCAGACTCAGCCTCAAGATATGTCAATGCGCCCTCAAGTCACCCCACCTTCTACGTCCACACGACGGCGCAAGCCCACCATCACATTCCGCTCCCCTTCTGTAGAGTTCGCTCCACATTCTCTAAACGACCCAAATGTCTCTGTTCCCATGCAGGACGAATCCATGGATAATGGAAACGCCTCCTCGTACTCTCCTGTCCAGGCAGATTCCTCCTCCTCTAGCTCATCCCCCTCCCCGCGCACCCCTTCCTCGTCCTCCCTCACCTCCCTTTTAACCGAACCTTCGTCCGCGTCATCCTTCGCTAAACCCCTCTCTACCCGCGAAGTGTATGCTATGGCTCCTCCCCTCCCCTTATATCACCCTCTTGGCGCTTTAGCGCTTCGCCTCCCACTTTTGGGCGAATCGCCGAAAACTCCGCATGTCCAGCTCGCCGATCCCACCCCATCGAAACCCATTCAGACCGCAGCGTCAAGTCGACCCAGAAACAACACCGGTACCAACAGAAATAGAAACGCCGGTCGATCGCGCAGAACAACCGCAGCCAAATCTCGAGACGTCCCTGCAGATGCGGACCCTCTGATTGCCGATGAAAAAGACCAGGAGGAGTTTGTCGCTACTCACCGACGTCGCAGGAATGGTCCTTCTGCTTCTACCTCCCTCTCCGCCTCTACTCAAACCGAATTGATTGCCGCTGAGGGGCGGAAGAGAAAACGACGGGAGGTGGACACTGGAGATCCAGGTACTTCCCCTCCCACTCCGAAACGCTCGAGACAACCCCGGACGGGGACTTCGGCCAGCACTCCGAATAATCCTGCTTCTCCTACACCATCTTTTGTTCAACTCAGGGACCGGACTCCGGATGCCATGGAAATCGAAGAGGATGAAGAGCCTCCGCTTGCCGCTCGAACCAATGGGAGAAGGCGGAATGCAAGGAGTAGTGGAAGGAGGAACAGCACCCGCAGAGCCGGTCCGAAGAAGGAAAAAGAGAGGACCCCCTCTAGCGATGAAGTTTCCTATGGCCAACGTTCTGCCGTTGATCGACCACAGACTCACGAGGCCTCAGGCGAACCGACCAAGGAGGCTGAAGGAGATGGGGACTCACCCTCTGACGGGGCGATCGTCAGTTCCCACTCACCTCCCATAGTCGCCCCAGTTCCGACCCACCTGACAAAGAACGCCCTCGAGGGCCTTAGCATGTCAGCTGCCAACGTCGGAGATCGTACGGATGGTGCAGGACCCGCATATATTTGACTTTTGCCTTTTGGGACGCTCTTTATCACGAGCGTGGGCGTTATACGATCCGGTCGTCGTTTTCCTTTCCTTCCCACTATCTTTCCCTTTCCTGTGCCGTTCTGTGTTGTACTACGTCTTCTTTCCTCTTGCCACGTCCCAATCCCCTGTCCATCATTGTGTTCAACTTGTATCACTTTATAACCTGACGAACCCCCTGTTCAATCGCGACCCATCAACTTGACCCATTCCAATCGCACTGTTTTCTCAATCCACTGCATCTCGTGCGCGCACGCCACGTTCTCCTTGTCCACATTACCTGTAGCCTCTACGCGAAACACTTTACACACGGGTTGTTCGGACGGAAACACATTTCCGTCGCCCATTGCACGCCTCCATCCATGGAATCCGATATCGAGAAAGTATACGCATACACAAGTACGAAAACTAGCGACAACGCAACAATGAGGCGGTTATTTCTCGGAAATCCTAACTCGCTTCTGCGGCTTCGGAGGTAGATAATCGTCGTCTCTTGCATTCTTCCTGGACCTCGTCGCTCTTCCCTTCGCTGGAAGTTGGGGTTCATCGTCATACTCATTCATTACAGAGTCGATGAATTTCCAGAGTTTAATGCAGATCTTGTTGTTCGACCGGATGTCCGTTTCCTCCTTCCGGATGTAGACGCGCATGTCGTGGATGTGCTGAGCCATCTCCGTGACGTCGTCGCAGACCTGGATAAGCATGAATAGCAGGTTCGCTACAACGGAGCACCGTCAGCACTGTGCCTGCGAATCATAGGAAAATGGTAAGAGAAACTGACCAATGTAAACGAACTCCACAGGGGCAACCTTCTGCGGTATGGTAGAAAACCCGAACCGTAATTTATCCGTGGTCGCGATCTCGGTGAACTTCTTCATAACGTCCACCATGTCTCTCTGTAGCGTTTTTGAAGGAGTGGTGTCTTGGTCGATGAACTTGCTCAAGGTGGCGAATGTGGGTATCCTTTGTTGCTTGGGCAGGTGCGAACAGCAGTAGACGATGTGGGCGACGGCGTGGTACCCGCTCGCGTGTTTCCCGGAGATTCCCAGTTTATCTTGCAGGCCGTCCGGCCCTGCTACAAACTCGGTGTTGATGGTGTTTATCCACCTTGTCCACTGCGACGAAACGGCCTGCAGTTTCTCTAGGTTTGTGAGTGAGTAAAACGTAGGAATTAGGGAGTACAAAAGAAGATGTTTACCAGAGGAAGTGAGAGGTGTACCGAGCTGTACTCTCTGGAAGACTTCACGTTCGTCTATTTCGTGTATACCGTCGTATTCGGCTGGGAGATTATCTCAGAAAGAGAGACTGGGAAATTCATGGTCAAAGCGCACCACATCGTATCTTCATTTTAAGGAATTCTTCCTTGAGAATTTGGGGAACCTCCAACCCGTTCTTCTTCTTTGGTTGCTTGAACCAAAACGATCTCCTGTTTGGCCGATCAATGTCTAGTAGTCACTTCAAGCTCAGCTCCTGTGCGTCCTCGTTGGACGGTAGGACTATCGAAATACGTACATGGGATCTAAACAACAGTATTGTCAGTGTGCAGGCTCGGGTGGATGGGAAAGCTAGTATACACACCCGGCCGGAGACGAACCCTGAGATGGCTGTTAAACGTTGTTTCCCATCGACACATAGCCGGACTTTGGCCTGAGAAGTCGTATCCCAGTGCACCGAGAACACAACTGGAGGGATATAGAATCCTCGGTACATAGAGTCGATCAGCATCGACTGCTTTCTGGGGTTCCACACAATTTCTGTCACCCAATCAGTTCCAATGGTGGACACGAAGCGGTGCGGCGACTCACCTCTCTGGTACTCCGGGTTCAAATCTATAAGACCATCACGTATAAGTCCTGTCGAGAGTCAGATGTATGCCTCGCAGTGGGGGGACTAGAACAATGAGACGTACGACAAATGTCTGCCACGGACATCTCCCTCAGTTCCGGCGGCCTGACGCGGTCTTGGATGAACATCAGCGGGTCTTGGTCTAGTTCATCTTGCTCTTCTTCTTCAACATAGTCCGAGTCAGAGTCCCAACTATGCACCTCGTGTACCATAGTCGTTGTGTGTATGATAAGGGTTGGTTGGATGGTGGTCAACGAGTTCGATCGCAGGAGTTCTTAGGCGCGCTTTTGCATCCACGTATAAGTGTGATCCGTTTAATCCACCCATAGAACGTGAACGAAGGATATCCTATAGCATTGGTTATTTTATGGTTCGAGATGTATAGTATGTCCCATCAGGAGTATTTAGTGCTCTCGCATATTTCAACAACAGCCTATCTCGTTCTTTCCTATTGATGGCGATGTCATCCAGGAAGGGCGCAATCTCCTCCGCCCTCCACCGGCTTCGGGTTAGAAATAGGTCGCTGAATCTCGTGAGAGGTTCCAATGGCAGTTCAGACGACGGGAAGTATATCAGCTGGTTTGAAGGGGTGTGTGATTGAAGCTTAGTCGATGTAAGATAGTTTCCCTGTTAACCGCGATCAGCGACGGATTCTGGAATGATAACCGGAACGGTCTCACTGAGAGGAGAGAAAAATCTGCTTGAAGAGCAAACGTGTCGCCCACGGCGCTCCTCCACTTATCCAAGAATTCATTCTCGTCTATGGGATCGTGCTTGTAGTGTGTAAGTGAGCTTATCGAACCGCATAGAAGGACATGCAATACCCTATAAGTCCTGAGGATGCCCATTCCGACTTGCTTAAGTACAGATGGGACATCCATCCTCCAGAGGTATTCGTCCACGTCGCCGAACCAGCTCATGACTTGTTTCGTCACTTGCGGCCTGATGTCATGATCATCCTGAAGCGTGTCTGCCAGTAACCTCACAGAAGCCGAGTCCTGCTTCTGCTGCAGTGAAACCAACGAGTTCAAGAGTAGCTCGAGAATTGTCGAAAGGTATGAGGCAGCGATCGGCCGAAGGGTGCCTAAGAGGTGAATCACTTCAGGACGATGACATCGACGGTTTTGAAACGACGGGCTACCGTTTATAAGAAGGACCCGCCTATCTTTCAAAGCCTTCGTAAGTTCGACTTCACTTGCCTGGATTTCTGTCAAGGCTTGCGCGTAGGTAAGATATCCCCTTTTCGCCTTTCAGAAGTAATTGGTTGAGCGTGTGCCACTGAGATCAGACTTGTGGACGGACCTGCTGTTGGCTCTGGGGATCCTGTTCGTCATCAAGCATATCATCATCCAAGTCTTCGCGACCTTCATCGTATTCCCTCCCCCTCAACAGTCCGACTAGTTTATGGACCTTTGGAAGAACGGGGGTGATCTGAAGGAGCTCATGGCTTGTGTCCTGTATGACGATCTGATCTTGCACTTCTCCCGGGGTGACCACAAGGATGGAATTTGAGAGCGAGACGGAGCGTATGGAATAAGTTTTGTCATCTGCGCACAACACAGCATCCTCTGCGGGACTCCCCTTGATAGCCCAGGTCAATGGAGAATTGTTGTTGGATTCGATTGATTTCAAGAGGTCAGGTGGAAGTTCAAGCAGACGAAAGTTCCCAGATTCTTTGACGGAGGCTTGCGAGAAGGTGAGTTGGATGGGTTCGCCACCGTGTGGTAAGCTCTCCGCCATGATGGCAGTTAAGTACAATGTGTGTAGTAAACAGACGGTGATCGGGTCCAGCCTGGTTTCCCCGGAGCAGCATCGGACGAACGAACGGAACTTCGAAAATGTACAAGAGGGCGGATGAACGTCGCCGACTGTTCTATGGATAACTCACACTCACTTTTTTCTCCACCATGCGTATGTCACGATGTCCACTTTTTGTTTCCTCGAGCTGACCCACCCAAGGCCTCATTATTCGTGACGATCCCGCAACCGTCGGTCAATACATAGGAGACTACATCGCAAAGAGGTATTGTTTCTGCCCGAAC
>Ga0307515_10008257_pt1 | contig 20349 bp, 25 predicted proteins | sample 17_EM_MG_FD_194513 | JGI IMG/M metagenome (GOLD analysis project Ga0307515, IMG submission 194513) | Populus trichocarpa ectomycorrhiza microbial communities from riparian zone in the Pacific Northwest, United States - 17_EM | ecosystem: Host-associated > Plants > Roots > Unclassified | place...
GTCCCAGAATCCTTCCTCTTCCACTCTCTTAGCGTACCCACTAACCCCAGTGTAGACGGACGTTCCTTCCCCGGCACCTGCACAGGCTTCACCATCAACTCCTCCGTATTTATCTAGCTCCCTATCGCCAGTACATCCATGTAAGATTCACCATCCCATTCGACTTATCCCGATGCTCTCCCCCGAGCACCTGCTTCACTCCTCAACTACCTTCTCTCGGGCCTCCTGTACCTCTTCCCACTTGCCTTGCATGCTGTAGGTCAATGCCAAGTTGTTCATGCCTGTCAAGGTGTCTGGGACCGGTGCCTGATGAGCCGAAGCTACCCGCATTTCCTCCTGGGTCTCAGATTGTCCATCACCTATCGCAGTGTGAGCACTGCCACCTCATCAAATCGTGTACATACTATTCTCCTCCAGCCTGCTGATCCTTGCGCGAATCGCCTCCGGCGCGCTCTGCACCATCTCCCGGATGCGGCTTTGAACTATTATGTAACCCGGATTGAAGCGGTTAGGGAATTTCACAATATCGGAATGATTGGCATCAATTGAAAAGGTGTCGTAAACTTTGTCATATTGTGTGTGGTGGATTGCCGACAACTGCGGTACCATCACCACCTCCGGCCCGGTACTTTGCCATGAGCCATCTTTCCACTAATAACCGGTGAGCGAAATCTGATATCATGCGAAGATTACATACCTCAAGAGTAGGGGTCGTCCTTATTTCGTATACGGAAACGACTTGAGCGTCATTGAATGTAAATTCACTGTAAAACTCATTGTGGTGGTGAGCTAGAAAGGCCGAGTTACTTCCGAGATACTCAATCAAACTCTTATTAGGCTGTTCTTTGACTATTGTAAGTAAATTCTCAATTGCAAGGCCTCTCGATGGAATTCCAAAGAACATCAGGCCGAAGGTGGAGTTGAAAACATTCCGATCGTTGGTGATTCCCCTCGCTGCTTCAACTAGTGCCTATAAACCTCACAAACTGATGTTAAATAAGCTGAACAAGGCAATGTTCGTATTCGGAACATACTTGTTTAATCACCAAACCGCCCAAACAATGGCCGATGAAAATCAGTGGTCTATGCCCCAACTGCAATCGAATAAGCAAATATAGATACCGAGTGATTTTAGAAGGCAATACCATTGAATCTTCACGCACGGTTTTCACCTGCTGCAAGAGTGCTTTCGACAAGTCGATAATCGAGGTGATAGAATTGCTCCCTTCAAGCTTTATATCGTAACCATAAACCAGAATTCGTGCAGAGGGAACCATTTCCGGTAAGAAGTCACGTAACCACAGCGAGTTTTCGGTTCGAGATCGCCACGATCCAAAGGCATTGCCAGCCAGCCCATGTACAGCAATGATACTAGAAGTGAAGGAACGCTAATTAGAATCTGTTCCTGTTTGCAACTAAAAAGGAAAGACAGGTAGTAATGAAACTTTGACTCACTCAACTGCAGTATCATTTCGAGGGGGGCTACTCAGCGGTGTCAGACCGAGGAAGTCCATGTCAGCGACAAATGTACCGTATTTTGTTTCCCACAGTCCACGCCCAGTTTTTTTGGATAACCACTGCGGAGTTTGTCGGAGTTCAACCGTTGCAACACTGTAGAGATCCTCATAGCAGGTGGTTGCATCCGGACAAAACGACCAACTAAGCACGTTTCCCTCGCCACCCTCATTCAAATCTTGCAACATTTCTGCGAATTCGTCTCTCTGAACGCTTGAAGGGATTTGAGAGATACGGATAGCTTGCCAGGATGGCTTTTCTTTGGCTCCTGGAGCCTTTGCAGGGTTGTCTGCTGGTTTTCGAGGCATCATCGGGGGTCCGATAGAGAATTCAACGTGGGACAATGTAGAGTAGATGTTAGTAGCGGCTATGCTGGAGGCAACAGCAAATGATCGCGGTTTTGTTGTCTCGATAGTTGAGCGATGGTACCCCGCCGCGATGACGTTGCTGTTTCACAATAGCGGGGTATGTCTGAGCATGAGTGATTCAACGCTAAAACGCTAAAAATAATCCTTCTAAATATAATACCCAACTTAAAGTGTTCAAGCAGAAAGCGAAGAAAATTAAACATATTCGCCTAGCGTCAGCGTTTAAAAGCCTTTTAACAGACTCAATCAAACAACGGTGGTGGCAGTCGATTCTACCCATCGTTTAGTGATTTCAAATACAATGACATTTAGGTGTACTACAGATTGAGCCACCCGCTGCATTGCGGCAAATACTGTGCAGTAGCGATGAAACACTAAATACTAGACGGCGATTTTATCATACAACATGTGGAGGATAGGCGACGCTGATTCTTGGATAACCGAGCGCGAGAATCCTTGTTTGTAATTACGAGCCGAGCTAGCGCTTGAAGGTCCTAGAACTAGTCAGACATTTCCAACTCCTATACCACACTTTCTAATTTTATTAGTGGAGCACTAGCCAAATATTTCCAACCTAACAGACGGTACAATCGGCGGAAGACATTGGAGCGGTTTTCGGGGCCAATGAATACGCGCCGAACAGGTGAAAGCGGAGAGTTTGTATGAGAGGGTTGTCGGAAGCCTTTCGTTGTGCTCACTGGCTAAAGCCTACCTCAAGTGCACGGACTACACCTTGTATGTACCACTTACTCTACATGCACGAAGTCTCTGCGACGGGCCGTTCCCTCCCAGTGTACCTATTTTCCGGAATCCACTGACACAGCCGAAGGTAGCAAGTGCAGATATTTCTCCGAACCAACGAACACCTACGTGCAACAAGCACAAGCATAGATTATGCGCTAGGGAGAATGTCAGAAGTCTACCAATTATACTCTTAAGCTACGACAGTGCCTCAGTGACAAGTAAGTCTTAAAGGCAAATCCTACCACCTGCGCACTGCACCACTGTTTACCGCCAAAACACACTTCACCCTCAAAACTGCCTTGCCTCCGCCATCCGGCTACCTCCCAAACATTATCTGCCCTCACAAGACCTCAAACTCAAAGGCTAAGTCCTCCGTATCATCCTATAGCCTGCCAATGTTTATCCCTATATTCCAGATATAATACACAACCGGCTCCCCTGTTCCTGGTCATTTTAGCTACAATAATTTATCCCTTGTTAAAAACAACTGTCATTATAATACATGTTCGGGTCAAACTGTATCTGCTCAACCCCTCAACTGCGGGTCTTTAGCAATCCTTGCTGATACCGGTAATGGTAACTCCCCGCCCCGTCTACAGGGCTATTGATCTAGACGGAACTCATGACAATGCTAACTGTCCGGGAGTCAACGCAAGAATTAACGATGGTTATATACAAAAGTCACCCATGCCATATCGCTGTATGCTCAGAAGCATCGCAAGCACTGGGGTTATTTGGGCGGTGCGATTTGATCATTGGGAAATGGTAACGGGGAGTCGTTGTATATGGTTGATGGAGATACGTGGCGTTAGACCCGATGAGGGAGCCGATGGGGCGGTCAATCGATTATACAAATTGTCGGTAAGATCTTGTCAAAATCCTTTCAAATACGGCCGGACGGATCTAGAGAAGTAACTGTATAAGAGAGATATTTTGAGGAGAACGGTTGTATCTCCAGCTACAAGTTACACCAAGAGGTTGGCGACTACCGAGATTTCAATTCCAGCATCATTAACATTATCCAAAACACTCTGTACACGTTCGTAGCCTCGTGTGCAATGCAACTAAATAAATATGGCATCCAAATATCCAAACTTAGGCCTGTTCCTTGCTGGGCAACTCCCTGCAAAAATCAGTACACATGATATTCCGCCAACCTGGTCGAATCAAAACAATAATATATGGACAGTCAAATCAACATATGCAGTGAGGATTTGTTGGGCGTGCTCTCGACATTCACATGATTTACTTAGTGAATTTATGCCCTACAGGGTACACCGTTTACGATCTCTAGTATTAATAAACAACAATTGAAGTATCTAGTGCCACATTGCCTCCATCGAGCGATCCCCCGACAATCATCGCCGCTGCCCCATCAATGTTACCTTGCCTTCCCGTAACCCTCTTCACTATCACCCGAACAAGGTTTCCAGCTCAAACGCCATATTATCCCCACGCAATCCATATGGATTAATCAACTTCTGCTTACGTCCACATTTCCTCTGTATGCTAAATACATAATAAAGAGTCGGACCACCACTATTCCTCACATTCCCTTTTGTTTTAAGCTCCAATAACTGATCTTCAGATAAAACACGGTCATCCAAAAGGTTCAGGAAGGGGCTGAGAACAACGCTCTTGTTATCCTTGTGCTTAACACCTGTCATCCATTTGACAATGGCCTTCTGGCTGTCCTTGTGGTATAACGCCCATGGTAACAGCCTATTACATATTCCACAACACCATTTATCCGGACCATCGAGGCATGCAACATAGATTGCACTGCCAAGCCTATCGCATACGATACAATACCTAACAACAGTTCCGAAAAGCCATGGCTTGACCCAGGCTACATCGTTCCTGTTGCAGCTGCATCGCAAGCATTGGGTATATTCTAGTAGCGAGATTTGGCCGTTTGAGAAATGATAAAATAGGAGTAGTAGCTGGCAGCTGGTGCATGGTTGGTAGAGATGGCCGGGTTGCAACGGTCGCGCAGGAGAAGTATTTCGAACCGAGATGGGTGGAGATCTGAGAGGGTTCCGAGGAGCGAACGGAATCGTCGGGAGGTAATAGAGAGTTGATATTTGTCAACGAAAGGTAGGAATCCAACGATTTCGTGGAGAAGCTCGTTTGGAAGGCTGGTAAGTCACGTCAGTCGGGGTGGAGGAAGGGGACCAGTGATGTGCCTACAGCATCAATTGTCAGTACTGTCTTGTTGAAGGGTGGAAGAGAGAATGTGCTATCATACAGATACGAAATGTGGGGGAGAATCAAACATGAACTCTGCACTCATTTTCAAAAAGGGTCAAGCTACTAACTAACCCCAAGCCGGCTAATCGCTTCGTCAGATCATCTAATCACATCTCATCTACTCATATCTAATCATTCACCTTAACATCAAACTCCCTCATACACTACGGCAGAATGGGAGGTCGTTATATAATGTACTTGCCTAGGGCGCTACTGGTATAACTAAGTTTTTACTCAGGTTAGGCTGTAGAAGATCAGACACCATATTAAAGTATTCCGGCCACCTGCGAATTTGAACTTTCTGTCGTGCGACTTGGATCTTGGCCGACGGTAGTTCTGTGGGGTGCAGCTGGACCGAACCTTTATGAGCTCCTGGCAGTCAGTGAAAATACCTACACCAACTATAGCCTAAGTAGGCTAATAGATATCACAACAGAGCCTCATCCATTCACTGATGCAATTTGCAGCACTACTACATACTCTATTTCTGGCAACGGATTTCGCTCTAGGAGCAGGGTGTAACGCTAAGAACAAAGTCAATATTGCAATACACACTAGCTTTGCCCTTTCTAATATTCAGACCGTGTTCTACTCAGGTTGCCAGTGCACATTAAACGGACTAGATATGGGATAGTATTGCTAAAAAAGGAACGTCCGATCTTTACAGCCTAACCCGAGTACAGAATGATAAGTGTTAATTCAAAGTGAGACAAAACACACCCTGCAAATGATTTTTCTTCTTCAGAATTTACCAAGTATTCTCAACTAAAAGCAACCCTTGAAGCTAGTTCATCAACCGATTGATGTGACTTATGATTAGCTAGAGAACATTTTGCAGGGTAACCTGCGTATGCGGGGTTATAAGAAACGGTTATCATGCCCTCCTACCGTGACATACGTACAAGTCAGATCAACCGCACCAAATAAAAGAATTCCAAACCCCACAACCACAATCTATCGTGAATAGTCTACTCTATACCGCCGCTAGGCGCAGGCTACTCCAGAGCGTGTCTATTTTGTAATAAGACAGGACCCAAAATAGGAAACGCATTTAGTTATCTTATTCTCTGTACCAGCGTTGGCAATGACCTAGCACGCGATAACAGGAATATTCACTACTTTAGCTTTACCGACTAACTTTACGAATTTCGCATTTGAGCTGTAGAAGTAAGTAGTCTTAATCTGGCCCAAAATTTTAGTGGTCATTAACGCAAATAACTGGTGATAGCAAATGGTATTAGTAGCCTTAGCAAGGGCCAGCAATGCCAACGGTCCGGGTACGGGGCCGTCCAGTTCCAGTCAGAAATTTCTCGAAAAGCAAGGGGCAAGGGCAAGCAATGATACCAACGGCCCGGGTACGAGGCCGTCCAGTTCCAGTCCAGAAACTTCTCGATCTCCATTCAAAGCTAGAATAATCAAATTAAATTCGAAGGTTCTCAATTTATTAAGCGCTCCTCTACTCTCGCCGGGCAACCGCCAACCAATAGATGGTAGGGTGTCGCTTGCGTTGCCTCTACCGCACCAGTTGATCCTAATATATTTGAAGACCATATCCCTGCGCAGACCGACGGGTTGACAGTACACGATGAGACGGCCCGTGGCACACAAAATAACATACCACAGGACAGTTCCAGTTGTCAAACTTGAATGAGGCCCCTGTTTCTGGTTCCATACAATTCCAAGATATCAAATTTAACTCGCAGCTGAGTAACAAGAGACCCCGGTCTTTTGCGAATCATTCCGGAATCCACTTCGAGAGTGCAGCAGCTCCAAAGCCAATTCCACCAACGAATACAGACGGCAAAAACTCTGCTGGAGCCCAACCAGGGAAACAGTGTTCCATCTTTACCAATCAACAATTCAGCCCTTCTTCCTCCTAATACCCCGCCAATGTTTGATCGAGGAGGATGGAATCTCGACAGTACCGATACCGCACCATCCAACTCTACAATGCAGGTAACGATGCCCTCCCATGGCCCGTAAGCCGAATCACCCGTGATCTAATATGTGTAGATAGAAATCTCGCCTGATGGTAATGCTTTAGAGAATCTCGTTGTGACTGGAGATACATGGTAAATGATCCGCGACAGTCTCCCAGATGAATTACGCTTGGGTCTTGTTTTTGAGAGGAATTGCTGGACATTCTTTCGGGATCCCCGGTGCCTTCAAGGCATCCTTCCTCTGAGGATCGCGGGCGCGCCGGTGATAATACCAGTTTATACACCACTAATTCTTCATGCTGGGTCAATTTCTCCACCTGACCCACAGCCAATCCCAATTGATCAATAGCCAGATATATCTAATGAAACCGTATACGAACTTGCCACTTGTTTCCCATTGCACGGGGCTTTTACATCCTCTACAATGGGTTTCTGCAAGTCAGGGGAATACTCAATTTGATTTCCGTCACGCTGCTTCAACTCTCCCACGGTATCTTGGTGGACTAAGGGTCTCATTCTTCACACAAAGTCCGTCCACAACCGGGGTTTTGGCCAAGCGGAAAAGGGTACCTCCTCTGGCAAATGGTTCTGTGGGTGCGACCCCGACTGGCACTATGCCAGCGATGACTTGCGGAAGTAAAATCGAAGTCCGGTACAAAACTCCCTCTGATCAGCGAGTTCACAGTTGCATTGGGGTTACTGTCGAGATCAATGGTGAACGCTTCATTACCATGGCTTCGCATGTGGTGGTCCCTCCTTCTACTACTATGGTGAAACATCACAAGAGAAAGGCGTTTCTTAGAATTCTGTATCAGCGTAAACCGAAGTAGACAACACCTAACCCTCCAAGATGGTGGGAAGGTGTGGAAATCTTCATACCCGGCAAGGACAAGAAGGTCAGTATCTATATATATCATCTTGACATACCAAGCAATAATCCGATTCCAACTGACTAACATATGCGTGCAGGTGGGGGATCTTTTAAAAACATACGACGAAGATGCCTCTTCCCCATTTCCTACAGGCTTCCAGCATGATATATCATTGATCAAGCCGATCGACCGCCAAACTATGAGCAATGTCAGGTGCGACACCTCGGAGTGGTATTTGGATGGCGTCCTAGACACGACAAGTGAGCTTTATATCATCGGCGAGCATCGAATTGATTGCCTAGGTATACCAAAACAGTGGGGAGACCCACTAGGGCCAGTTGCCTAGGGCATAATGCTTGTTCAGGAATCATTGCCCTCGGATCAACGATGGACGGCGAAGGACATCCGAAATATGATGAGTCGATGTGCGCTATGGCGACCACTAAATCCCACTGTTGGCTGGGATGGCTGGAGCGGAGCGCCGGTCATTGTCCAACGTGAACTCAGTGCTAACAGCTTCTTGGGCTCCATTCTTTTGTGCAGTACAACAGTCATCAACCTCCTGTCCCTCCTAAGATGGAGGAACAACTCAGAGCAGACTTTACAGCCGGCTATGTCTTTTGGAGCTTGCATGCGACCTCCTCAGGAGTTTCTGAACGCCGTAATTGTTCAGTAGCAGCTTTTTCGCTACATTTTGGGTTATGGAGTAGAATATTGCATATAGAAGAGCAAAAAAGGAGATTACTGAAGTAGTGAATTTATGCTATTGATTAGAAACACGTGAGGAAAAAAGGTGTACAAGCTACTGAATAAAAATAACAAAAATAAGTCATATGAAGGGTGATGGGAAGGTTACTATTTTGAAGGCCTACAGGCCGAAGGTATATTTCACTAGTTCGTCACCTGCAGTGCTGTTGTCTTAACCACCGCACTTTAATCCAACCTTCCACACCAATGTGCTCCACCGCGCACAATTCAATGCGCTAATATCTCCTCGAATCCTACATCCACCAAGCAGAAGCTACTAGATAATTGTTTGCCTTCGGTCCTCGTTGCCTGAGTTACTGTATCTCACGTACCAACCACCTAAAGTACTCCAGTTGTTGTTTGTATGATAGCGAGAAGAAATTGTAGAACCGTGAGAACCAAGATGATAGCAGCGAAACTTGTTGCCGTCAGCCGATTCCAGGGGGCAGGCTCAAGAACATACCAGAAAGTGTAATACTGAAGGGTATCCCTCTTATCCCTAAAAAGCTGCCTTAAAGAACGGGGTTTCCGTTCGTTTAGAAACACATGAAGATCCTGTATCCGCGGCCACAAGTGCTTGAAATCGATTGCAACCCACGCATTGGCGGTTGGCCGTCTCTCCCGGCAGAACTCGTGGAGCATTGGGTCAGATATTTCTCCAATCTCTTTCATTAGATACATCTCTTTCTCGAATTTGTGGGCCAATTTGCACTCTAGATAGCTACAAAGCCACGTGCCGGGAAGCCATCGATTCAAATGTTCCTTTGGGAGTCGTCCAAATAGTATTGTATAGCTCAACAGTATTTAGTACTGCAGTTGTTGAGAGATTCCGACTGTACTGAAGCCCAGTATCAGCTGTCACGTACTATCATCTATGCTGGAGCAAACACATACCTTAGACCAAGCGTGTAATGTTTTGCAAGGACACAAGGCAATGCAGAAATTGTAATAGTTGTCTTTTCCTGCTCGTTCTTAATTTTCAGATGTTCTGTGATATCCATCGACCACCGCAGAGATACACCCCCGAGCTTAGTCAAGGTATAAACCTTGAGCTCATCTCTCGGTATTCCCTGCCGCGGAGTACTTTCGGTTACGGCTGTAGTTAGGGGCAGCAGACCGCCATTGTTTAAGAGCTCTCGCAAACCAATTTTCCCCTTCAAAACATCTTGCGTTGTAGTTGGGAACTTCTGGCAATACGCTGCCATCCACCGTGTCCTGAACCCATCCTTTGGAAAGCACTCCTCCATGAGAAGCCATAGTCCGATCTGGTGCAACACAATTTCTAGAAACTCTTCTGAGCTGAAGTGGGCATGTTGACTAAATTTTGCGTTAATCCGGGGCAGCAAGTTATCCGAGAACGTGAGAATGCCATCATCGATCGTTTCTGTAGCGAAGTGCTGCGCCACTTCCAAGAAGAGATCAATGAATGCATTAACATCGCCTCACTGCACGGTGTACCAGGAAGCTCTCTCATGCGCGCGCTCAAGATACTCGAAGTATGGGTTAAGGTCATGGCGGATATCGGCTGTGGGTGTGGGGCTGGCGGATGTCAAGAGGCGCGAAAGCTGGCTCAGTTTGACGGTGTTGATGGTAGTGGTTTGGGACACTGAAACTTGATTGTGTTAGTTGAGCATATCTCAGTCTTTAAGTATTGGAGCTGGAGTAGCGAGACTCGATTTCTCTGGCTAGAGTTCTGAAAGCGTTGCATTTCGAGGTCAAAAACCATATCAGCGAACTTTGTTAGATTTTTTCGGTGCATCATCCAGCGGGACGTAGTAGTTGATATTTACGGCTGCAGGGCCATTCCACTCCGCCACATTACAGCCCTTACCATCGCTCGTTGTATTTGCGCCGTGCAGATCTCAGTCACAAAAAAAAACAAATCTTCAACCTGAAATGCATTCCTGTCATAGAGCTATTGAAAAGCCACCCAATGGAGAGCATTCACAGGCACACAGCACACCGTTGAGTCTACAATAGCTATCGCCCGTTCAAGATAGAGCGCTAACCCGCATGAGAAACCGGTCGGTCCACTCCTGTACTCCCCACATTTCCACCCACACATTTAACCTAAGAATGTTTCGGCACTCCTAAAATGCTTACACAGGTTCTGGCAACCTAAGTGGAGGGCCTAGGGGCAGTCGACCATCGTGGAAATTCTTCTCGAGTAGGTGGGCTTTTCCCTTGTCAAAATCCTTCAATTATGGCTCAGTACTCAGTTGAAGAAACTATTGGGACTTAACCCAATTTTCTCGGATTTGCCGCGCTTGCTAAGCCTATTGGGACGCCGATCATAACATTTGACCAATCAAACGGCTTGAGGCGGTTCAGCTTGACGTTGATCACCGATGAGCAAGCATACCCGGGCTGAAAAAACCAAGAAATTCAGACAGACTCTACCTGGTCGCAGTTGTAGCTTTTACAATCGGCAGGTGTAGGCTGATCCTTGGATTCTAGCACCGTTGACCTCATCCGAAATCTCATCCGAAACGCTCCGTGCATGGATTCCTGCAGCCCCCATTTGTCGCCCCGCCAGCCACCGCACAACATCCCAACCTCCCATTGCCACGTCGCGCCTCCTACTCCACTTAAACACAACACACCCACAACTCCAAAATAAACCCCCTATGTCGTCCCTCACCACCCCCGGAAAATTCACCTACTCCTCGCAAGGGCTTCTTTACGAACTTGAGCCGCGATGCACTCAGTCCGCAATCCTCGATCGCTTTCTCGCACCTGACAAACTCACGGTGAAGTGGCTCAAAGCGCAGTTAGCACACTACGAGTTGAAGCCGCTGTCGGGGACGAAAGCGGATCTTGAGGCAAGGCTCAAGAAGGCAGTGACGGATGGAAAAGTTCGAGCACAACCTAAGGAGATGCAGGAGATGGAGAAGCGGTTGAGGCGGACGATGGTGAAGCAGTTGGGGAGGGAGTTTGAAGCGAGAGGTGAGAAGAAGGAGAAGCGGGTAAAGGTGGAGAAGGAGAAGCAGGTGAAGGTAGAGAAGGAGAAGCGGGCGAAGGTGGAGAAGGTGAAGAAAGAGAAGACGCCTGCAGCCGCAAAACGCAAGGATCTCCCCCTCAAAGCGACAGCGATGACAAAATACAAAATATCAAAGCCGCTTTCCGGAAAAAGCCCGATTGGCAAACCTCGACCGCGCCAGCCCGTTACCAAGCCTACGCCCAAACCGCGTCCTACCTTCGCCGAGAAACTCCTCGGCTGCTACACCGTGTCTTGTCCCACCTTCTCCGGCCACACAAGCGACTTCCAACTACATCTCTACCAGCAATCAGAGCGGATTATCATCGGTAAACTATCGTTGCCTGGGTTTATCGATGTACATGGTTCCCTCAATTGGGTGCCGATGGCAAAACAAAGTCGTGTGCCGTGTACGTGGCGAGGAACTATTTGCGGGACGGCTGTCGAGGGGAATAGGGGAGAGATGGAATTCAGGTCTGGGAAGTTTGGGGTGAAGGTGAAAGGGAAGGTGGAGGGTGTCAGGGAGTATGGTGAGATTGGATGGACGGCGGTTAAGGCCGGCGAGGGTGACGATGGGGCGGACCGAGCGTTACGAAATTGGTTGGTCACTGATCCGTTTTCCATTGAATCATCATCGGAAGATAGCAGGGCGCATAAAGGGTTGATCACGGGGATGGGCGATGAGGAGATGGTGGATGTTTGGTTAACGGATGAGGAAAATGGGGATAGACAATCATATGATGGGCTGTCTGGTGAGGAAAACGGGGATAGACAATCATATGAGGGGCTGGCTGATGAAGAAAACGAGGATAGACAATCATGTTATGAGCTAGCTGGCCAAGAAAACTGGGATAGACAACCATATTATGAGCTGGCTGGTGAGGGAAATGTGGATAGACAATCATATGATGGGCTGGCTGATGAGGATCCTGAAGGTGGTTGGTCGGAGGACGATGCGGATGGGGATGCGGATCAAGGGTTATTTAAGAGATGGGACTATGATTCATCTGAAACAATAGAGTGAATCAAGAATGGGATGACGAGGAACTCGCGGGTATGGAATTTGAGGAAGACAGATCACCATCGAAGGGGAGGTTGATTGCGGAGTATGGAAGGTTCCAGGGCCACTCAATTGCATCAAGTAACATGTTAAACTTAGTTGAAATCGTTGAATGGATCAATCACCTCTTTCCTTCCTGCTTCTAGTTAATCAAGCCATGAATTCTTTATTCGCGTAGTAATGGACATGAAATTTCACTCTAAATCCCGATCGGCCCACTTGTTGCGTATATGCATGTAGATACCCTGACCTGCTCTGTGCGTGACTGCTTTCTGCAGATAGTCGTAGCTTCTCACGGATATATACGTAGGAGCCAAGACGAGCACTCATACTAAATACAATCATCTTCGTACCAAAGTAACATTTATTATTATAGAATAAGTCGTCGTGCCGATAAAGCCACTCTTCCTGGTGCTGATCGTGGCTTCCGCTGTTTATTTTCTGGGTATCGTAATATTTAACTCAACCACCATTTGCGTCGCCAGCTGGGTACAGTTGAACCGTCGACAATCGGCTGACGCCGAGCTGCATCAGTCTTATTTCTTGTCCTTAAAAAACAGAAAAATGCGATAAAATAAATCAAGTACAGGGTCAAAAGAAAATTTGTAGGCAATCTGGGTTGGCTATTTAAATTGAAAATGGGTTTGCAGACTTTTGCACAAAATATTGTAAATCCATCACATCGTCTTTACCATCACCTTGGCACTTCTTGCATCTGCAGCCCCGGTAGAGATACGCAATTGTGTTGTTAGGAGCACTTCATGCGTACGTGGTGAAATGTGCGCCAGTACCATCTGGATGGTTATTTGCGCGAAGACGTGTGGGTTTTGTTAACCATGAGTACTTTGCTTAGCCGGAAGTATTTGTTTAAATGCCGAGGGTATTTTGGCGTTGTTTTATTCTTAGTTCGTTGTTTGTTAATCAGTGGTAACCTTGTACTGGGAATTGGTGACTATTTTACTCATGCGGGGTAAAATGTCCTTGTCCTGGAATTTTCATTCCCGAGCTGGATATACTACATCTAGGCCGGCACTGGATTACCCAACCGACTACTGTTATCTGCACAAGGTCCTGGTTCTGGGATTGTCTGGATGGGATGGACTAGTCATTCGAACTCGCCCTGGACCAGACCATTCTCCGGTCTCCGCAAGATTATAGTTAGACCGGATGGCTGGAATCTCTGCAATACCCTGATGTAATACCAATATTAATGAGCATTTTCTAGGCAAATCTGTCATTGCTGAGTGGCTGTGTAAACACGTTGAGACAACAATTGAGAGAGTATATGAACTCAATCTCGGGAGAGAAGTGGTATCAGCTGCCAAGATAACTGCGATGTTCAATCGATACACAATTAAGGGTTTGCAAGATAGAGTGTTACTACCGGCTTGTCTAATGAAGCTTCCTCTACAAGGGATAGTTAGGGTTGAGAAGTGGATACTTGGTTGGTTCAGTCATATCGCAGCAAACAGCATTGAATAACTGGACATTGCGTTACATGAAATCTAGACACGTAGAACTGAGAATAGAGGTCTACCAGAGGAAAATTCAATTCTTCTTTGTAATTAAGGTGCCAAAATTTCTACAGCCTAATCATATTAAACAAAACAATTTGTATCACAGTCCTAAAACAGCATCTCTTGATACTTAAACCTCTATATCAATGGATTACGAACACTACTCTGTATTTATTAAACCCTGAAAACCACGGCTGAGTATGGAGAAGGGAGTCTCAGAATTTGATATGAATGGGACATCGCAAAAATAGCCGTAGATTTCAGAGATCAAGCAATTTCAGAAAGCATCCTAAACTTTCGCATTTTCCGCGAAGCTTTCGCTTTTGCAGCATCCTTTTGTAGTGTCTCTGCTATAGCCCTTACTATTTCGCAACATATAACTTAGATGGAATTTCGTTTCAATTTTACACGTATACGAATGCTCCCAGCTGCTTCTCTCGTGCCCAGTGTGGCGGCGAAATAAATTCCGCCGACTTCTGGAATATACCCTTCCGGAAATTGGAGTGTTGAGTTTATAATTAATCTCAAGCCCTAATCGAACATTCCTCATTCCTGAATCCTGAAACACAACCCGAACAGTGGCCCGAAGAAACCCACAGCAGAAAATGTGCTCTGGAGAGCATATACATGGTATATTTTCTGTAGTGAAAATATGCTCAGCAATATGGCTTGCCGCTCTCTGATCAACCTGACAAGGTAGGTCTTATGCTCAAGATCGGAATCGAATGAGAAGCCGTCGGGAAAATGGATCGGGATTCGGGATTTGGAGCGTGGTACCGGGACTTGTAACGGGGAGGTTAATTCTAGAGGCTAGCCACGTGGGAGTTTACGAACACAACCTGGGAACGAGAGAACCCAGCTGTCCCGGAAGCGCTCAATTCCAGCTTCCACAGGGGTCTACGTTGTCATGTAAAAAAAGTAATAATTAAATATTGTGTAATATAAATTCAAGGTTTATGATATCCGTGCATAGTACCATGCGAAGTCAATCGTAACGATAGGTGACTGGCAGGCGCGGATGGAGTTTTCCATTTTATTTCCAGGGTGTTACTTAAATCTTAGTCCAAACAATGTAAGGAATCTTGGAACTAGATGGCAGTAGTGAATCAAGAGTAGTGTTGAAAGATATAAAAATGTCCGCCCCCGGGGTTGTATCTATCAACAATAGGAAAATTCCCTCCATACACAGCACATCTCGACTCTGCTGTTTACCGAAGTTGCATCAGTTTGTACCAGAAATCTCAAATACCTTTTGACACTGTCCACCTATTCTTCGCTAACAACTCACATCATACTCAGTAAGCAATACCAGCAATTTTCTGACCATCAACGGTGCAAATCCACCACATTATCTTTACCATCATCACCTCGGTACTTCTTGTGTCTGCAGCCCCAGAGGAGAAACGCGATTGTGTAGAGAATAGTTTTATAGGCGCACGTAGGGAGGGCTCGTGCTCCACCCCCCTCTGGAGGGCTATTTGCCCAAAGACGTGCAGTCTTTTCACATAGCACGTTTCTTAGCCGAAAATATTTGTTTAAACGCCGAGAGATATGTTAGCGCTGTTTTATTTTCAGTTCGTTGTTTGTTAATCCATAGGCGTCGGGTTGTGCGTCGGGTTGTGCGTCGGGTTGTACGGGTAGCTGGGTTATTCGTGACCATAATTAATTGAACTGTACATTTGGTGTCGAACTTCTCTGGACTGTTCCTTGTCGAAGTCAGAGGTTACCAGACAGCGTGTTCTCGTGCCCAGACATTTTCGCCTCGCTTGCAAGCTCGCCCACGGAGTTTACACACAAAGCGTAGGGGATGGCAGGCAAGATCACGAACAGCGCCTAGATTAATTAGATTAGATTATTGGTCATAAAAAACCAGATGGGTCCATGCGAAACCTCCATATCTAACCTCATCATAACTAAATACAGTGGGCGCTCCTCAGCGATGTGTTAAATTGTTTCCAGAACTGGGGTGTTCAAAAACTTTTGATATCGACACGCAATCATTATCCCTGGCGGGTGTGTGAATGTGGAGGTTATGAGGAAATTGATACCGGTAAAATAAGCCAACTGTATCTAGCCACACGATCTAGCCGGCGGGGATAAACCTGGAAAGGTGCAACTCGGCCCTACTTTCTTACAACCCTGCATTTACAAAATCCTCTCTACTGACATCATGGACATCATCACGCGTTATCGCTAGATCGATACCAGTAAACCTCTACTTCGACAGCCATCCCGAGGCTAACTGTAAGCACGTAGGTTCTTGTTGGCTTAGTCAATATGTATGCGGTCACGCCTTCAACTGCCGAACCGTGGTTACCGCATGCATGAATATCCGACTGCAGTGGAATCCTTCGACACCGTCCATTTGGTTGTTGGTTAGGGTTAAGGGTTAACCCCCTTCTACTTGTGACCAATCCACGGTATCCCACTCCATGTCCAAATCTTGTGCTAGTCTCTAACCCTACGTAGTATTGATAGTACTTCTCCATCGGGAGTAATACGTTTCCTTTCAGAGTTTTTGTTCTACGTGCAAGTACCCCACTTTCCAAATTAAGATGCAGCTAGCGGGAAGGGGCCGGGCCGGGCCGGGCCGCATATATCCTTACACTGCTAGCCTAACGTCACGTATGTACTCGAATTGTGGTGCTGGTAAATAAGTGCGGCTGTAGCTTCTCTGAGCTGTACCTAAGTTCACGAACATGGAGGCGCAAATCAGAGGTACGGAGAGGCAACCCACTTCCTGGTTACAACTTCTGCAGGTGTTTTGCTAGCCCAGTAGCAGACACCAGTTTGTTGTAATTATATTGTATCATACCCGCTTGCGGGCATGATTTCCTCCTATCTCCGCTACTCCAAATCCAACGAACAAAAAGTCCATGTCGTAGCTTCCCCACCTATCCCATCTTCCCCTAGCATACACCAGTGGGATGGCTGGTTATCATATTGTGTACTTCCTCTCTTTCTTCCTGTAACACAAACATACTTCTTCACTACACATACTAACGTAGTTATATGGTTGCCTTTATATTGAAACAGCCCTGACAGGGTTTACTGGGTTGTCATTGAGGCGCGGTATTGAGTGTTCTAATACACTAGTGTTCAATAATGTCGCTTGATATTATGTTGTCGTCAGTCATGCGGGAAAACAGCGGCAGACTTCATTTTAAATTGTTAAACAGGACTTCCAAATGCCAAAATACAAGGACCACGTACGCACCCCAATAGCCATATCCGTCTGACCCCACGGTTGAAACTTAAACCGGGATAGTACGTACAGTTGCGTTAAGAAAGTGAGTGGCCAAGCCGAATGCTGACCCACTTTCCGCGGCCATTCTCTTTCTTAACGCGACTGTATGTACATAAACCTTGTTATCACAAGCAACATCAAGATGATGGACCCACCCGCCACTAAGGCACTCAACACCTTAAAGGCGATAATCCAGCCTCTGTTGTATGCGTTTATCATCGCGACAAATACCACCAGCTGGACTGAACAGCCTGGTTTTCGCCCACTAAATTGTGCTTTAAAGATCGCCCAAGGAGAAGACAATATGCATGCAACCCAAGGCGTTTGCATGGTGTATACAGACGTTTCCAGTATCTCAAATTGTTGAGATTACATGAACATGACAGTCCCAAAGGTAAGGATCACTGTCATATTAGCGACAATGGAAAACTCGAGCATGACAAGAGACCCTTCCCAATTTGCGGTTCGGTGTGTGTTGGTGGGGACGGCGATCGAGAAGACGTTTATTTGGGTTCTTGCGTTGCCGGTTGCATCGGGGTCGAGCCAGATTGCGATGATAGTTGTAAGATAATTGAGATAGAAGCCCAATCGCACTACTAAGCCATAGATATCTTTGTCTCCAACGATATGACAGCTTTTGGGATCGTCGCGTTCGGTGAATGAGGTATATGCTTCCGCAGCTGCACCCAAAGTCAAGAAAACTGGGTGCATGCGGGTAATTTGAACGACATATCAAGGATTTTTTAGGTACTGTACTGAGTTTGATCTGAGTGGAGATCTTGCGAATTTACATAAAATGTACTTGAAAAAAAGGGTATACCATAGACCATAGAATCTAGTCGAACCTACCACATTGTGTAGTACGTCGGCTTCATCCATTTGCCATTCGTCACAGCCGTCAGCCCATCTTCGAGAGTCTTATTAACCAGCAATTGCTAGGTGCTTCACTCCTGCAGTGCCGAGACTTTGAAAGTAGACACCGAAAGTGACTTTTCATGGTGGGGCACCCAAATAAGCAATGTTAAATCAAAAAAAATCTCACCCAAATTCTATCCGTATAGCCATCGCTCCAATGTGTACAATAGTTAACATATATCCTATCGCCCAGGTGAATGGCGGTACGGAGCGGGCGCAGAGGCCCACGGCGGCGGCAACGGGGTTATATCTTTCTATCTGTCGTTCTTTTCTTTTCTTTTCATTTGTCAGCGGGGACGAAGGGTAGCGGAGGGGAGCTCCGCCATCTAGCCGGCTAGCCCGGAGGCGGAGGGGATATCAGGTCCTGTCATACTCTAGTAAGAGTGCATACAGTATGAATAAACAACAACAACATATATCCTATCTGACACTTTTCGCTCTCCCGAAACAGCAGCAAGAATATCAGCTCTAAGCTAGCCGCTCGAGCTGCCTTCAATTACTCCGGTCTTATCATTCCGCCCGTGACAAAAATTGAGATATTCCGAGATTTCGATACACACCTGCATACGCAACGATATGGCCACGGTGAAGGCGGAGCTTTCTAGAAACATCGTTGGAGATTGATCGGGGGTAAAGTAGGGTGAAAGTATAACTGTCCTCCAGCGATCTGGAAACGGGTCTGTAGAGTCAGCGGTATTTTGCTGCAGGTCACTTTTCACGATTTTTTGGGCACGATACCGGTGTATTCGTCAATTAAGGATAATTTTGATTTTGACCCGGAGATCTTGTTGGGGGGGGGGGGGGGGTTTAGTGAAGAGGAAGTGACCGGGTTAAGGTTTTCATCAGCTGAATCTGCCGACCTCATCTGCGGGGTAACCTATCTCACTAGCACCAGAGCCGCAATACCCACATTCCTCACTCTTCTGAACAATGGCACTGACAATACCCCCAGGAGCTTATATCATCCGCAACCGTGATACCTTCGGCGTTATTCATGCCGACAGCTATCAGAACACTGCATGCGTAATTACGTCTGGGCGTCTTGAGGAGCATTATCTCGAGCAGCAGATTTGGTGGATTGAAGCTGACCCAGGGTTCGAAGATCTCAGCAACTGTGACGATAAGATAGCTAAGGGTAGCTATGTCTACCGAATTGAGAATATCGCAAAAGATATATCTTCTGATGTGGAGTGTGGTAGCGGCCATGAAGGAACTCCAGTTATCGTTTACAAAACGAACGGTGCGCCATGGCAGCTGTGGAACTTCCTGAGATTGCCATAATATACCGACGGGAAGCTATGTTTATTTCAAATATCATCGATTGTTTCTAACATGGCATCGTAGAGAATACTACAACATCGTCAGCGCTAACTCTGGCCTGGCGCTAGATGCCGGTCAAAACCTACGCTGTACACGCATACTGGATAATAACTCTGCGAAGCAAGTCTGGGAGCTCCAAAACCCCGTGGTCTCGGTTCCTGCTGGATGGCTGCGACTCCAAAATTTTGCTTCAGGTCACCTCCTAAGTCAAACTTACCCATCACTTCCGCCACTGTCAATCGCAATGACTGTGCCGACTTCCTCCTCTTCGACATACCGCGAGACCTGGGCAACACAATGGGCTTTTGTATAAGCATCAGCTGTCAAAACGTACCTCATCAAGAACCGACTTACAGTGGCATATTTGCGCTGCCAATGGTCGAAGCTAGTCCAAGAGGGGAAATAGCCGGTAGTGTTAATACCTGGGAAGTTTACTTTTATGGGATGAAAGAAGAGTTGTGGAACCTCGAGCTAGATACAGAGTTGAACTGGAAGATTGTGCACAACAGTGGATTTCTCCTCGAAGAGTCGGTTGTACCGTTGCTTGACGGATATGAAATTGTTTTTGTTTTGTTTTATTCATACTGTATGCACTCTAATTAGAGTATGACAGGACCTGATATCCCCTCCGCCTCCGGGCTAGCCGGCTAGATGGCGGAGCTCCCCCCCCGCTACCCTTCATCCCCGCTGACAAATGAAAGCTTAAAGACAGACCAGAACAGAAAGGAAAAGCAAGGAAGGAAAAGAAAGAAACACGCAGAGATCTATGCCCGCTGCCGCCGCTCCCCGCACCCGAGTCAGCCTCTGTGCCTGCTCCATCCCTCCCTTCATTTGGGCAGGAACTTCCCGACATCAGTAGCCGCCAGGAAGTCCACCA